>Ga0070746_10001636_pt1 | contig 13312 bp, 21 predicted proteins | sample VirMetDEL_Mar_21_FD_77016 | JGI IMG/M metagenome (GOLD analysis project Ga0070746, IMG submission 77016) | Aqueous microbial communities from the Delaware River and Bay under freshwater to marine salinity gradient to study organic matter... | ecosystem: Environmental > Aquatic > Marine >... | reverse complement strand
TTTTACGATTTAAAGGTTTAGATAAAAAATATCCAACATTTCAAATGGGGGATAAAATGTATATTGCCTACCTAAAAGATAATCCTTACCGAATAGATGTTATAGGATTTAACGGCTATAATGATCCTCCTGAAATAATGGATTTCATTGAAAAATATATAGATAGAGACGGTTTGTTTGATTCAGTTATGAAAAACAAATTAGAATCATTATATTCAGACCTAGGTTGGGGTGCGGTAGTACTTAACAGAAATATTAATAAATTTTTTGCATTTTAGTTTTTTTTAATATATTTATAATAAAATAATTCCAAATGAAAGATAATTTTGACTTAAAAAGGTATTTAGTTGAAAACAAAGCAACAACTCAATCCAGACAACTGAATGAAGGATCTATGAGTGATGATGAAATTAGAGCAGCAGCTAGACAATATGCTGGCGATAGGATCCCTGAAGAAGAATTGGATGAAGTTATTGAGGTTATTATAGTTGGTCTTAGAAAACTTGAAGCTCTTGGATTAGACATGTCTCGAAAAATTGAAGATCAAAATCCATCACCTGAACAAATCCAACAAATAATGACTATTGTTCAAGACATAAACCAACAAATGGAAGATATTGCTAGTGGTAGTTTTAATGAAAGTTATTCACTTAATGAAAATTTATTGAATGGTCTTGCCGACTATAAAGTAGCTTTTGATATTGCTGCAGAAATTGGAATATCTATTGGTTTAGTTTCACTTGCTATTTATAAATTTGGTTTGAAAAAAACTATTAATTATTTAAAAGAGGGTGCTAAAGTATTTATGAGTATGATTAAAGATTTTATAAAAAAATAATTATAAAATAATTTTAAATTAAGGCTTGGGAAACCAAGCCTTTTTTGTTATATTAATAGTTGTGATAGATAAATTAACATTAACATCCACCATTTCAAAATATTACCTCAACGGAATGATTGAGGCAGTAAAATGGATTATTAAAGATAACAAATTAACTGTCAAGTTTACAGCCCCAGACAAAACAATGATAGGGGCAGTAACTTATGATGGTATTGATTTAGAGGATTCCGAAATAGGAATCAGCAACACAACCCAACTAAATAAATTACTTTCTATTACAAATGGTTATCTTAATTTAGAATATATAAAACAACACAAGTTAAACACTAAATTAATTATAGCAGATAACCAATTTACTTTAAATTATGCTTTGGCAGATACTATGATTATCCCTAAAGCAGGTGAGTATGTTGGAGACGGTGTATACAATATTGAGGCATCATTAGATAACGAAAGTATAAACGCTATAGTTAAAGCAAAAACCGCTTTGGCAGATACCGACACGGTTGTATTCAAACCATTTACAAACGATGATGGTGATTTACAACTGGAAATGTTATTTGGAGGTAATATTGAATATTCAAACAAAATATCATTTTACCTCCCAGACATTACTACAACAAATTTACCACCAGATTTTAAAGTACATTATAACTCAAATCTTATTAAAGAAATAATGTATTGTAATAAGGACGTTGCTAATGGTACTATGGGAATTAATTTAGATGGAGTTATGAGACTTGCTTTTGATAATGGAGATATGCAAAGTGAATACTTTATTGTAGCAAAAGAACTATAATGCCTCCAAAACCAATACCTAGAGAACAACTTATCAAAATAGGCACTTGTTGTGGAAATGGATGTTTAAATTGTCCATATGAACCAAAACATACAAAAGGAAGTAAAAAAATAAGTAAAGAAAAAAACAATTAACATACGTATAACAAAGTGAAACCTTAGGGGACACTAAAATCATCTTAGGAGATTAAAAATTATGACACACAAATTATTATTAAACACACCGTTTGACATTCTAGTCAAGAACTTTTTTGAATCAAGTTCACCATTCATTCCGGCTATTGAAGCCAAAATTTCACACCCAGTAAACATTTGCGAAAACGACGAAGGTTTATTCTTTGAAGTCGCTTGTACCGGTTTAACTAAAGACCAGGTCAATCTTTCTATAGAAGGCGATATTTTAAGAATTAGTTATGAAAAACCAAAAGAGGAAAAGTATTGCAATAGAGAGAATTGCAACTATATCCATAAAGGGATTTCAAAGAGATCATTCAATCTAGGATATAAAATAGCATCTAAATATGATCTATCTCAAGCTGAGGCCGAGATGGAAAACGGACTGCTAAAAGTTTATGTCCCATTTGCTAAAGAATCAAAACCAAAAACATTAAAAATTAAGTAAAACCACTCTCCTAAGGTTTCACAAGTTATGAAAATGCATTTAATAAAAACAAATGATGATACCCTATACCAGGTACTTCATCAAGAGCCAGAAACAAAACAATTAGATTTGGAAATGATGAAAAGAAAATACCTATGCGGAACTGTCTTTAGAAAAGACGGGATGTATTGGTTTGTGAGAAAGATTAAAGAAGCACAAGTTATTGAAGAAAATTTGGAAAACGAATAAAAAGATATTATATTACGGTTATGACTAAAGAAAAAGAATATACTCGTACTGTTTCTGATCCTCAAATGGAGCCTTATTTTATCACAATGGATGATAATTGTATTACAGTAAATATTAAAGTAATGCCTGATGCTCGTTATAGTGATTCTAAAAAAGAATATGTTAAAGTTATAGGTCATTATTCAAATATGGCTAGTGCTTTAAGATCTATTGTTATGCAAAAAATAAATGGTAAATCATATGAATCTCTTAATTCATACATCGAAGAATATAAAAATACAACAGAAAAATTAAATATAGGAATATGAAATTAGAAGCAATTTATAATGCTGTTATTGTAAAACCAGTCGAAGTTGAAGACACAGTTCATGGTAACATTATTGTTCCTGATCTAGGAGAAGAAAAAAACAAACTAGCAGAAGTTATTTCTGTAGGTCCAGGTCATTATTCAGCTACAGGTACTTTTTTAGAAACAACCTTAAAAGAAGGTGATGTTATTATTTTACCTACTATGGGTTTTAGTAAATTAGAATTTGAAGGAGAAGAATACTGGCTAGGACCAGAAAATCAAGTTTTAGGAAAAATAAATAAAGACTAAATATGAGTAAAATTATAGAATTAGGCCCTGAAGGTCGTAAAAAATTAGCTAAAGGTATTAATAGGTTATCCGAAGCAGTAACATCAACTTTAGGTCCTAATGGACGTAATGTTGTAATTGCTAATCAAGGTTACCCTCAATCTACAAAAGATGGAGTAACAGTAGCTAAATCTATTTCATTAGAAGATCCAATTGAAGAAGTAGGTGTTCAAATGGTTAAACAAGCAGCCATTAAAACAGCCGAATCAGCAGGTGATGGTACTACTACTTCTACTTTGCTAGCATCAGAAATGATTAAAGCAGGTATGAAAGAATTAAGTAATGAAACCAACGCTGTTCAACTAAAACGAGAAATGGATGAAGCAACAAAACAAGTAATTAATTCACTCCGTTCTACTATTAAACAGGATATTTCATCAGAAGATCAATTAAAACAAATTGCAACTATTTCAGCAAATAATGATCCCGAAGTAGGAGAATTAATTGCTACAGCAATGCAAAAAGTAGGTCGTGAAGGTGTTGTGTTTATTGAAGAATCTAAAAATGGAGAAACATATCTTGAAACAGTAGAAGGTATGCAGTTTGATAGAGGTTATAAATCACCTTATTTTGTAACAGATAATAACTCAATGAGTACTACTTTAAATGATGCTCTTGTTTTAATTGCGGATAAGAAATTTACTACTGTAAAAGAATTATTACCTATTTTAGAAGCATGTTCAAATCAAAGTAAACCTTTGGTTATCATTGCTGAAGATATTGATGGTGAAGCTTTAGCTACTCTTATTGTGAACAAAGCTAGAGGTATCATTAAAACAGTTGCTATTAAAGCTCCTGATTTTGGAGATCGTCGCAAATTAATCCTAGAAGATATTGCCATTATGACAGGTGGTCAAGTATTCAGTACTGAAAAAGGAATGAAACTAGATAAATTTAGCTGGGATTGGTTTGGTGAAGCCAGAGTAGTTACTGTTGGTAAAGAAGAAACTACTATTGTAGATGGTAAAGGTGATACTGAAAAAATTGAAGCACGTATTGAAGAACTTCAAACACAAATTGAAAATGCTGTTTCACCTTATGAAAAAGAAAAATTACAAGAACGTTTAGCTAAATTTGTAGGCGGTGTAGCAATAGTTCATGTAGGTGGATTTACTGAAACCGAAATGAAAGAGAAAAAAGATCGTGTAGATGATGCTTTACAAGCTACAAAAGCTGCTCTTGAAGAAGGTATCGTACCAGGTGGTGGTTCTGCTTTATTGCATGCTCGTGAATCAATTGAAAGAATTAATATTGGATCTAACATTATCTATAAAGCATGTGGTTCACCATTCACCAAAATTCTTACTAATGCCGGTGTTGATCAGGAATACATTTTTCATGCTATGAATAAAATAGGCACTTCAGATACTTGGACTGGTTATAATTTAAAAATTGATGAATTTGTTGATATGAAAGAAGCAGGTATTATTGATCCTGCCAAAGTAACCAGAACTGCTCTTGAAAATGCAGTATCAATAGCAGGAACAGTTTTATTAACAGAAGCAGTTGTAGTTGATAAACCCGAAGATAAAAAAGATGATGAAGGGTTTGGAGATATGATGGGAATGATGTAAATTCAACATCATGCTAGATGCAATAGATTTGATAGGAAAAACAGTATTGTACGGAGGAACATTATATAATATTACAAATGTGTATTTTGTTCCTTCGGCAGTACATAATAGACATTATTTTTACTTTGGATTACAACATCCTAATAACCAAAGTAAATTAAATGTTTCCTATACAGAGTTATTACCTTATTTAAAAGAACAAATTAAGTTATGAGTAAAAAAGAAGTTGTAGAAAAAAATGTATTAATTGCCAACAGGGTTCCTCCTGGTGATTCTTGGAAATTAGTTATTGATCCTAATCACACTTATAAATCTTTAACAGATGCTTTAGAGGCATACTTTCAGGAAACAGGCAATCGTTGTGAATTCAGACTTGCCCCTTTAGATAGTAAATTATATGCTATTGATGTAGAAGAACACGTAATTGAAGAACCAAAACCAAAACAATTTAGCATATACGGAGATTATGAGTACTAAACAACACACTTTATGGGTTGAGAAATATCGTTCTTCTGACCTCTCCACATATGTAGGAAACGAACATATTAAGGGTACTATTTCTAAGTACCTAGAACAAAATGATATCCAAAATTTTATTTTTTACGGTACAGCCGGCACTGGTAAAACTACTCTTGCTAAGCTTATTGTTAATAACCTTAACTGTGATTTTCTCTATATTAATGCTTCCGATGAGCGTGGTATTGACACTATTAGGGATAAGGTCCAGGGTTTCTCGTCTGTGGCATCTTTTAAGCCACTTAAAATTGTCATCCTGGATGAGAGTGATTTCCTTACTATACAAGCTCAGGCGTCGTTAAGGAACATCATTGAAACATATTCACGTACTACACGTTTTATTCTAACTTGTAATTACATTGAGCGTATTATTGACCCGCTTCAATCACGTTGTCAAGTTTTAAAAATAGTTCCACCATCAAAGCAAGAGGTAGCAATTCATATTAATTCTATTCTTCAACAAGAAAATGTTGAAATGGATATTAGTGACCTTAAATTGGTTGTTAACCAATATTATCCTGATATTCGTAAAATGCTTAACACACTACAAATGAGTGTTAATGATGGTAAAATTGTTTTAGATAAAGATGTACTAGTTTCAAGTAATTATAAAGTTCAAATACTTAAAGAATTATGTAAACCGTCTAGTAAATCGTTTAATAACATTAGACAAATTATCGCTGATTCTGGTGTAAATGACTTTGAAGAATTATATAGATTCTTATATGACAATATAGATAAATATGCTCCAATGGATATGGGTGCTGTTATTATCTCTATAGAAGAATACCAATACCATGCTAATTTTAGAATAGATAAAGAAATTAATATTATGGCTTTGATTTCTAAAATATTATCATTAATTTCAAATAAAAAAGTAATATGAAAAACCAACAACAAATGAATTTAAACATTGACTTATCCAAAACAACCTCTGTTGAAACACAAAGTGGAGGTAAAATTTGGAGTCAAGGAGTTATTATTAGAAAAGTATCTCGCTTCGTAGTAGGTGCTGATGAAGATGCTCTAATCCCAATTCCAGTATTTTATGACAATGAAACAGGAGAAATCTTAACTGAAACATTACCTAAAGAATTAAGAGAGGAATACGGCGGGTGACAATATTCGATTGGTTAAAACAGATTACATCAGAAAAAAAGTCTTGGGCTTCTTTTACAAAAGACCAACAAGAGTCATTCAACTCTTACATGGTTCATCGTTTTGTAAGTATGTATGAGCCGTACGTAGAAGTTGCAAATATCGGTCAATCTATACCGTACCCCGAAAAAGAAAAGACTTATAAATTTTATTGTAATATGTTACCAAAAAAGAATGTGTTCCTAAAATACATCAAATCATCAAAAAAGAAACCAAGTAAAGACCTTCTACAGTACATTGCAAACTTCTATGTGGTTTCGTTAGGAGAAGCAGAAGATTATATTTATCTTCTTAAAAAAGAAGGCATAGAACATGTTCTAGAAAAATCAGGTATCGAACCTAAACAAATAAAAAAGTTTTTAAAAGAAGTAAAATGAGAGGAAAAATTTTAGAAGCAGTTAAATCACATGCTCAAGGTCATATTGACAAACATTTAGCAAATATTGAAGTTTACCTATCCAATCCAGTTGGAGTTGGTGAACATCCTGATATTATTGAAGCTATTGAAACAGAATTAGAAGAAGTAGCCAAATATCAAGATCAATTAGATATTATTAGTCAGTATTTTCCTAGATAAGTTATGACTAAAATAAAAGATACATATAATGTAACTCATACTGGTTTTGATAAACATGGTAAACCAACTCTAACAGAAGAACATGTCCAATATGTGATGGATGAAGTTACTGGAGAGTATATAAAAAATACAGTAAGTAAAAAAACAATTTCTGATGAGTACCCTGATTCGTTTTATGAAGCATTAGAAAAATCTAAAGCTCAATATGAAAACCAGTTTAAACCTGATTCTATTGTACAATCTATTGTAGATAAATTTAATGATAGAGCTAAAATGGGTTATCAAAAATACAACAATACCTTAGACAGAAATGATTTTTCTGTTTTGGATTGGGTTACTAATACTCAAGAAGAACTAATGGATGCTATTCTTTATCTTGAGAAATTGAAAAAAACACTAGGTGGGGAAAAGTAAAAAAATACCACCCATAGTAAAACAAATTCAAAAACATAATCTTAGAGAACTAGACTATAGCAGAGAAAAACAAATCTCCTATAGTCAGTTTTCTATGTTTTTGGGTTGTCCTCATAAATGGTCCCTTCAATATAAAGACGGTTATTACACGTCTGAAGCATCTATCCATATGACATTCGGGACTGCATTACATGAAGCACTACAACACTATATAACGGTTATATATGATGAAAGTGCGGCCGCTGCCGATCGAATTGATTAAGAGGAATATTTTGAAGAACGATTTAGAGAAACATACCAAAAGGATTATAAATCAAATAAAAAGGTACATTTTTCAAATCCAGCAGAAATGAGGGAATTTTATGAGGATGGTGTTGCTATTTTAGAAGCTATTAAGAAAAAAAGAGGAGCATATTTTAGTAAACGAGGATGGTATTTAGTGGGTTGTGAAGTACCTTTACTAATTCACCCCCATCCAGATTATAAAACAGTATTGTATAAAGGATTTTTAGATGTTGTTTTATACAATGAAAACACTAAGAAATTTAAAATTATAGATATTAAAACTTCAACCAAAGGTTGGAATGATATGACTAAAAAAGATGAAACTAAACAAATGCAATTAATTCTTTATAAAAAGTTTTTTGCTCAACAGTTTAGTGTATCTGAAGATGATATTGATATTGAGTTTTTTATTGTTAAAAGAAAAATATGGGAAGAATCCCCATACCCTGTTTCCAGAATACAAGAATTTAGTCCTGCTAGTGGAAAAGTAAAAATAAACAAAGCAACTAAATCTATTTCAGAATTTATAGAAACAGTATTTGATGATAGAGGTAAATTAAAAGACAAAAAATATGACCCAAACCCATCAAAGTTTAATTGTATGTTTTGCCCTTTTGCAAATAAAAAAGAACTATGTGATAAAGCATTACTTTAAAGAATCCCTGATATATTTATATATGTTATTAAAAAATAAAAGCTATGACAAATAAAAAGGATATGACATTAACCTCTGTAAAAGTACAGAGTGAGTTATTTGAGAACTTTAAAATTAATTGTGTAAAGTACAAATTTTCTTTACAAAAACTTGCTGACCGTGCTATTCATTTGTATATTACTGATGAAGAGTTTAGGAAAATGATACACAATCACAATAATTTAGACATTAAAGACTAAAAGTTATTTTACATGAAAGATAAATTCAGTTATTTACCTCCTGATAAGAGGAAGAAAATCTTATTAATTTGCGATGACATTAGAGTACACTCAGGTATTGCTACTGTTGCTCGAGAAATTGTAATTCAAACATGCCAACATTTTAATTGGGTAAATATTGCTGGTGCAGTACAACACCCTGAAAAAGGACAAAAGTTAGATTTATCACAAGATACCAATACAAATTCTGGTATTACAGATTCATCTGTATCTTTATACCCAGTTGATGGTTATGGTGATTCTGCAATTATTCGTCAATTGATTCAAATTGAAAAACCAGATGCAATTATGTTGATTACTGATCCTCGTTACTTTGTTTGGTTATTTTCTATTGAAAATGAAATCCGTAAACAAATTCCAATCACTTATTTAAATATTTGGGATGATTACCCAGCACCTTTGTATAATAAACCATATTATGAGGCTTGTGATTTATTAATGGGTATTTCTAAACAAACAGTAAACATCAACAAGATTGTTTTAGGAGATAAAGCTCAATCTAAAATGGTTAAGTATGTACCTCATGGTTTAAATCATAATATTTTTAAACCTATTTTTGAAACTAGTCAAGAGTATAAAGAGGTAGAAAATATGAAGAGAAGAGTATTTGGTAAATTTGATCCTGAGTTTGTTGTTTTCTTTAATTCTAGAAATATTAGACGTAAACAGATTCCTGATACTTTAATGGCCTTTAGATTATTCCTAGATTCATTACCTGAGGAACAAGCCAAAAAATGTGCTTTAATGCTTCACACTGAATACGTAAGTGAACATGGAACAGATTTACCAGCAGTGATTGAGTTATTATTTGGTGAAAAATATTCTAATAATGTGTATTTTACTAATATGAGATGTACTCCTCAAGAAATGGCTTTACTATACAACATTTCAGATGTTCAGATTTTATTAACATCAAATGAAGGATGGGGATTAAGTTTAACTGAAGCTATTTTATGCGGGAAACCAATTATTGCTAATACAACAGGTGGTATGCAAGATCAAATGCGTTTTGAATTTGAAGATGGTAGTTGGATTGATTTTGATGAAAATTTCCCATCAAACCACAGAGGTACTATTAAAAAACATGGAAAATGGGCTTTCCCAGTATACCCAACCTCCCGTTCAATGGTAGGTTCACCTCCAACACCTTATATTTTTGATGATAGGTGTGAAGCCGAAGATGCTGCCCAACGTATTTTAGAAGTTTACAATATGGGTAAGGAAGAACGCCAGGAAAGAGGTTTAGCAGGTAGAGAATGGGCTATAAGTGATGAAGCAGGTTTCACCTCAGAACATCAAGCAAAACGTGTTATTGAAAATTTTGATGAATTATTCAATACTTGGACCCCAAGAGAAAAATTTGAGTTTATTGATGTAAATACATCTCCAAAAAGAATCCTTCAACATAAATTAATATATTAATGAAACCGTTATTTATAATAAGCTGCCCCATAGACACAATGTCAGGTTATGGGAGCCGTAGTCGTGATTTAGTAAAATCAATTATTGAATTAGATAAGTATGATGTAAAAATATTACCCCAACGTTGGGGTGATACCCCTTGGGGATTTATAGATGATAATCCTGAATGGAAATTTTTAAAAAAACATATTTTAACAAACCCACAATTACCCAAACAACCAGAAATATGGGCTCAAGTAACAGTACCTAATGAATTTCAACCAATTGGAAAATATAACATTGGATTTACTGCAGGTATTGAAACTACTATTGCTAGTCCTGAGTTTATTGAAGGTTGTAATAGAATGGATTTAAATATTGTTTCATCTAAACATTCTGCTGAAGTTCTAAAAAATAGTCAATTTGAACAAAAAGATCAAAATACACAGCAAACTGTTCGTACTTTTAAATTAGAAAAACCAGTTGAAGTATTATTTGAAGGAGCAGATATTACTAAATATCTTCCTATTGATAATAAAGATCTACCAGATAGTGATTTAGTTAATACATTAGATGACATTCCTGAGCCATTTGCTTATTTATTTTTAGGACATTGGCTTCCTGGTGATTTAGGAGAGGATAGAAAAAATGTTGGTTTACTTATTAAAGCATTTTATGAAACATTTAAAAACAAAAGTAAAAAACCAGCACTTATCCTAAAAGCATCATCAGGAGCATCATCTTATGTAGATAGAGAAAATATTCTAAAGAAAATTGGTCAAATAAAATCGACCATCCCCTCAAACAATCTTCCAAAAATATATTTGTTACATGGTGACTTTACTGATGAAGAAATAAATCATTTATATAATCATCCTAAAGTAAAAGCAATGATTAATTTAACTAAAGGTGAGGGTTTTGGTCGTCCATTACTTGAATTTAGTTTAGTTAAAAAACCAATTATTGTTTCTTATTGGTCAGGACAAACAGATTTTCTATCTGATGAATTTGTATGTGCCATTAAAGGTGAGTTAAAAAATGTTCATCCAAGTGCTACAAACCAATTTTTACTACCAGAAAGTCAATGGTTTTCCCCTGATCATGGTCAAATAGGTTTTTATTTAAAAGATGTATTTGAAAATTATAAAAAATATACAGTTAATGCTAAACGTCAGTCTCATAAAAGTAGAACAGAATTTAGTTTTGAGGCAATGAAGGAGACAATTGGTAATATTTTAGATAAAAATGTACCTGAATTTCCAAAACAGGTTAAACTTGAATTACCAAAACTTAAAAAGATTGAGTTACCGAAATTAAAAAAAGTAGAATCAAATGGATAATTTAACAATTTGTAATCGTTGTGGTTCTGATGCTTGTTATGTAGAGGAAGTAAACCAAGATATTAAAACATATTTTTGTTACGGATGTGGTTTCCAAACTAATTCACTAATGAAAGAAGGTGAAGAGTTTTATGAACAACAACTAACCACTTTACCTGAATTATATAAATCTCTTATTACCCAAGATAATAACCAACTTATGTGGATGCCTTCAGCAGTAAATCTTCCCCAACAAGGAATGATTTTTGCTAACGGAACAAATTCTAATGAGTGGATGTGGTCAGCGGTAAAAGCAGTTCCTGTTACCGAAGAGGAAAAAGAAAAATACCCAATCCCAGGAAAAAAAGATCAATATTATGAATGGAGAATGGATATGTCTACAATCAAACATTACCCTGAACGTGATTATATAGAAGCTCTTTCATATATTGGAGTCCTACCAGAATGATTAGTTTAGCAATTACAGTTTGTAACGAACATAAGGAGCTAGAGACTTTATTGGATTACTTATCTGATAGAGCTCTTTCTCCTGATTATGAAGTCGTTATTCAAATAGACAAAGATAATTATACTAAAGAAGTTGTTAGTGTTATTGTTGGAAGAGGAATTAAACATTGGTTTTATCCTTTAAATAAAGATTTTGCTAGTTACAAAAATGAGTTAGCAAAATACTGCAAAGGAGAATATATCTTCCAAATTGATGCTGATGAATTACCCTCAGTAGAATTACTTAATATGCTTCCAAGTATATTAGAAAGTAACCCCGAAGTGGATGTGTATTTAGTTCCCCGAATCAATACCGTAAGTGGTATTACCGAGGAACATATCCTTAAGTGGGGTTGGAGATATGAAAATGAAAGAGTAAATTTCCCCGATTACCAGTGGAGGATTTACCGTAATGATAAATCAATTAGATGGAAAAATAAAGTTCATGAAGTGTTAGAAGGTTATAAACAATATACTGCTTTACCTGCACAAGATGAATTTTGTTTAATACATCCAAAAACAATAGAAAGACAAGAAAAACAAAATAATTTTTATAATACAATATGAAAACAGCATTAGTTTTAGGTGGTGGTGGCTTTATTGGTGGTCACCTAGCAAAACGACTCAAAGAAGAAGGTTTTTGGGTTCGTATAGTTGATATTAAAGAAAAGCATGAATATTGGGATCATAAAGACATATGTGATGAATATGTTTGTGGTGATTTAAGAGACCCACAATTAGTATCTGTAGTTATGTTTGCCCCAAATCAAATAGAAAATAATGACAAAAATTATTCTTTTGATGAAGTATACCAGTTAGCTGCTGACATGGGTGGTGCCGGTTATATCTTTACAGGTGACAATGATGCTAATGTAATGCACAATTCCGCTTTAATTAATTTAAATGTTGCTCATGAAGCAACTAGAAAAGGAGTTAAACGAGTATTTTATAGCTCATCAGCATGTATGTACCCAGAACACAACCAATTAGACCCAGAAAACCCAAATTGTGAAGAATCAAGTGCATATCCTGCAAACCCAGACTCAGAGTATGGTTGGGAAAAATTGTTTAGTGAGCGTTTGTTTTTAGCTTTCCAACGTAATTATGGTTTAATTGCTCGTGTAGCTCGTTTTCATAATATTTTTGGTCCACAAGGTACTTGGACTGGAGGTAAAGAAAAAGCACCTGCCGCTATGTGTAGAAAAGCATCTGAGACACCTGATGGTGGAGAATTAGAGGTATGGGGTGATGGTTTACAAACTCGTTCATTCCTTTATATTGATGATTGTGTTGAAGCAGTACTTCGTTTTATGCGCCAAGATGAATTTGCTGGCCCTGTAAACATTGGTTCAGAAGAAATGATTACCATTAATCAATTAGCCCAAATGGCCATTGATTTATCAGGAAAAAATATTACTATTAAAAATATTGCTGGTGAGGAATTCAAATCAAAATATGGTTTTAAATGCCCAGTAGGAGTTAGAGGTAGAAATTCAGATAAT
>Ga0070746_10001633_pt1 | contig 13319 bp, 16 predicted proteins | sample VirMetDEL_Mar_21_FD_77016 | JGI IMG/M metagenome (GOLD analysis project Ga0070746, IMG submission 77016) | Aqueous microbial communities from the Delaware River and Bay under freshwater to marine salinity gradient to study organic matter... | ecosystem: Environmental > Aquatic > Marine >... | reverse complement strand
TGTATTTTGTAATGAGATTTTTTATGGTAGAAGAACTGAAAATATATAAAGATACGAGTGAATTAGTCAAAAGAGTTTTTATAATAGTTAAAAATTTCCCTAGAGATTATAAGTATACTATTGGATCTAGAATTCAAAATACTGCATTGAGTCATTTGATTTGATGTAGTATTTTACTATGAAAATTCATATAAATATGATAAACTATGAAATAGTTGAAGTAAGCCCTGTGAATCAGAGACTTCGAATAAAATACAGTAAGGAAGGATGTGTAGATTATTTTTATGTAGAAGCTCTTCAACCTTCTTTTACAGTCGAAATGCTACAAGAAATTGCAGAAGATAGAGTAAATCATGCTATAAATTTCTGGGAGCATATGACTACAGCCTCTGAAGTAGAAGTTACAGAAAATATGCTTTTTTCTGGAACTCTAAAAGATCATGTATATGAAGAAGCTCCTGACTATGATACAGGCACACAAAAACTTGTACAAACTACAACTGAAACTGATACAACGATTACTCATTCTTATACAGTAGAATCTTTAACAGAGCAAGAAATTATTGACTCTCTTCGATCTAAAAGAACGGCTCTTTTAAGCGCAACAGATATGTGGGGTATTGCAGATAGAGTAATGTCAGATGAAATGAGAGCCTATCGACAGGCTCTTCGAGATATTCCCCAACAAGAAGGATTTCCTGATACAATTGTTTGGCCAATTCGACCTTTAGACTAAGGAACTAGTATGAGTAGTGTAAAATTCTATGCTCTTTGTTGTAAAAGTATGCCCGCTACTAAGCGTCATGCTCGTTACATTCCAAAAGAAGATTTAATCATTATAATAAATAGTGATAATTCTATCTATGTGGAAGAGGCAAGTAATTGGTGTTTTGAAGAAGATATTGAGTACTATGTTACTACTAGTGACGGTACTGCTTCTACTGGAAAAAATAAATTTTTAGATATATTTAAAGAGTCAGACCACAATTACGCAGTACTTATAGATGGAGATGATTTTATAACACCTCATGGAGTATGGACATATAAACAAATTGCTCAAATGTCAAGCCCTCCAGACGCAATAGCTTTAACGAATCAATTTGGTATATATAAAGAAAGAGGCTATTCTCATTTTTTAACCCACGAAGCCGCTCACTATAATCCTTATTTTGGAGTACAAGATATTCTTGACCCAGATACGATTTTAGGAGTAGGAAGCAGATGTTTTCGTATGACACCTAGCTGGTGGGAAACAGCTCTTGCAGGAACAAACATACCAAAAACTACAGATACAGAGGTTGCTCTAAGTGCAGTTCATCGCAGGTGGGCGAATCATGTATATCGCTATATTGACAACTGGGAAACTCATCTAAGGCTTACTTTCTTTTCTAAGACTGCTGCAAATTTAAGCTACTTTAACACTAGTTTAGTAGTGGGAGAAGACACTTATAAATATCTAGAATTTAAGGATGCTCATGTAAATGGCAACTTATCTTTAGTACACTACGATGATAGGTACCCTACTTATGTTTACGATACTAGAATAGATGGAGTTGTTCAAACAGTTTTAGATTCTGGAGGAGATGATGGTACTATAGGCTGGCTAGCTTGGCTCAGTGCTCTTACAGATAAATATGATGAACTAGAAGCTGCCGGTAGAATGCACGAAACATCTATCCCTATGTTGGAAGTTCCTTGGCCCGAAGGGTATCGTCCTGACACTGTAGGATTAGTAAATTATCCTGGAGCAAATTATATAAGGTATTAAAAAGGAGGCTTACGCCTCCTCTCCTTCTTCTGGTGCTTCAACAGGCTCTGGCTGAACTTGTGGTCCTGCCTGCTGTTGAATCTTTTGAATTACTCCCATACTTGCTTTCGCAGGAAGCTCTCCCAATCCACCTAGAATTACATTGATCTCTTCGAGAGAAAGGTCGAGATTAATACTTTCATTCGCCATAATAGAAATTCCTATTTAAATATATCTTGCCAGTTTCCGGTAGTGCTCGCGCGTGCATACTCGGTGGCTCTGTTTTCAAAAAAGTTAGTGTGCTCTACGCCGTTTAACATATAGTCAAGCCAAGGTAGAGGATTATTTTCACTTCCAAAGATTTTTTTCATTCCCAAACCAAGAAGTCGACGATCTGCAATATATCGAATATATTCTTTTACTTCTTCACCTGTTAGATCCGGCACTTCCGCACCTTCAAAACAAAGATCAATAAAAGCATCTTCTAGTTCTACTGTGCGCTCTGCTGCACAATAAATCTCATACTTTAGATCATCGTTCCATAGCTCTGGATTCTCTTGAATAAAAGTACGAAATAATTGTGACATACCTTCAACGTGCAATGTTTCATCACGAATCGACCATGTAACAATCTGTCCCATACCTTTCATCAAGTTATGTCTTGGAAAGTTGAGTAAAATCGCAAAACTACTAAACAATTGTACTCCTTCTGTAAATCCAGAGTAAATTGCCATAGTTTTTGCGATATTCATTGGAGTATCCATTCCAAAGTTGGAAAGATGCTCGTGTTTATCCATCATTGCTTTGTGTTCAAAAAACTTTTGGTATTCATCGTCACCAAAACCAAGAGTTTCTAACAATAATGAGTATGCTTCTTGATGCACTGCTTCCATTGCTGCAAAAGCAGATAGCATCATTCTTACTTCAGGCTGCTTAAATGTTGGTAGATAATGCTTTGCATATCCACAACAAACATCTACATCAGCTTGTGTAAAGAATCTAAAAATCTGATTGATAAGTCTACGATTCTCAGGTGTCAACTTATCTCTATAGTCTCTCAAGTCATCCGCAAGATTGACTTCATCAGGAAGCCAGTGCATATGCTGTTGAGTTTTATAGTGTTTAAAAGCCCATGGATAATTAAAAGGCTTGTAATATTCTCTTTCTGTTAATAAATTCATTCAACGCTCTCTAAGACTTCTTTCAAGTCGCTATATCCCCCGATCCAAGTATCCCCAATAAGTATCTGAGGTACTGTTTTTACATTGGGAAATAATTTACTAAATTTTAACATATCATGGCTTGCTTCAACCTTTTCGACTTCAAACCCTTTACTTTTTGCCAAATCTACTGCCAAATGACAAAAGTGACAATCTTCTGTGCCCCATACTGTTATTTTATCCTTCACAGGCAAGGCATCCTTCATCATCCATACTTTCAAAAATATACTGTCGAAGAGCTTCATCAGATACATTTTCCGCACGCTTATACGCTTCGCTTCGCAAATAGTATAGAGTTTTTACTTTCTTTTTCCATGCCATCATATGAATAGCGTGAAGTTCTTGCTTTGATACGTTTGCAGGAAAAAATACATTTAGAGACTGACTTTGGCAGATATATTGCTGTCTATCGGCTGCAAAATCAATAAGCCATCTTTGGTCAATTTCAACTGCGGTTTTAAAGACGTCTTTTGTAAAGTCGTCAAGAAAGTCAAGATGCTGAACTGAACCGCCGTTTGTAACAATACTTTTCCATACTTCATCGTTATCTTCTCCTATTTCTTGAAGAATGTGCTCAAGGTACTCATTTTTTTGAAGACTGGATCCGGATTTAGTCTTCTGAGTAAACGCGTTAGCTCTGTAAGGCTCAATACTAGGGCTAGTGTTACCGCAGATAATACTACTACTAGCATTAGGAGCGACAGCCAAGAGATGAACATTACGAACGCCATAGCCCACTGCATCAGGAGCTTCGCCTCTTTCTTCAGCCAATTTACGAGTTGCATCTAGCGCCTCCGTTTTTATATGGCGAAACATTCTCATGTTTGCGCTCTTTGCCATTACTCCTTCGAGAGGCGTATGGTGTCTCTGAAGATAGGCATGAAAGCCCATTGCTCCTAGACCAATACTTCTTTCTTGTTCTGCACTATGAGCCGCTCTCCACAATTCATTTGGAGCATTCTCGATAAAGTGTGTGAGAACATTATCAAGCATTGCTATTAAGTCAGGAATAAAATGAGGGTCATGTTGCCACTCATCAAATTCTTCTAGATTTACACTTGATAGACAACATACTGCTGTACGATCATCGTCTGTCGCAAGAGTAATTTCACTACAAAGATTAGAGTGATGAACTTGCAGCCCTTTATCTTTCTGACACTGCGGCAAAGCATCTTGCACAGTATCCTTAAACATAATATAAGGTTCACCAGTTTCTACTCGATTTTGAATAAGCTTTACCCAAAGAGTTTTAGCGGATACAGTCTTTGTAACTCTGCCAGAGTGAGGATCAATCAAGTCCCAGGAGTCATCAAACCCTTCTTCTCTCGTAGCTCCTTCAATAAGCTCCATAAAAGCGTCTGGAATAATCACTCCATGATGCAAGTTTACAGATTTGCGATTTACGTCACCACCAGTCGGTTTGCGAACATCTAAAAATTCTTCAATTTCAGGGTGTGAAATGTCAAGATATGCAGCATAGCTACCTCGACGAGTAACACCTTGGCTAAAAGCCAGCATTTCTGCATCTACTACTTTCAAAAAGGGAATAACACCTGTACTCTCGGAGCCATTGCTCGTTTTCGAGCCTACACTCCTGACCCCGTTCCAGCAGCCACCAATGCCACCACCAACACTGCTAAGGAAAGCATTTTCGGTGTAGTGATTTGTAAGACCCTCCCTACTATCCTCAACAAAGTTGAGAAAGCAGCTAATAGGAAGGCCGCGAGTAGTGCCTCCATTAGAAAGTATAGGAGTACTAAACATAAACCAGAGTTTACTAGCATAATCATATAATCGCTGTGCATGAGCTTCATCATTAGCGAAAGCTTTTGCTGCTCGTGCGAACGCGTCTTGGGGAGATATTTCTCCATCAATTAAATATCTGTCTTGTAGAGTTTTCTTACTAAACTCTGACAGATAACGATCTCGTCGATAATCTACTGTTACATTAAACGACACTTAACATTCTCCCTTGTATATCTGATATATTATCAGTCCCAATCGCATCATCGCAATAAGTCATTAAATCCATAAGTTCATAGTTTTCTAAAATTTGTTCTGCATTTTCATTTAATGCTTGAATAAACTTATATCGACTATCAATTGGAGTTGCATCATAAATACTCATTGCATCCCCATATTCTTGAATTAATTGTACAGCTCTCTTTGGCCCTATTCCAGGTATGCCTGGGACATTGTCGCCTTTGTCTCCTGTGAGACATTTAAGAGAAATATACTCTTCGGGAGAACATTCGTAATGGTCAGACCATGTATCAAGCGTGACTTCCTTCCTCGTCACATATGAGAATCGTCCAACATTTTCTTGAATGAGTAAATCCCAATCTCTATCACTCGAAATAAGCCAAATGTACTCTAAACCATACTTATTTCTTTCTTTTACCAAGTGAGCAGCAATATCATCTGCTTCTACACCCTTATATCGAAGAACAGTATACCCTGCTTCTTCTAATACTTCTAATGATGCTTCGAACTCTTCGAAAAACTCTTCAAATGCGATTCGTTCTTCTTCAGTTTGTTCTGCAAACTTCTCTTTTCGATTTTGCTTATACTCAGGATTGATACCTTTTCTATAGCTAGAAGAGCCCCAGTCTGCTGCAATAATCAAATTTTTACAGTCATAGGACTTTGCAAGAGACTCTACAGTACGTTGATAATCATATCGAAAGTCTGTACGTCCCTGATGCTTCCATCGAAATGCTAAGTTTAGTGCATCTACTATAAGTGTAGTTTTATCACTTGGATTCACTATTTTTTCACTGAAACTGAATGCCATTTCTTAAAAACTCCACTGTTTCATTCTCTAGCCAATCTTCAGCTAGTAATATAAAACAATTTAAAAATTGTATGTACATCCACTCTTCTGTTGCATTTGGCTGTAAATTTGTTACAACAAATACAGGAGAGCGATTATACTTAAAAAACAGCAGAGGCTCTTGCTCCCCTCCTGCGGCTTGTTTTTCTACTTTTCTCCACCAGCGAATAAGATTATTTGTCTTTTTCGCAGTAAATATCTTATCTGAGAGAGGTGACTCTGAGTAGTTTTTTACTTCAATACAAAATCTATTTTTCTCATTTGGAACATATAGATCGCCCTTTAAATACTCAAGAGCCCCTGAATTAGGGACTCTTTCGAATTGTAGATTAGTGGCAGTACGAAGCATATCTCTAACAAGGTATTCACCTCTCGCTCCTTTTGCTCTACTATCAACCATCGCATATCTCTGTTAAAATATCTAATTTTTCTTTATACTCTGCAACTTTACCTAATTCATCTTCTAAAGCACCTAATACGTCTGGGTGCTCCCCAATTCCTACTGGATTTTCAAGATAGATTTCTACGTTTGCTGCGTGATACTGCATTTTCCCTGATAGATAGAGTCTCAGAGCATTTTCCGTACTTTCTCTCGTACTCATCTTTCTCACTTTTTAATTCCTCCTCTTTAGATTTGACTAATAACCACATTCTTCGTTGTGCTGCCAATCTATTGTTTCTCATTCAAGTGCGCTCACATTTTCTCGTTTTACGACTTCAATTTTTTCTAATAGAGGATGAGTCCATCCATGACTAACTACATAAGTATTGAGATTTTCTTCTCCAAGTAATACTTCGACAAGCTTTTCTCTACCTGTTTCATCGAGTACATTTATCACTTCATCCAAAAAGAGAATATTGATTCGTGACTTTGAAATGCTACTCATTAGTTTACGAATCGCTATAAGAGTAGCTGTGTTTACTCTCGCTAACTCTCCAGAAGAAAGAGCAAGAATATCAACAATGTTTCCATTGTCTGTTATTTGCACGTTTAGCTTATCATTGCTTACAACAAATTCAAGAGTGAAACGCCCGTCCGAAAGTTCCCCCAGATAAGTATTTACTAACTCTTCTAGTTCTTTTACTAGATTTTCAATCTTGTAAGCAATTAAGCCATTTGTGCTAAATGCTTTTTTCAATACTTCTAAGTTAGAATATACACTTTCTACTTTCCCTAAAGATTCTTGTGCTTCTTCTAACTGCTCAATAAAACTGTCTGTCTGCTCCTGAATTACTTGGATGCGGGTGTTTTGCTTTGTTCTTCTTTCGTTTTCCGCCGCTGTCTCCGCCACAGACTTTTGCACCGAAACCAAGTCAGCTCGTACTCTTGATAGGCGCTCTTCAAGCTCTCCCTTATCCAAGATGGCCACTGGGAGATCTCGATCAATGCTTCGATAAAGGTCTTCCCACTCTCGCTGCATTTTGCTTTTATGGTCGAAAAGCTCATTGTTTCGTTTAATTTTTTGAATTCTTCCTGTAATTTCACGCATTTTCTCCTCAGCGAAAGAAATTCTTGTACCTTCCTCCGTGATTAAACTTTGTTTAAAAGATTCATGAACAGATTGCTCACAGGTAGGGCACTTGTCTTTTAAATCTTCTAGTTTTTTCATCATTTTTCGTGACCCCGCTACGACCCCGTTGAGACTTCCCAATTCGGATTGTAGTGAATCATAAGATTCTTTTGCAGATACTTCAATATTTTGTATTTCTTGAATATTAATCTGCTTTAATAGGTCAATATACTGATTATTTTTTGAGATTTTTTTATTTTTTTCCGAAATATTTTCAATTTCTTTCGTTAATGAACGGAATTGATTCTCAAGTTCTTCCGTGTCATTTTGAAATTCTAGCATGGGCAGTATATTGGTATCACTCAATTTGTTATCAGATAACCACTTTTCTACTGTTGCAATTTTTGAACGTATTCCTGAAACCTCAAGTGATAGGTCTTTTGATACATTCTTAAATAATTCAAAAAGTTCTACATATTCTTCAAGGTGCAGAAGGTCTATCAGAAACTTTTTACGAGTAGTATCTGTAGCAGTTAAAAACTGAAGGCTCGCATTTGTATTCTGATACACTAACTGAGAAAATGTTTTGAAGTCTGTACCAATAACTTCTTGAATAGTTTTAAATGTGTTTGTTGCCGTATGGCTAGAAACATCTTCGCCATTCTTTAGAAATGCAACTTTAATATTTGTTTTTCTATCAATCGAAACTACATATTCATCATCGTCTTTCGTAAACTCAAGATTTATATTGTAGCCTTTATTTACATACCTATTGGGTATATCTGCTTTTTTAATACCCTTTGAATTTTTGTTAAAAAGGGCTTCCTCAATAATTAACGGTATGGACGACTTGCCCATACCGTTAGTGCCAATTATTTGAGTTACTGTATTTTCTTCTAAGTCCAGTTCATTACCTGGCCCATAGCTAAAGCAGTTATCCCACCGAAGTTTTTTGAGCGTAATCATTAAAAGTGCCTACTATATTCTGAATTTTTTCATCTTCTAATTCCAAGATATACGCTAGATATTCTACTAACTCTTCTTGGATGCTCATTTCTTTACTTATTACTAAAGCTGCTTCGCTGCTTCTTTTTACTACTTTCTTATCCAACAACTCACTATTCTTTACATTTGCCAAGTCTTGAATATCGCCTTCCAACTCATAGATGGTGTGATGATACTCAGTAGGCTCCATTTCATCTGGAGAAGATACTGTTTTTCTTATTAATTGTGGAAGATCAAAAGCGTCCCACATCCAACTCCAATCAGAAGGATTTATAAGAATGTAACCAGTACTTACTTCTGTTCGATGAAAAGAGGTAGTCATAGGACTGCCAGGATATACAATGTTTCGCTGAGTGTTACTATGTGCGTGTAAGTCGCCGGAAAAAACGACTGGAAAATCTTCAAACCTGTCTAAGTCCACCTCTGGCTTGACATGGGGAGGAATTTCACCACGAACATGAGTAAATAGCGGATAGTTTGTATCAAACTTTTCAATACTATCTTTTCTATGAAGATCCGCATATGGAAGTATACCAAACTTCATGTCTGGATCAATATATGAAATATCTACAACTTGTACTAAAGGATTAATATCTCTAGTAACTTGCTTTAATTGTGTAAAAAATGTTTTGTTCTTTTTAGTTGCTTCGTGATTACCGTCATAGATAATAGTCGGAATCTTTACTTCCCGAATAAACGAGAAGTAAAGTTCCAACTCTTCCATGTTCGGCAGACGATCAAATAAATCACCACCAATTATGTGCATATTGCACTGTTGTTCGAGAGAGTGAATCTGCTCGAAGAACAACTTGTAGCGATTCATTGCCCAAGAAACTGGAACATTCTTCTGTCCCAGTTTTAAGTGCCAATCTGCCGTAAATAGAATCATGAAATGGCGAACTCCTGGTCAAGAGCTTCTTCGTCGATTTCATTCGTGTCGACTTCTCGAACACGATCAAGCAACTCTTTTTGAGCATCTGGAGTAGGACGAGGCATAACATCATCCATAGACTTCAAGCCTTCTACGAGGGCTAGTTCGTCATCATCCAAAGCACGAGGCTTACACTTCAGTACTTGAAGCTGATACTCAACATTATAGGGCAGAGGACCAGTTTTAACTCGCTTGAACTTAACGTCCCAGCCAGTTTCGGGGTCAGTGGGATCGCCCAAATCTTCTGCAGCAGTGAGAATTTGCTCCCACAACTTCTTCTTGAGATTTACGATCTTGACTTCGCCATTGTGAATGCACTGCATTACATAGCTCCAGCCACACTTCAGATCGGGGTAGTATTCACGAACCCAATCTTTCTCTTTGTTGTTAAACCGCTCTTCATTACGGTCAAAAGAAAGACACTCCAAAGGAATGTTCTTGTCATTTTCACCAGTAACCCAATACACGTATCGAGCAAGAATATCGCCTACGAGACGAATTGAGTTATCACCGTCTTGATAGCTATAAGTGGTGATGTTTGATTTTTGAGCAGCGCCCTTTGATTTGTTAAAAGTTAATGCCATTGAGTTTTCTCCTGTGGGACTTCTTCATAAAGAAAATGTAACTTATCATCTTCGATATAAAGTAGCCTATCTTCTGTGTTGTCTAAGTGTTCAAAGGGATCTATTGGAAGTTCCAAAAGACCTAGTGTTGTATCGCCAGAGGCGAAGTATTCCCCGAGAGACCTCATACTTGCTAAAGCTAAGTATATTGAAATATCTCGGCGTGAATGTCTAAAAGAATTATATAAAAGAACATCTGGGTGTACCAGAAAGGAGTCTCCTTTAAAATCCAATTGATAGTATCTATAAATCGGATCGTACTTATTTTGGGGTATAGAATCCTTGACTAACATCTCAAATATTGTAAAAATACTTGATGGTTGGCCTGCTGCAATTATAAATATCTTTTTCCAGTCGTATAGAAGCATATATTATACTAAAAAATTACATTCATGTCAAGAACTATTTTTCTATCCTATATTTGTGAAATTTTCCAACCCTGTTTCATATAGTATCCCATTCTATTGGATGCCTGCTTTCGAGCAGTATTTCCTTTCAAATGTATGTCTACAATTACTGGGGTTTGTTTTCCTTCTTGTTCTCGAATGACTCTTCCAACGAGCTGGGTGAGGAGGGGTTCGTTGTTGATAGGGGTACCGAGTATAAGGACAGAGAGGGAATTAACTGAAATACCCTCACTAAATATTGCTTGGGTCCCAAATAGAATTTCTTTATTTCCATAGTTAATCTCATTGATGAGCGTTTCTCTTTGCTCATGCGGAACCTCGCCCGTAACACAAATTGCTTTTTCTCCAACCAGTTCGGCGCACGTTCGTAAAAAATGCACTCGATCGGACACTACGAGGACTTTGTGGCCTTTTGCTGCGTAAAATGCTGCAAGCATTGCTACGGTATGTCGGTATTCTTCATTATTTGCAAGGGCAGTTACACGATTTGCCCAAGGCGTTCTTGCTCCATCCATAAAGCGAATTTCTGATTTTACAATATCTACGATAGGCGTCATAAAGTTTTCTTTCGGGGGTTTGAAGACTTTGCTTCCAAAGTAATCACGAAAGACTACGTGCTTCCCGTCTTTTCTTTCAATCGTTCCAGATAGTCCGATCTTATATCTACAGTAATTTGTGTCGATAACTTTGGAAAAAGTTGGACTGCTTACATGGTGCATTTCATCCAATATAATTGTTCCAAATTCTTTACGAATCTTCTCAATATTGCGGTATAAACTCTGAGTGTTACCAATTACAATAGGAGCATCAAGATCAAACTTTCCACTGCCTATGATTCCGGGCGTAAATCCATAGACTTTTTCTACTTCTTTTGCCCACTGGTTTCGTAGCGGTACAGTGTGTACAACTACTAGTGTTTTTTGTCCGAGTTTTCCGGCTATCGCCAACCCCGTAAAAGTCTTACCCCAGCTTACCCACGCATTGATGATACAGTTATCATCGAGTTCGTTATAGACGGCCTGTTGTGATTCTCGTAGATCATACCTAAAATCAGGAAAATCCACAGGCACAGTAATCCTTTTGTCAACAATTTCATAGTCATCTGGTATTAAATCCGTTCTTCCAATTGGTATGGTAACAAGATTCTCTCGAACTCGTGCCATGTTTTTTATAACAATAGGAGGATCATTTGGATTCTGCGGAGGTATTTTATAGGTTAGCTCTTTACTAAGATGCTCCTTATACTCTCGAGTTACCTCCAAATATATTCTATTGCTAATTACTGCTTTCATAACCCTAAATCTGTTTTTGCTGTAATATATTGCTTGACAAATTCACTTCGTACAATATCTTTTATATCGAAATCAATAAAGTCAAATTCGTTCATAGCTTTTAAGATTCGTACAAAATCTTTTAAACCGTTTTTTGCCAAATCTGCTTGGCGAAAGTCCCCACAAAAGATAACTCTACACTCTTGCCCTATTCTCGTAATAATTGAGTCTAGCTCATGAAAACTCATGTTTTGACACTCATCAATGAGTATTACCGCATTTCGCAAAGTAACTCCACGAATAAAAGAAGTAGTCATAAAATGAACTAATCCTTTTGTTTTGAGTATCTCATATGCATCACCCCTTTGAAAAAGTTCAATACAAATATCTTTGTAAGGCTCTTCATATACGGATGCTTTTTCTTTTTCGTTTCCAGGCAAAAAGCCTATATCACGAGTAGGCACTGCGCTTCTTATAATTACTAGCCTTTCGTACATACCTTTTGTCATATCATCAAATGCTAGATAAGACGATATAAAGGTTTTTCCAGTTCCTGCTACTCCATGCAGCATTAAGTTTTTAGTACTTTCGAACGCAATTACTTGATTCTTCGTAAGAGGTTCGATTTCTTGTAAATCTAAGTTTGCTCCCGCAAGAGTCTTTTTTCTTCTAGTCGCCATAAAATTATACTTTTCTTCGAGTGTCTTTTAGTCTTTCTTCAGAGTACTCGTATAATAGCCAAGGCAGTCCGCCTATATGTAGAACCCCCGCCCAAGTTGTTTCTTGAGGAGGGGGTCTGGGTATAGTAAAAGGAAAGTTTACATCCTTCAACCATAATACAGAAGCCACCTCTTTTTGTTCTACTTTTCTAATTTTGTAATATTTTAGAGCAGAATTCATAGTTTTTTGATATATAAAGGGAGTGCCCCCACTATCAATAAAAGTTTTAGTATTTTGCTTCAATATTCCAATTAGAGAGTCTATAGAATGTTTGAGAGGTAACAACTCTGTAAAGGGGGTTTGTAATCGACGAATGCCCAGACTAAGTCCGGGCATATTTTTATCGTCAACTACTTGATTGTCTAAAAATAAGATTCCGTCCACTGACTCCCAATTACTATTCGGAAGAATAAAAACTGGAAACTGAATCTTTTTTACTTCTTTGTACGTAATTATCACACTTCATACATCTTCTCAAACTTACCCATAGAGTAGTCCTCTCCTACTTCAAAATCACACCCTACAGGTGCGCCTGAGATAGATACTCCTCTATCCATTTGAATAAATTTCTGTAGCATTTCACAGTAAAAGTCTATTTCGTCCTCTGGAACTTCTGCCAGAATTGAGTCATGAACCAATGCGAAGATTCTAGACTTCATTCTTTGAGACTTAATAAACTGTCCCATATCTATTGCACCGAGCAGGTTGATATCAGAAGCAGTAGACTGCACCAAAAAATTAAGACCACTCCTAATGCTATGACTCTTGATGCCTGCGTCTGTCGATGAGACATTCGGCAATCTCCTTTTACGGCCAAAAAAGCTATAAATAAACCCATTATGTTCAATGAATTTTTGATTATCGTCAATCCACTTTCTTAGTTTATGGAATGATCGGAAATAATCATCAATAACTTCTTTTGCCTCTTGCTGGCTAAAATAGGTTCCCGAGTCTTTAGTAACTTGTTCACTAATCTTCTTCGGGCCTGCGCCATACATAATACCAAATGTTACTGCTTTTGCGGCTTGGCGTTGTGTTCCATATAATTCTG
>Ga0070746_10001631_pt1 | contig 13322 bp, 11 predicted proteins | sample VirMetDEL_Mar_21_FD_77016 | JGI IMG/M metagenome (GOLD analysis project Ga0070746, IMG submission 77016) | Aqueous microbial communities from the Delaware River and Bay under freshwater to marine salinity gradient to study organic matter... | ecosystem: Environmental > Aquatic > Marine >... | reverse complement strand
TTTAGATTTCCTCCATATTTCATATTAGTTTCAGGATTTATTTCTCCACCGTAAGCTAAACTATATATTTCATTTCCTTTCTTATCATAAAGTCTTCCTTCTGACCATCCACGAAATTTATGTCCTGTCATACTATGAGAGTAATTCCCATCACCTTTCCAATCTTTTAACCCGTAAGGCTCAAATTTCTGTACTAGTTTTTTCTTATGGTCTTCGGTGTAATAAGGGATTGCTTTTCCCATTACCGATATAGAACCTAAAGGCTCTCTCTTTTTACTTACAGGAGTTCCTACGCCTGATTCTTGTTGTCTAAGTATAACTTCTTGTTTGGGCGTTTCATACACAGGAAAACTGTCTGATTTCGGTGAATCCCCCCAAGCATACGGATTCCCAGAAATCGGGGTTGGTTGAACATTATTTAAAGCAGTCAAGTTATCAAAAGCTCTAGTGCCTGACGTTTGGGTTAAATACCCTGCATTATTCAAAGAGTCAGCCATAGCAAAATTACCGATGTTAAAAAAGCTGTCTATAGTCTGAGCCCTTCTGTACGCTTGCATAGGCCCTTTATTCAGCGTTATGCTATCCATATAAGCTTTTATTCTAGAGTCGTTAGGGTCATTAGTTATATAAGGTTGTACTTTTTTTTTCTTAGGTGTCAACATATTATTACAAAATTAATTTAAAAATCATATTTCACCATCAAGTCATGTAAGACAAAACTCTGGTCTGATTGGTTTGTAAACTCAAGTTCAATATAAGCAAAAAAGTCTTTTATTCTATCTAGCCTGTTTACTTCTTTGCTAAACAGCAAAGGGTCTAAGCTGTTATTTCCAGGCAAATTATAAGCAACTACAGTATCTATAACCTTGTATAAATAAAAAGTTACAGGGTGCAATACATATTCTCCAATAGATAAATTGTTGTTAGTTAAAGTAAGTATAGTTGGATTGTAAGGTTTGTAGTTTCTAGGAATAAATGTTCTCCATTTTCTATTAAATATGTGGATTCTATCATTAGTTTGGTCTAAAGGTAACTTAGTAGTATCCTGATAGTTATTCCAAACTTTAATAAAATCAAATGTATTATCTATTAACTCATCTCCACTACTATCAAAGCTTTCTAAGAAAAACTCTATGTTGTTAGGTACTTTAAGTATCTGTGGAGTTTTGTTAAAAAGGATTTGAATATGAGATGGGAATATTGAACCAAAATAACTTCCTTTATTACCAGTAGCTATGCTATACCCTCTATCAGGAACATTGTTGTTATAGATTTCTACATTTCTAGTAGAATACAATCCTTGTCTAGTAGTCATCCACATCATAGGATGACAGTCTATAAAACTTTCTACCTTTCCAAAAGTTTCATCTATAGCTATAGTAAATACATTGTTTCCCTGGAATGTAAAATAAATCTTGTTATTGATATAATCATAGCCTGCAGTAACTCCATTAGCTTGCACAGTATTTATTCCTGTATCTACATTATCTTTGAGATATTGATTAAGCCCCTGTATATCTGAATAAGGAGATTGCTCATCACCTAATACTCTAATCTTATTTGCTTTGCTATCAAAGTAATATAATCCTTTAGGAGTTTTAACAATACTTTCTTTATTCTTACAACCATGAGTAGTACTAATATATTTAAAATCATCAAGTATTCCTCCTGTACCTATAATTAAGTTACCAGCACTAGTAGAAGCTACTGCTTTTGGATTAATACTTAAAACTCCTATAGCATCATCTTGAAAGTAAATAATTTGGTCATTAATTTCAGCTATAGCATTAATAGGCCCATACTTACCATCTACTGCTATAAAGTTATTAACTTTAAAGTCTAGCCAACTATCTGAAGTTTCTCCAATAAACTTTAATTCAGAAACTTTAAAATAAGTTTCATACTCAACATTATTATTAGTAATATTAGATATGCTAAATGAAGTTATAAATTTATTTTCTAAGCTATATACAGGATTAATATCATAATTCCTATTAGTACCATCACTTCTAAACTCTCTCCAAGTATTAGTAATAAATTCATTCTTCTTTACTATTCCATTTTCTGGGTAAGTAGCTACAGTAGTGTCTAAAGGTTTATTTAAGTTAATATCACTTTCTAGGTAGTTAAGACTAGAGTATGTTCTACATAGACTTCCTGCTCTATAGTAATTAGGAAGAGTATTCCATTGGCTTATATATGTATCTCCTTGTTTAGCAGTAACTACAGCAGTAGTCCCTATCTTACTTTGAAAGTCACTAGCACTTATGTATTCATTATCTAATCTAGCACTTTGGCTAAGTCCTCCATATTGAGAAACAAATGGAGCTCTATAATCAACTACTATAACTGCTCCATCTACTATATCTAAAGTAACTTCTTCTATTTCAGCAAATAAAGAAGTTCCACACCTTCCATCAAAGTCTTTTATATAAGTATTAGAAATTTCAAAATTCCCAGTACCTTGTAAATTAGTAACTGCATCTGGAACAAGTACTTGGCTTTTTTCTATATCAAAAGTTACTTGAGGTATTGTAGTGGGGGCTTGAGCTGATTGACCTTTAGCATAAATAAATACTTGGTCTACTCCATAGTCTTCTCCATCAACTGAAGGAGAACCATCTTTAGGTAAAGCAGAATTGCCTATCTCAGTTAGTCCAGTGGAAATAATACCTTGACTATAATGTTTACCATCCATTAATTCATAATGAGATACTTTAAAATAATTAGCTGTACCTACATTAATACTTTTATTAATAGAAATTTCTGGGCAAAAGAAGTTAATAATGCTTTTATCTAAATATCCATATTGATGCATGTGCTTTCCATTAAGAGCTTTCTCTGCATCTGAAAAAGAATCACTAAATACTTGACCTAATTGATAAGAAACCATATTAGCATCTGCAGCTCCTGTAGGAGAGTCTGCCCTAAATACTCTTATACAATAATCTTCTATATTTTCAGGAGCTCCTATCACAGACCCTACTCCAATATTTGTAGCTCCAGGAGCACTAGTACATTTCCAATACCCTATATATTGCTCTCCTACAAAAGTTTCATAACTTTCATTTACAAAAATTATATCTCCCACTACTACTCCAGCTTGTTGGCTATTAGTAGTTTTGTCTAGTTCATAAAAATCAAACCCTAATAAATCAGTGGAAAATAAATTAACAGTATTACTTACCACTGGATGATAAGTATCCTGTACCCAGTCTTTTACAGTAGGCATTATTACTCCCTGAGATATACAAGTTTTGTTAGCATCAGTTCTTTCTACTCTAACTATTTCTACTCCAACACAGTCATTAGGCAAGTTGTCAAATTGAAAAGTTGGGTATATATAGTTAGCTAATACTTCACCACTACTTTCTGTGATAATAGGGTATTCTACTGCACTAGGCATTCTTAAATCAAGTATCCACCTAGGAGAACTTTTAAGTCCTGCAGTATTAATTAATCTACACCCCACTCTATATATCTCATCTCTTTTCCAACTAATTTTATTATAGTTATTAGAAGTTCCCACATTATCTGACCCATTAGACACCAGAGATTGTATATTAGTATTATCAGTGTCAATACTTATACTTTCAGTAGTAAAACCTACTGTAACATTTACCCCACTTGCTCCTAAGCCTGATACACCACTACTATTGGCTTTGTACATTTGCTTAGTAGTAATATCTATAGAATTAATTTTAATATCTAAATTAATAACATCTGCATCTTCTGGAACTGCATAAGGGCCTTCAGCTATTCCATTTTTCTTAGTAATCTGAAAGCTATTAGTACTGTCAATAGTATAATTGTCTCCTCCTTCATCATCTACTAAAGCTTCAATAGATGATTGGGGAAATCTATAAGCTCTAGTATCATAGTTAGGATTATATATTGATTCTTTGTAATTTCCAATTAACAGTCTATTATCTTTAGATTTAATATTACTGGGAACTATACTGGTCAATAGAGTACTTTGCAATATCTCAATAGACTCAGTAGGAAGCTCAGTACTTCCAGTATCAGTAAAAGTTATATTAGATAATACTTCAGTATCCTTAACAATATATATTTGAGCAGTATTAGTAGATGTGGTGTACTGTATTCTATATATTTTTACTCTATCCCAAGATGTATCTCCTATAAAAGATAATGTAAATGATTTGAATACTTTTCCAGTATCTTCAGTACCTCTAAAACTTTCTTCAGCTATATCTAGTAAAGCAGTAGGAATAGATAAAGCACTCTTAGTACCACTAATATTATAATACTGATAAGCATACTGTACTTTGCCTGAATCAAATTCTCCTGAGTCAGACTCACTAACTAGTTGAATATTGGTTAAAGACATGTTTCCAAGTCTAGATAACTTGTCTGCATTTAATTTATAACCATCAGGGTCAGCAAAGTTGAAATGGCCTAATTCATTAACTCCATCTGCCCAATACACTTTTTGGATAGTAGATGATTCATAATTACCTACTACATCTATTGGAGACATAGGAAAATTAAGTATGCCTATATATTTAAGTACTGGGTAATCACTATTAGTAAGGTCTTTAGTATAAATCATACTAAGTCCGTTTGTAGAACTTTTAGCTCTAACTAGCATGATTAAGGTATCTCTAACAGTAGTATAGCCTACAATTCTATAATCAGTATGAGTAGAATAACTTGGAGCAGATGCAGCAACATCAGTGCTAGATATTTCTAAATCTGAAAAAAGAATATCTGGCTGAGTTGTTCTAGTTTCATCTCCAGTTTCTACTATTTGAAGAGTTTCTATATTAGGTAAGTATAAGTCAGGAAGAGTAAATTCAATTTTATTTCCATCAGCATTTGTAAGAGCAGCCATGTTGTTACTCTCATTAAATGAAATAGTTACATTTCTAGCATCAGTATATTGATTGGCTTGAAGTCTAGACTTAGCTAAGTCTTTATTCATTCCTCCTTCAAAAGTATGTAAGCTTACATCTTGCATATCTATAGATTATCTCCTGGGCCAGCCAAAGTTACTATAGTTCCAGTACTTCCATATCTAGGTCTTTGACTAATCCTTCTTTGTTCTACTTTACCTGTGTTTTTAAAATAATTTTCCCAATCATTAATTTGAGGTCTAAGCCTTAATCTAAGATTTTGTATAGCTTCCATCTCATCTTCATCTGGAATCAATAAAGCTGTTTGTGCTTTACCTACACACCAATCTCTTTGTTGAGAAGTATATTGAAAAGTTGATTGTTGCAAAGTCCCTCTTCTCATTAATCTATAGTCTATTTGCTCTCTAATATGCCATTCTACTGCTAAAGCAACACTAGGTTCATCTGCAATTAATGGAAGACCTGTAGCACTTACAGCAAGGCTAACATAAGCAATTTCTAATTCTGCTTCTTTAGTAGAAGTAAAAATAAAATTACCTTGAAGCTTATATGATGGAGCATTGTCAGGAGTAGCTATATCTTCTTGGTCAAAAGCTAGATGAAAACTATCACTGCTTTTTCTATACCTCTGTTTAGTATTACTATCTCTTACTCCTTTTATCCCATACATATCTGCAGGAAGAACACCTCTATAATCAACTATTTGTATAGGGTCAGGATGGTTAAGGGAATTATTTCCATCAGTAACCTTCTCTACTTTATCTAAAGGACTACCAATTAATCCAAGTACATCTCCTGCCCATTCAGCAGCTTCTTCTATTGTAAATTCATCTCTATACTCTGCATTTCTAAAGAGTTTATCCATGATGAAATCCATTTCTCTATATTTACCATTCCAGCTCATTATCTTATTGTTTTATCATGCATTGGAAAAATTGTATTACCTTCATTCATTACATCTCTTAAATTCCATCTAAAAAATTTTCCAGCTCTAAAGCTTTTAAATTTCTTACCTGTATATTTACTTCTAGCTCCAGGATATTCTTTAAAGTATTGAAGTACTGCTACTCTACCATCAGTTGAATCATTAAACTTTTTAATGATATTCTTTTTTCCTTTAGGAAGAGTTTTAATATATCCCATAACTTCCTTATAACTAAAGTCTTTACAGTTAGGGTCATTTTCTTTATACCATTTTATTGTATTTCCCCAATCCATAGACAATCCTCTTACTTGCACAGCCTTTCCTGTTTCATCTTTGATAGTAGTAAGAGTTTGTTCTTTTAATCTAATGCCTAATACACCTAAATTAAAAGGAATGATAAAATCTTCTCCTTTTAAAAGTTTTTCAGAAATTTGTTTAAAACAGCCTGACATAAATTTATTGAACTCTGGTTTAGTTCTTCTACTTTCTTTATGGCTATGATTCTTATAAAAATCATAGAAAAAAGATACAGGAAGTCTTTTAATTCTCTGCTTTGGTATTTTCTGCATCATTAGTTTTATCTGTTGGTAATTCTATTTTAGGACTTATTAACTGAAGAGTTGTTTGAATAAGTTCATTTCTATAAGAATCTGGAAAAGGGTATTCATAATTCCAATTTGTAGCTGTTTCTACATCATCAGGCGAACTAAATACAGCTCTAAGTACTCCTACTTCCATAGTAGCTAATTCAGCATCATTAGCGTTTCCTTTAATAACTATTTTATTATTTAGATAAGCATAGTATTTTGCATTAGCATTAAACCTTCCCTTACCTACCCAAGGAAGATGTTCTGCTGCAACATAAGTAAAAGATGGTTTAGAAATAAATACAGAACCTACTCTAGTAATATAAGGCTTTCTTTTGATTCTAAGGATAGTAGGTATTTCTTGACTTTGAAGCATCTTAAAATCTGTATTACCTTCTATAAGGCTAGCATCTGCTAAACTTAGGTTAAGTTCTACTTGCTGAATAAAATCTTCTGTAACATCTCCACTATATCTAAGAAGTTGTCTCATAAGACTACCTCTAGCAGAGTCTAGTTGGTCAGCAATAAATTCTTCAGTAAACTCAGAGTCATCATAAGTTTCTCTTATAATTTCAAGAACTGAGTATATTAAATCAATTTTTTTGCTCATAAAAGTACCTTTATAAACAAAGATAAATAAAAGAGTATTATGGAACTAAAATCAAGTAAAGCCTTATTCCTTGATAAGTTACATAACCCCCTATAATTCCCCAACTTATTTTAAGCCATTTGTTTTTATTTTTAATTTTATCTTCTAACTTATTTACTTCTTTGCTAAGTGCTAAGTTTTTGTCTAAACAGTCTTTAGAAGATTTTTCTAAAATAAATATATTACCCTGAAGTTCTTTAACAGTTAGTCTATAATCACTAATTAATTTGATTTTAGAATTTAAAGTAAGTTGGCATGCATGTTCTTCTGCAGCTATTTCTAAAAGAGTCTTATAGTGAGTCTTTGTGATAACTATTGTATCTCTGGACTGCCCTTTTACCAAGCTCCCTAAGCACATCATTATCATTAACAGACTGAATATATTCTTTCTCATTTTCTAGATTTTTTTGTATTACTACAACTTTCTCAATGTGAACAGAATCAAAAATCTTAATAGTTTTATAAAGTACTTCAGTCCTAGTAACAACACTATCAATGTAATTAATAGTTTCCACATACTTTTCAATAAGGTCTTCTTCAGGCTTAGTATACTTTTTATATATCCACCACCCAAATAAGATGCATGCACTAAGGCTTAGAATAATTGTCAGTATTAGTAAGTACTTCTGTTCCTCCTTTGGATTTGTTGGCATTATTTCCAAATTTTTGTCCTACATAATTAGTAGCTGCATTTGAACCAAGGTATATACTGGCTACCCCACTTATACCTAGAACACAGTTTACTACTATTCCACTTACTTGAGCTTCCTCTTCCATAACTAAATATGCTCCAAGAGCTATAGCTGCTAAAATGAGTACTACTCCAGAAGTTAGTAAGAATTTTCTACTATTAAACTTAGGGTTTACTTTTGGTTTCACTATCTGAAGTTTTTACTGATAATTTTTTTGTCTTTGTTATAATATAGAATATCTCTATTTTCTAACTTTTTAGCAAAAGTTTTAGTAAAAGGTATTTCTACAGAAGATTTATAGTAAACTATTTGAAATACAGTTTTAGCATAAATATTAGGAAGAAGTCTTTGATAGTATGGATTAATATTTAATCCAAATTCTATTTTATCTTCAGCATTTTTATAATCCTCATTAATACTAAGTTCAGCTTCATCAATTAAATGAAAGTTACCACTATTTTCTTTTATAGGAAGTAACTCATTTTCAATAACTTTTAAAAAAGCTTCATCTGAAGACATGCAAGACATTATTTGTCTTTCTTTATTATCATTATCAATGTAAGATACTCCTACTATAGGATACCATGAATTTTGTACTTCTTTTCCTAAAAGTAAATTTACTTTAAAATCACTCATTATACTGTTACTTTTAATATTAATAAATTTCCACTTGTTACTTCTGCTTCTATAAGCACATTATTAGTTGCTGGAATATCAAAAGTTTGACTAATTCCTCTACTAGTAGATACTGTAGTTCCATTAATTACACTTATTCTAGCATCATTAATTACTGTTATTGTAATGCTTCCTGCACTACTATTAGCTATAACTCCACTAGCTTTAAGTCCTTGTGATAATTTAGTAAATTCTAAATTATTGTTAGCAGCTAAACTTATATTTACAAATACAGTATCTAAAATATTAAATGGAATTTCTGTTCCATTTACTAAAGATGTTAAAACAGGCAGTTCAACTGTTCCAACTACCTCGCTTAAATTATATTTAAAATATGGACTTGAAAGACTATCTATTGGAGGCCCTAATACTGCATATTGATTAGTATTATCTCCATCTAATTTTATAACTGAATATTGAGAGTAAAATGTAGAACTAAAACTAGTTCCAAGTGAAATGTTTAAAGTTAAACCTGCAGTAGGATATAAACATACACTTTGAGAAAGAGTATTTACTGCAATAAATCCTGACCTTATAGCTCTAAATACTTCAGCTTGGTCAAATGCAGTTCCTAAAGCAATTCCATCAGCTTCTTTAAGAAGTCTAATTTCGTTTAAAGTATTTTCAGTTTCATTAGTTTCAGGTAATATTTCTAACTCTCCAAAATTTTTAGCTTCTACTAAATCAAGTTCTATATACTTAATTCCCCCATCATCTTTTATTTGTTTTTTAAGAAGTCCTATTTTTCTTAAAGTTACAGGCCCTTCATTACCCTCTACAAATGATTCTCCTTCTTCTAAAGGACTTGTTACTATTCCATCTCTTCTAGTATTAACTAGTTCCCAAGAAAAAGCATTAGTAGGAGCTACTTCAAAGTTATTATTAATGTAATTATGAAGTTGTTTAGTATACATAATTACAGCAGGAGCGACTCTTTGTAAGTTGTTACTTCCTAAAGTACCTAATATTACTCCTCTACCATTAGTACACATCCAATTTTGTAAAAACGGAGCTTCTGCATAACTAGGCCAGTCATCAACAGCACAGATAAATCTAGCTCCTATTACTGAGTTTGGGCCAGTTATTTTTGAGTGATTATTAGGCGGATTACTAGCACTTACATTATTAGCAGTACCTTCTCCATTTACAAGTAACTTTAATGGAGATTCTGTTTCTGCTACTACATAAGAAAAATCTGAATACATAGAATTACCAGCTATAATTCTATTATGATATAAATCTATGAAAGTAGCAACATTTGTTACAGTATCTTGTAATCTTAAATCACTATTAAATAGTCCAAAAACTTGATTGTGTTTTATACTTGTGTTTGTCCAATAAAAAAGACTTTTATTAATAAAAGGACTCCAACCTATTAATAGTATATTAGTATATCCTATAGTTCTTTCTTTTAAAGGATTAACAGAGCCTACATCTCCTCCTGCAAAATTATATTTTTCATCTCTATTATATACAGAGCATTCATAACCTTGTCCTAAAACATAAGGATAATTATTAAGAGAAGTAGTGGCATAACCTATAAAAGTAAAATTACCAAAAACTATTGTATTACCCTCAAGTCCTGATAATGCAGCTTCAGTATTAAGTATATGTAGAGCAATAGATTCAGCTCTAACTACTATATTGTTAAATACAAAGCTACTATTAGTATATAAAGATGTTCTAGTAGGGTCATACCTACCACTATCACTTGAATTATAACTAGTAAGTATGCTTCCTAATAATCTTAAAGTTGATGCTCTTGGGATGTTAAATCCAAAATATTGACAAATAAAATGTTTTCCCACCATACTTACTTCTGCCTCAGGATGTCCTACAGGTTGTTGAGCTGTAAAATAATCTTCATAATCATTTAAGTCATCTGGAGTAAAATCATTAAGAGTATGGTTAAAATTAACATTAACAGAACTTCCATTAAACTGAATATTTTCATCAAATCTTGTAGTAACATTTGGGTCTGTGCCAATGTAGTTTGCAATTGGATTAGATAAGCAATATGTTTTAGGCTCTCCTATCATATAAGGGTAGTCACTTCCTGTATCAAATGAAAAAGCCCATCTTCTAAATCTTACTACTCTCCAATCATAAGGTATTCTACAATCAAATCCATCGAATAATGAAGATTCAGGTCTATATCTTTCAATGATTAATCCCTTAGTTAGAAGACTATCAGCAGTATAATAAGTTATAGTAACTGTAGTTCCTGTTCTTACTGCTTCATTAAACTCTAAATTAATAGTTCCAGATGCATAATCTATAGTTCCTGTACCATTACCTTCTAAAGTTCCATCAGGATTTGATAAAAGTTCTAGTTCATCAATTCCATTAGAATCAGCTATAGCAGTAATTCTTAAACTGACAGGATGAACTCCTTCTCTTAATGAAATAGCTCCATCAGTTAGTCCAACTCCAGTAAGTAAAGTTTCTGAATTACCAGTAACAGTTTTAAATTCTAATTTACCATTCCAAGAAGAAGCGTAAGAAGTAGTGTATCTGTGTAAGTTATAGAAAGCTAAGTCCATATCAAAATTAATGTCTATAGCTTTTTCTGGATTCCACACTATTGTAAGCTGTTCATTATCATGAGTAATAGATACAGCAGTAGGGTCTAAAGTATCTACTCCAGAAGCTTGTACAGCTATTTGTTCTCTAGGGCCTATATTAGTTTCATCAGTATACTGAATAGTATGGACTGTTTGAAAATCATTTATAACATAGGTTTTACCAGGAGTAAGGTTTTTAGCAGCTATTAATTCTTGTACATCTTTTGATGTATAAGTAACTGTAGTTATATCATTTAATTGATTTTCTAAATCATCTACTATTTGATTAAATATTTCACTATATACTGGATATACTGGTCTATTTAATTTTTGATTGTAGTTTTTAGAATTTACTCTTTTAATACTCACCATTTTTAATTTATTTCTGAATTGAAAGAATTATTAGCAGTTTTTTCATAGTTCTGTATACATTTAAATAAACATGAAGCTATTTCTTCTTGTCCTTCTTCTGACTGTAAAACTAAGGCTTCATCTATGTTATCATAAAATAAATTTTCTATTAGTATAGCAGGGCCATGAGTCTTTTTTAGTACATAAAACTGAGCTTCTTTATCCCAATCCCCATCTACTTTATCATATCTAGGTTTTAGTTTATGGTCAAAATATTCTGCATAAGTTTCTAGGAAAGATTGAGCTACTTTATCACTTTCTGTTTGTCCTACTGAAGTAAAGATTTCATACCCCTGTGCTTTTGAACCTTTTCCTTTAATTGAATTACTTGCTGCATTACTATGTAGGGATACAAAAATAGCTCTCTTAGAGCTTTTATGATAAATGTTATTTGCAGATACTACTCTTCCACTCAAACTAGTGTCTTTATATGGATGACTTACTACTGCACACTCTATCTTAGCATCTTTAAGTTTTTGCTCAAGTTTGTAGCCTATAGCCCTGTTTACTACACCTTCATAAATAGTAAAAAGAGTTTTCTTCTCACTTACAAAAGTGTATTGCTTCTTACCTTTAGTAGTATAGTTACCATCTTTATCTATTCCACCATGACCAAAATCTAAAACCCAAGTATACTTACTCATGCTTTAATTATTGAGTTGTAAAAATTGAACCTACTGCTCCATTACCAAACAAAGTTCCTTTTACATAAAATTTATTATTTTCAACTACAGTCATTTCAATATGGCTTCCAATCAAACCTCCTGTATTACCTCCATTTAGATTAATCTGGTTTCCACTAGCTCTTACAATAGTTTGAGCATTACTATTCCCTGTATCTACATATACAACATGCCCTATTATACTTCCAGCCCCTGTAAGAGTTCTAAGAATAGTAGTATTAACTGTTATGTCTTCAGTACATAAAAATTCAAATCTTGCTCCTAAAGTAGTATCAGCACTAAAAGGATTTAATCTTAGATTAGTTCCATTAAATCTATCTAACAGTATTAAAGTATTTGACTCACTGTTAGCTAAGTCATAAGTTGCTGGAGTTGCAGTATCTGTTATTTTGATAATAGGTTTTCTGTATTGGGTAAATCCATTATCTTTAATAAACAATCCATCTATTTCTAAAGCATCTTCTCCTACTCCAGATATTTTTTGAGTAATAAGATTATTAATCTGTACTGGAGTAAGTGATTCAGTATCTCCAATTCCATCAATAGTTTTATTAAGCTCTTTAATAAAATCATTAAGTCTATCTATGTAAACTATTAAAGTCTTTTTACCTTTTTTAGGTAAAGCTTCTCCTTTTGTAAGAAGTTTAATTGCCATTGTGTTGAATTTAAAAGTTGATCAAAATTAAAATAATTACTTTACTTTTTAAAAAGAGCTATTAACTTATCAATTTAATTAAACTTTTACAACGTGAAGATAGCAAAAACAAAAGAACAAACAATGCTAATTGAGCAATCATAAGGTCTACGTCATTATCTTCAATATTTTTTATATGCCAAAGTTTAAAAAGCCACCAAAATGCTGCTGATACTCTAATCATTATAAATAATGTGCATTTATGAGCAACCCCTAAATCTTTAGTAGCTAATTTTAAAAGAATAAACCCAACCGCAAAATGGAGTATTAGTGTAATTAAATTAATCATGGCTTTTGCTTAAATATTTTACCAAACGAAGTTAACGAGACTATATCTTCAATTCGATTTAATAGCAACATTGCTGAGTAACCAACAACAAAACCAAGACTTGCCTGTGCGTCAATATCAAGCCACTGTTTAGTTAACACGGCTATTAATGGTGTAAGAAAATGAGCACATGATGCTGATGTAAACATAACTACCATTGCTTTCCAAAATGATTTTTCTTTGCCTAAAAATACTCTCACAGCTCCTCCTATAAGTCCCGAGAAAGCAGGTTCAAAC
>Ga0070746_10001629_pt1 | contig 13333 bp, 24 predicted proteins | sample VirMetDEL_Mar_21_FD_77016 | JGI IMG/M metagenome (GOLD analysis project Ga0070746, IMG submission 77016) | Aqueous microbial communities from the Delaware River and Bay under freshwater to marine salinity gradient to study organic matter... | ecosystem: Environmental > Aquatic > Marine >... | reverse complement strand
GTCGTGTGTGGTTTTGTGCAGTTTCCGAAGACCCCCTACCCCTAGAACCCCAGTGTTTACTGGGGTTTCAGGTTTTACGGCATGTCTGAGCCTCCAGGCTGATCAGGAAGCTCTACAGCCCAACAAATACGGGAAATATGGTGCGCTGATGTGGTGTTTTGGCGAGGCCATTTTGAAAAAAAAAATCCAGCTTGGCGCGGATCCGGCACTCATGGGGCATGTTTTGGGCGCTGTAAAATCAGCCCAAAAAAGCGGCAAAAATGAGCGGAAAATAGATGGTTTTTCGGTGCTGTTTTGGGTGCTGTTTTGGGCGCTGTTTTGGCGCTGTTTTGTGCGCTGTTTTGGCGCTCATTTTTGGGCGCTCTTTGTGTGCATGTGTGCGGGACGTGTTTTGTACTTTGTTCCTTTTGACTATCTTTGCAGCGTTCAAACCATTTAAACACAAACGAACATGCATAATACAATGCCACTCTTTATTGCAGCCGGTGCGCTCTTTGTCGCTGTCTGTTTTCTCGCTACCTACATTCAAACCAAATCACAGAAGAAATGAAGCGAATACATTGGATAGAAGATGGTCTGCTATTTGTCATCCGATACGGCAAATCGACCAACGCGAAAATCTCGGACATGGGTTCACCCATCGTTCAAACATATACCTTCGATTTGCGCCAATTTCAGTTGGCGAATAGCGGGCGGAAAATCACACCGGCGGAATTTTTCGCGCTTGATATCCGTAACTGTTTAGATTGCCCGCTTTCAGGAAATCGCGCCAATGGTGTGGGTAAATGCTATACTCACAAATACATGCAGTTTTCAGGCTTTTTATCCATGCTGCGAAGCATCGGCAAAGAGAGCGAACACGCAACCGAATTAACGCCCGAGATGCGTAGCACGGTGCTGCGATGGTGTTCGGGTTCATTCGTGCGATTTGGCACTTATGGCGAACCGTCACTGTTCCCGCTCGATTTGGTCGCTGCTATGGCGCTGAATGCATCAACGTGGACAGGATACACGCACCAAGCACGTAAACGATGGGCGCAGCCATATGCCAATTTTTTCATGGCTTCTGCTCACTCCGATAAAGACGCTATTTCCCTCACGGGTTGGCGCTCCTTTGTGACGGTGCAAAAGGATGAGATATCGACCGGTGTACAATGTCCCGCTTCGAAGGAAATGGACTACAAATCAAACTGCGCAAAATGCGCGCTTTGCTCGGGTAATTACGGCAAAGGAAAAAGGAACGTAAAAATCAACTTGCACTGATTACGGTGCGCAAATTTTAGAACTATGGAAAACGATAAATTCGAGCAACTTGTAAACGCGCGTTTTCAGTGTGCGCAGATGTTGAATGAATGCCTCAACAAATTGGAATTCGTCCAATCGTTGGCGTTTTGTCACAATAGGGAAGATGAAATTTCCGAGATGTGCAAAGCGGTTAAATTCATCGAGAAAGAAATCGCGGATGATGCGCGTGAATTATTGGACGGCATGAACCGAACAAATCGCGAGCGACTACGCCGATACTTGGACGGCATATGCGCCGAATTAGAACACCGTCTGCATGCGCTTTGCTTTGATGACCTTTGTACGGTCTCAAACGATACAAGTGGCAATGACCTCACCCAATCGCGCTCTTTGGTAATCGATAGCGGCAATTTGGACGAAGCGCGGACGGTGTATCAAGTTTTCATACCGAATAGCTTTGTATGTGACCATGACGAAGAACAATTTGACACTTTCAGCGTGTGCGTGATTACATGGGAAGGTGAACTTGAAAATACGGATGCTATTTATGAAAACATCGATGAATGCGTAGACTTCATTTACGCCGATATGGAAAGCAAAGGATTGAACCCGTAAACCATCCGAACCACGAAAGAAAGAGCGCCCAAATCGGGCGCTTTTTTTTTGTCCCGTGAAAACCGGATCCGCGGAAAAAGGCGAAATCCTGGATTTTTATTTTCGAGATTTTCGGCGGCAAATTTTCGCCGAATTTTTGGACTGATTTTTTGCCAATTTTTTGGGTGCATTTTGATCCCTAGAAAAGTGATTTTTTGCCGTCATTTTTTGCCGTCATTTTTCCGGTGATTTTCGGCAAATTTTGCAGCGTTGTTTTCACGGCGATTAGGCCGCGACACCCGCACGCGCTGAATCTATGAACGTAGCGACGTGCGCATATAAAGGAAGTCTTCAAAAAATAATAATAATCTTCTCTCAGAATAATGATGGCAAAGTCCAGTAATTCCTGGTCTCTCAGCCCAGCTTGCGCTGTGTGATCCGGCACGGTTTGTACCCCAGCTCGCAACTTTTTTTAGGTTCATCCCTTGCATGTTTGTTTTTTTTGACTACCTTGCACTCAAGTTCAACCCCTAAAACATATTTCACATATGGGACAGTTTGCATATATGTCAGCAGTAGCGACAGAAATTAAGAGCCACTTCGCACAGTGGTTTCCTACGATTAACCAACACAGCACCGTAGACTATGGCAGAGGCGGTAACGCCTTCTACTTCCGGATCGATGCGATGGAGTTAAGCGAGGACACCTTCACGAGCAACATGGCTGATATTATCGGCAACCTCTTGGAAGCAGCATTCAACTTAAACATTCAGGATCTGGGTCTATATGACGTGGAGGTGTACCGAAACGACGGTGCAGAATTAACCCTCTTGTTCAACCTCTGAAAAAAAAAAAAAAAACCGCCTACCTAAAAAAAAAAAACCTATGGAACAGCACAAGAACAACGCCTTAGAAAATGACGTACCAACAATCGAAATCTTTGCACGTCGGTGCAGCCTCACCGGTGAATGGATGAACAAAGGATTTTGCATCTGTGATGGTGACATGTACATCAAGTCTGAGAAGATGATGCTCCGCCACTTGCGTGAGAACTTTGCAGACATCATGGAAGGTCACGCAGACTTTGATGTCGATGTGTACGATATTTCCACGGATCCGGAGTTGATGAATGATGAGGAGTTATTGCAAGCGTGTTACGAGGCAGAATACTACGTTTACACTGAATGGATTGCGGAAGATGCCGATGAGTGGGACGTAGTATTGCAGAAGGCAATAGCAATGTTAGAGGCCAATGAGTTTGATGTATACCTTGATGGCAACAACATTGCGCTGACTGCATGGAACAACCGTTTAGACCTGACTACTGAGGTCTACCTACAGAAATCAGAAATCGAAAGCTGGGCTGAGGTGTACGATGACAACATGGAAATCAAGCAGTCATGAGTACGTACCACCTCCTCAAAACCGTCCGGATCACGAACGTGAGTAGCCTTTACTCAAACTTCATTTTCCTGCATCATTTCAATCTGCTTTGGCACATGGATGACTGCCCGTCTGACAACTTTCCGGAGTTGCCAAAAGAAACGGTTAACCGGCTTGCTGAGATACAAGATGAAGCGTGGAAGGTGTGCCAACGCGATGGCATATGCATTCATGGTGTCTGCTTAGACATCATCAATGCCGGATCCTAACAAAGAGCGCCTACGGGCGCTTTTTTTTTGTCCCATTGTCGCCCAGCTTGTGGCTGGTCTATCGATCCCGGCATAATGGGAACTTCTCAAAAAATGATTAATCTTTAGAACATGAAAATCACAAAAACAGTGGAGGCCACATTGTGGTTCACCGATGCGAATAATCGCACCCAATCAATTACGCGCTGCTTTGAAAACAGAGCGCATGCTATGCGAGTTGCTGAACTCACATGCGAAGACAAAGGATGGACGTTTGACCGGATCCACGTCATGCGTGTCATTGATGTGTTTACGCCGAATGAACAAATTGAAGACCAGGATGAGCCAATTGAGGACTGCGAATACTGCAACGGGACGGGTGAGTTAAGTCCAGTTGGATATGAGTACCCTGAGATTTACGATTGCGGCCATTGTGGCGGCACAGGCAAAGAGTTGAACGATTTTGACCCTGATCGTAAGTACGATGAACGTAGGGAGTTAACTTAGTACGTACCTCTTAGTGTGTGTATATATTATAGTATGGATATACGTACATACTATAGAACATACTGTCTGGACTCTGTCCACACAAGCGTTGTGGATAAAAAAAAAAATAGTGGATTGCGCCGTTGTCGATTTTTATTCGACATTTGATGCCCTACCAAAATTTTTGAGAAATGAAGAAATACTTCCAAAAGTGGGCTTGGATATTCCGGCCCTATGAAACCAAGAAGTCTGCGGACTACCATGCCGGCATCAATTTGCTGCATGCAACCTTGGATGAAGCCACTGAATTCGAGGATGCGCTATTTACCTCTGAGATGATTTGGGGTAAGTTGTACAAGCGCAACAAATCCATCAAACGTCAGCACGTCATACGTGCCGTAAACATGTTGCAAACCTTTGGCCTGATCACAGACTGCGGAGTCGTACAGTCGGGATCGAATCACTTTAGGGTATTGCAGAATGTTCGGAAATAGGAGACCGGTCAGTCCATACGTATATCCTGGTCTTGGCGTTCGCCGTCAAGGCATGATAATATTGGACTTCGTTTACGACTGCTGCGATGCATTAGGTGTAAATTACACTGACATGGTCGGCAAGTCGCGCAAACAAGAAGTAGTCTTTGCGCGGCACAGCATTAGCCACTGCCTACGCACACGGGAAAAAAAATCTTATGCCGACATTGGCCGGATCTTTAACCGTGACCATGCGACAGCCATAAATGCTGTGAAGCGGTGGGACAATTTGCTGTGGGCAAACGACTACAAAGCACAAGACATTAACCTCGTTGTGATGCAAGTCTACAAACGTCACAACTTTAAATTCAATCTACATGAGTGATTTCATAGACATCAGTCTAAAAATACACGAACTGCGCAATGTGCGCGAACACTTCGTAAAGGGCAAGGACGGGGCTGAATACCTAGACTGCCGGATCATCGAGACTCCTAACAGTGAGTACAATGACGGAATCCTGGTCCGAAAGGTCAGCAAGGAAGACCGCGCCAAAGGCATCAAAGGCGAAATCATTGGCAGTGTCAAAGATTGGTCAAAACACAACGACGGCCAACAGAAGGCGGCTTCCGGAAATAATAATGATGCTCCGGCGGTAGTCGAAGGGGCTGAGGATCTTCCATTCTAATGGGGAAAGTGCTGCGAATTGATGTTGACCAACTGAACGAACTACCCTTTGATGAGTTGAAAATTATCAAGGCGCTAGTGAAACTTCACTACGGTCAGAATATGCAGCAGGTTGTTAAAGACTTAAGTTTGTCAACGGAAGTCGGACAACAGCTTTCAAGGTTTATGGTAGAACAAAAGGGGCGACAATTGTTGCCCCTGCTGTTCTGCGAACCCGTTGCAGAAGAGTTGGACCAGGTTATCCACACGGTGACCTACGAGATGAATCAGTGCTTAGGCACTGACTACAAAGCAGCAGAAGTACGAAAGTATCTTATTGATTGGTATCGAGCTGGGTATACAACGCCTGAACCATTTATTGCTGTTGTAAAGGACAGGAGTGCGGCATGGAGGGAGAACCCCCAGCTCAAGACTCACCTACGTCCTGCCACATTGTTTGGAAAAAAATTTTCTGAATATCGCAACTTGGCTATGATTGTTGCATCACCGAACACGGTAGATATTCGGGACGAATTTACCGGTGTGTGATGTTACGGAATATTCACGAACTAACCCCACGCCTCTATGAACTGCGTAACGAAATCAAAGACACGCCATGTCATGTCGGACTCTCGGAGTTGGACAACCTATACACTCCGCGCAAAGGGTATCCCCTGTTCATCGCTGGCGCTCCACATCATGGTAAATCGTTATTTGTAAAGTGGTTACTAGTCGAATGGGCGGAGCGATACAATTGGAGACATTTTGTGTACATGGGCGAGGAGGGCGGAAGCGAAGAACTCGCGATGGATTTGATAGAAATCCACTGTGGGTTTCCGGCAAGAAAACAAGACTATTTAGGGAACGATCAGGATTGCATTACGGACGAGGAGTTCGCGGTTGCAGTGGAATGGGTTGGCAAACATTTCGATTTTTTCGACCCCGACGAATACGACACCGAATTCACCCCGGACGTTTTCTATACTACCTGTGCAAGCGGTGGCTACGATACTACGGTGCTAGATCCGTGGAACGACGTGAGCAAGGACTTGACTCAGAGTGCCGGACGTGAAGACGTGTGGCTGACAAACGAACTGAAGAAGATACGTCAGCACAGCAGGAAACACGACCGTATCGACATCGTCATTAACCACATAGCGAAGTTGCATGCGGACAGCACAACTGTAAGTGGCAAGCGATATCAGAAGCCAGCTTTACCACAGGAATGGGCAGGTGGTCAGGCGTGGTATCGCAGGGCGTTTACAATGCTGCTTGTATACCGTCCACCTGCAAACGAAACGCTGCGCGAAGGTGAAGAGCCTATACGCGATGGCGAGACTTGGATTGTTAATCAAAAAACCAAACCCAAGGGAAGTGGCCGCCTCGGAATGGCGACGTTGTTTTTGTGTCGAACCAGTAATCGTTTTATCCAATGACACATGCAAGCCTCTTTAGTGGGATCGGCGGCTTTGACTTGGCTGCACGGCAAATGGGATGGGACAACGTCTTTTGTTGTGAGAAAGACGAGTTTTGTCAACGACTCCTGCGCTACCATTTCCCTGAATCAAAACTACACGACGATGTCACAACCTTTAAAGCAGATAAGTATTTGGGACGAATTGATGTCCTCAGCGGAGGATTCCCCTGTCAACCATTCAGTCACGCAGGGAACCGAGAAGGAGCAGATGATGACCGCTACCTATGGCCGGAGATGCTTAGAGTTATCCGAGAGTGTTCACCCCGTTGGGTCGTGGGAGAGAATGTTCGCGGAATCCTTAATCTGCCTTCAGAAGGAGGGACAATCGGAATGGTATTCGAGCAGGTGTGTGCTGACTTGGAAGATAGTGGGTACTCAGTTCAATCGTATCTACTACCATCTGCTGGTGTCAACGCCCCACACCGACGAGACAGAATTTTCATTGTTGCCTACAATCACAGCACGGTGCTGCAAAGACGGGACAGCAATCGAGCGACCGGAGGGACAGCCAAGCCGCAGGTCAGAACTAAATCACCTGATCGCTCAGGAGATGCAGAAGCGTTTACTGCCAACTCCGACGGCAACGGATTACAAAGGAGCAACGTCTCCCGCAGCAATACACAACAACAGGAATCGCAAGAATCTGCTGAGAAACGTATATCTACGGTTAGACGACGACTACGATTCACTGACTTCCCAACTGTCTCCCCTGTTTGCGGCGGAGATGATGGGCTTCCCCAAAGACTGGACGGTCTTACCTTTCCAGCTTGGCGAAGAGAAAGCCTAAAGGGCTACGGTAACGCAGTATGCGTTCCTCTAGTAATGAACATTTTTGAAGCAATCAAGAACTATGATGAGACTATTTAAATACAACGGCCCGGAAGTAGATTGGCTACAGAGAAGTACGGATCGTTTGCACGTTATGGGAACTGCTGCGACGATTGAAGCGCAGATACCGGACTTAGATGCACCAAAGCCAATTGTCGATGTCCTGAATCGGTGTGTGTTAGAATTGTACATGATTTTGCAACAAGCATACTACTTGGAAGAAGAGTTTGGGACGACCAAACGATCATTGCGTGAAGAGAAAAAGCTAAATGCGCAACTCACGAATGAGAACAGCAATTTGCAAACGAAGTGTGCTGATCAGGCAAAGGAGATACGTAACTTGAAGAAATCTATTGAACAGCTAATGAGATGATGGACGACGATTTCTTCGAGGAAGGTTATGACGGTGTTGACGACAACATCGAAATCATATTAGAGGGTGCGCGTGAAGATGACGGACAATCCTACATCTACGTGCGCATAAAAAAAAAACCTGACGACAAGGAGTTGTTTGAAGAGTCATGGGACGGTAGTGTCCAGGCCAAAGACAATATGTGTACTGTCTTGGCTAATGGTACGATTGATCAATATGCCGTTATCATGCTAAATTTATTCTTGATGGACGAGGCGTTCATTCACGCATGTACAGCCGCCGTCCGAGCATACCACGAAATCATAAACATGGAGAACTAGAAAACATGGCAAAACAATTAACAGAAGCAGAAAAAGCGCGGATGCGCAACCTAACAGATCGCTACGATTTGACTCGTGATGACTTTTTTATGCACAAGCATTTTATCATCATCACACGCAGTGGCATTGAAAAGATTCAGGCAAAGGAAGGCATCATCGTAACTTTTGAAGTAGAAAAGCTAGAGCGTGATTTTGTAGTCATCAAGGCCATTGCTTTAAAAGAGGACGTTCGACAGGAGTACTTCGGTGATGAGATCATGGTGCAGACTTATGGTGAAGCTGGGCCGGAGAACTGCAAAAACACGTACTACGTCATGACTGCGGAGAAACGCGCCTTAAGCCGTGCTGTATTAAAAATGGTTGGTCTGTACCAAGAAAATGTGTACGGAGCAGACGAGGGCGTACAGGATGAGTGATTGGCTTGACGATTACTTTGCTGAGATAGAGGCCACGGATCAGGCAGAAGAGGTAACCTGGTCACAAAAGACGTGGCTACTTGGATTTTTGGAGAGTTGCCTGTATGACGACAATGTTCATCAACAATACGAAGTTGAAATCTTATCTTCAGACTTGGATAGGGTTCGCTTCGACGAGTTAGTTTCTACTTTCGAAATGAACAAGCCGGACGTGCGTTACGATTACGCGCCAAGGCAAAAGGATCTGTCCGCGTTCATACGAATGATATGCAATCTCGAATGAATCCCAAGCTGCTAACCCTCTTGCAAGGCATGGATTTGACCGAAGCGTTTAAGACGAAAGGTGATCTCAAACGGTGGAGCGCAAAGAGAACAATTGGCGGCTTGATATGTATGACTGCCTGTAGCGATATCGTCGCAAATGGTATGTCGTGGATGGCAGTCGTGATGTGTGCAATCAGCATCGTTCCTCTCTGTCTTAGTTTCACCGAGAAGCAGTGAAAGAGATTCGTCCAAGGGTATCATCGCGTGAGAAGAAAGCCCTAGACTTCATTCGTGCTAATGAGCGAAGAATCCTGATCATAGGCGACTTGCACTGTCCTTTTGAGCTGGACGGCTACTTTGAGTTTTGCGTACAGACCTACGAGCGATTTAACTGCAACCACGTCATATTCATTGGCGACATTTGCGATAATCATTACAGCAGCTACCATGAGACTAGTCCTGACGGTTTGGGGGGTTCATACGAACTGAAGCAAGCTATACAGCATGTGCGCAAATGGTCGGATGCATTCCCAGTGGCTGACGTAATCATTGGTAACCACGATCGATTGATCATGCGTAAAGCGTTTAGTTCGTCAGTGCCGAAGGAATGGATACGAGACTACAACGAAGTCTTGGGTACTGACTGGAATTGGTGCGACCGGATCGTATATGATGACGTGCAGTACGTGCATGGGGAGGGTGGAACTGCTCGTAACAAGGCGAAGAACGATATGCAAAGTACCGTGCAAGGCCATATACACACACAAGCCTATTGTGAATGGATGGTCGGTAACAACGTAAAGATCTTCGGCATGCAAGTTGGCTGTGGCATCGACAGGACAAGCTATGCGGCGGCATACGCAAAGAACTTTAAGAAACAAGCCATTGGATGCGGTGTCGTAATTGGAGGACACACGGCAATCAACATTCTTTTTGGAGTATAGTCTTTTTGTGCTATATTAGCGCCATGAAGCACACAGAAATGCAAATCCTGGATGCATGCATTGCGCTCAGGAAAGTACGTCAGGACAATAACTTGTCACTTGAAACCGTTGAAGGATTAGCAGACATACCAAAGGCTGCAATCTCAAAGTACGAAAGGGGGCTTAAGATACCCAAGGTAACGACCTTGAGTAGATGGGCAAACGTGCTTGGCTGCAAAGTCGATATAAGTCTTAGATTTGATTGACTTGCTTGTCGTGTGTGAAATAATGGTTGAACTCGTTTATGCATTGGTCTAGTCCCTTGCAAATCACAGCACGGTAACCCCTACGTTGGAGGTCGTCTATCCACTTCGTTTGATGTGGACTCGGACGGCCTCCTTTCTTTTTGATCTCAATGAAAAGACCGTAAAAGCCATCGCACGGTTCGAATATCATAAGATCAGGGATGCCTTTGCGGTAACCCTGTCGTTTGATCATCTTTGCAGTAGACCAGCTCATACGCGCACCACCGACTGTAGCGCACAGCAGGATGTCGGGGTTTGCTTCCTCTATAAGGCGTACAAACTCAACCTGGATTTCGTGTTCACTCATCAAGCAACTTCTCCCAATCAATTGTCTTTGGGTCGAAGCCAGGGCAGAAGGTGTTCTTAAAGTCGTTGTGACCTAAGACCTTTAAGTCTTTACCGGTCATCTCTCTCAAGTATTTAACACACACAGCAATGCTGTACTTCTGCTCTTCAGTCAAGGTGCATACCGGATCGCTGTCGTAATCCTCGTAGCCACCTACGTAGGCGATGCCGATGCCGAACTTGTTGTGGTGCAAAGTATGAGCGCCTACCCAATCTAATGGTCGTCCCATTTGAATCGTGCCATCGTATTCGATGTAAATGTGGTAGCCTATGTCGCGCCAGTCCTTCTTCTTGTGCAGAAGACGACACCACTCAACATCATACTGTGGCTCTCGTGTAGTAGCCGTATGATGAATAATGATTTTGTCGAATGTATTCCGAATCTTCTGATCAGGAATCGGATTCGCCGGTATCGGCTTCTTCGTTTGTGTTGTCGCTTTTTTTTGTGAGCGCCGTGAAGACCGCTTTAATGTATCCGAGGATTTGATCATCTTTTTTGCTTGGTGTTAACGAAACGATTGTGTCGAGGAGCAACAAGGTGGCAAGTGCCAGCTCACTCCAGTTGTCGATAATGAAGTCCATGTTATAAACCTTTCTTAGCCAATATAATCTTTATTTCCTGAATGGCTTCCATAAGCGCATCTAACTTCTTATCAGTCGATTGCTCCTTCTTCTCAAGGTTAATGATCCGTGATTTTAGCACAGTCACGTCTTGATTTAGTTTAGTCCACGCGCCTATACCACCGCCAAGCAGCAGGACGAACTCTAGTATCATCCCTATCGTCAACTGTTCCATCAGCCATATATTTCTATTAACCTGTCACCCTCTGTGCTTTTCTCAACCCAAGGGCTTACTGTCCATTCGTCAAGCAGAACGCGAGTGCATACAGCGACTTTGTCAATCATTTCTGGAGTGCTTTGCCCGCTTAAGTGTGTTAATAGCGTTTGCTCACCTATAACGCGCATAAACTCATCAATCAGTGGTTGAGTAACTGTCATTATCCGAAATTTAAATTTGCCCCTTTGGCGGTAATTCTAAACACTCCATAATCTGTTTCTTCACCACTAAATGCGCCAGTGTCGCTACCTGCAAGGCTGAAGTAACTAGCACTGGTTTGACCGTCAAATCGTAGCATCATACTTTTAATTATAGGCGCGGTTGGGTATGTAGCGCTTTCAAAGTGAATTTGCCACCAGTTGTTTGCTGCGCTTGTACCTAACGCCCACCACATAGTAAGAAGGCTACTATCTGCTGCTTTAAACGCCGCATAGCTTGCACTGTATGTGTGACCTGCACTAATGACGATACCTGTTTCTGAAGTTTCGCTAGTCAGTGCAGTAGTTGGGTATTCTGTGCCTGTTTGCGTTGCCCCAGTGAAAAAACCTACGTCCTCAATAGCCAAACGCAAATTTGTATCTGCTCCTGTGCTAGTTACACCGCGTATGCGGATGTAGTGATTTTGCAAGAACACTTTATCAAAAGTTGCTGTTACTGCTGCGCTTTGCACAAAATCGCCAAACTCTTGTGCCTTGACCGTTACTGTTCTTGTGCCAGTTGCGGTATCTAGATCGTTAAACGACATGGTATCACCAACGCTGTCCGAACCTGTGTCAATCGTGTGATCCACATTTGCATCCGTGACTGTAGTAGTTGCTCCTGCGGTTACAACGCACTCGTAATTTGGGTTTGTGTACGAACTGTGGTTTGTGACTGTTACGTTAACTGCGCCAAACGTACCACCGCTCAAGCTGATTGTAGGGGTCGTGGATGCAGTGCTACTACCTCCTTGCGTAGTGTAAAAGCCGTCTACGTTATCTATGTCTGCTGTTGGAACTCCTGAAATTTCTCCCATGTTTAATCAATTTGCACCCAATCCTTAGACGGGTCAAAATAACACATAACCTCACCGCCGATGAGCGTACCGCAAAAGTATCCTACGACACGCGAGTAGTGAGTTGCTGTAGTTGGTGCGGTTGCGCTGAACGACCCACCTGCGTCAAGCCATAACGGCGATCCAGCCGTTGCTCCAGAGATGCTACCGTTTGCATCGACCATGCCACGCAGTACGCAGACTCCGCTACCAGTGTGAAACCCTAGCATCTTCTTGGCAGTAGCACTTGCTGGCGTAGCTAAAGCGTCGCCCCAAATATCTACAATCTTGTTGCTGGCAACCGAAACGCCAGTGTTCATAGTGACGTTTTGCCCACTGACAAGCTGATCCTCCTCGTATGAGGCGTGAGAACTGGCTATGTCAACACCATCTACCGTACCTGTGACTGTGATGTTTCCCGTAACGTCAAGTCCAGCACCTACATCTACGTTATCAGTAAATGCTGCGTTTCCATCGACATATAGCGTGTGAGTTGTAGGTACGGGAAAAGCATGGTTGATTACGACTGTTGTTTCTCCGCCTGTTTCAGCAATCCTCATTGAAGCATCTGATGCTCCACCCGCTCGAATATCTACTACTTCGCCAAACAGGAAAAAGTTGTCGCTAGAATTACTACCTCCTGCAAAACCTACAATCCCTGGATACGTCAAATTGTTATTCAGCGATATGCCGTTAAACGTACCTAAACTACCATCGAGGTTGCCTATCTTAATATTGTTGCTTGCACCTGTTGTGGCTATTGTCGTACCCTCTTCGTCAATCGTGTAAATACTTGTACCCGCACCATCTTTGATGACAAACTTGGACAAAGCGGTATTGTTATCCGAATCAACTCGAACAATTACATCGCCTGTACTCTGAATTTCATTGCCGTTAACATCAAGATTACCGCCCAACTGTGGGGTCGTGTCATTTACTACATTCTGTAGTGCGCTGTCCGCTTTTGTTCCTTGTGCAGCAGTAGCGTAGTCAGAACTTGCTGCTGCTATCCTAGCATCCGCATCGCTGTCTGTGTACAAATCAGTCGTCAAAGCCAATTGACCTGAACTGCTCGGTAAAACTATTGCGGTGTTACCTGTGTTGCCTGAAGTCGGCTT
>Ga0070746_10001627_pt1 | contig 13345 bp, 6 predicted proteins | sample VirMetDEL_Mar_21_FD_77016 | JGI IMG/M metagenome (GOLD analysis project Ga0070746, IMG submission 77016) | Aqueous microbial communities from the Delaware River and Bay under freshwater to marine salinity gradient to study organic matter... | ecosystem: Environmental > Aquatic > Marine > Coastal... | reverse complement strand
ATTTATACCGGCTTATGTATCTACAAGTGCTAGTGCAGAAAACACTTGGCAAGACTTAATGATAACAGGATTTAAAAAGAAAGATAACAAATATTACTCGTATATTGTAAATGAAACTTTACCTAAAACAAATGAAGTATTGTTTGGTGGTGATATATCGGGTGTAAAAGGATTTTTTAACAAAGTACAACTTAGTGTTTCAGATACTTCGGCAAAAGAATTGTTTGCAGTATCAAGCGAATACGAATTATTAACTAATTAATTATGGAAGAACTATATACAATAATAGAAGTAACTAACGTTTTACAATATGCAGCTGTAGACCCTTTTAGTATAGGTCTAGGTATTATTAGTATTATAAATGGTATTGGTCAACAAAGAAAAGCAAAAAGAGCATATGAAGAGGCGGAAGAAGATGCTGCAATAGCGAGAGAAAATTATTTAACTTATGCGGAAAAATTTGATAATCCAATGCAAGCAGGGAGCACAAGAACAATAGCTAACTCTTTAGAAAGAGACCCCTCTTTAATGTTAGGGGGTAACAGCCCTTTTAGTAAACTTCCAGGATTTTCAGAATATCCATTTAAAGTAGAAGATACACCAGGTAATAACTTGTCTGAAGAGGAACAAAAAGAGATGGGGGGAGCTTCATCAGCAGGAACTCCCGCAACAGCTGCTGCTACAATGCTTAGTAATAATGAAATAGTGCAAGCAATGCAAGAAGCAGACATTTTTGGCTCTAATTCTTTATTAAATGATTTAGACCCTGCGCAAATACAAGGAGCGTTAGACATGTTTAATATATTAGGAAATGGTAAATTAGATGTTCCCCTTTGGGAGCTTCAACCTGGTTTTGATAAAATAGCTGCAAAATCAAATTATAAATCAACAAACAAAGATAGTGTGTATTTTGATGAAGACGCTGAATTTACAGGAACTCAAAGTGAAGATATAGAAAGAGACGCGGAAGGTAATGTTGTTTTAGATTTTGATAATCTTTTTACTGAAGAATTTTTAAAACAAATAAACACGGATGAATTTAAAGAAGCTGTTAAAACTTCTATGGAGGAAGCTAAAAAACCTTTTATAGACGACGAAGGTAACTTTGATAATGCTGCTTTTGTAGAAGATATGGAAACAAAAGGAACAGAAGCAATAGAGGGAGGATCATTAGCAACTGTTACAACCGACAGAGGGTTTTTATTAAACCCTGATGGTACTGAAAGTGGAGTTTATATAGGTGTACCTGGGACCGCTATTCCAGGCGCAACAGCTGGTGGTACAGGTGGAACAGGGTTTGGGGGTTTTACAATTCCAGGACAAAGCGGAACAGGAACAGGACAAGGAGCAGTAGGAGGTTCAACTCCAGGATTTGCAAACTCTATAAAAGCATTGCAAAGAGAACAGTTAGGGGGGCAGTTATATGAAGATAGTGAAATTCAAAATCCGTATGGAAGGTTTCGTGATAAAAGTGGAATAATACAAGATAGAAGCGACCTATTTACGGAGGATAGAGATAGAACAACCTTACTTAGAGATAGATCGGGAATGATAGTTGACACTAGCGAAAGATTAACTGATTTAAGAAGAGGTGCTCAAGATTTTTCAGGATTAGCAACAGACACTAGCGCTTTAGGATCAAATACTTTTGCAAATTTACAAGTAGCAACACAAGCAGCAGACTTACAAGCGCAGCAATCAGATCAAGCTTTAGCAAATACATTGTCAACAATAAGAGCTACAGGCGCTGGTGCTGGAGGTGCAACAGCTATTGCACAAGCTGCTCTTCAAAGTAAGCTAGGGGTTTCTGCAACAATAGAGCAACAAGAGTCAAGAAATACTCAACTAAGAGCTCAAGGTCAACAACAAATTGAAACAATAAGAATGAGTGAAAGCAAAAGGCTTCAAGACATAGCTTTTTCTGAAAAATTAAGATTAGACAGTTTAAGAGAAAGAGAAGGATTAAGGCTAGACCAAGTAAGGCAGGAACAATCAAGACGATTACAAGATGTTGGTTTTGGTGAAGCAAGAAGAATAGATGACGTAAGTTTTCAAGAAGCGGGAAGAATACAACAAGCCGAGTTGTCAGAAGCAATAAGAAAACAAAACATACAGCTTGCAGAGCAGCAGGCGTTAAGACAAGCGGATGTTGCAGGCGTTCAATATCAACAAGGAATTGCTTTTGACATGGCGCAAAGAAACTTAGATAGATTATCTGGAATAGCAACACAATCTATGGTTAACCAACAAGCCGCGCAAGCAAGCAAAGCCGCTACCTCAGGAGCTGTTACTGGAGGTTTATTTCAATTAGCAGGAGCCGGGCTAGCATTATTAGGCGAATAAAATAAAAAATATGAGTTACAGAAATCCACAAATAATTACACCCCCTAATTACGGAGAAATATTTGCAAGAAATATGCAATATGGAGCCGCCCTAGTTAATTCACTTACTAAGCCGTTAATGGATAAAATTGAAGCTCAGCGCGAAAGTGTTAAGTACGGCGCAAAAATTGGTTTTCAACAAGAAACAAATATTGATAAAACAGTTGAAACAGGAAATATAGGGCTTGATGAAATAGTAGAAAACGCGTATGGTTTAAAAGCTACTGATATTGCAAACATGGCTGCTGCTTCACAAAGAAGAGGAGGCCCAACTGAGTTAGATGTAAGCAGAGCGGCAAACAAAGATATAAAAGAAGCTACTAGAATAAGTAATGGTTTAAAAGGTGTGGTAGGAATTATAGAAAAATTAACACCTGAAGAAAGAAGACAATTATCATTAACTCAAAGCGTTAAGCAAACAGGTTTACTAGGACTTGCAGAAGCTCTTAGTGATTTAGACAACAGTGGGTTTAGTATGGTAGAAGACCCTGAATCGGGTATTATGAAAATTTCTTATATCAAACAATTTGATAAATTAAAAAAAGGACAAAAAGGAGAATATGTTAGTTATACTATAGAGGACATAGAAGCTTTAATTGAAGCAGGGTATGAAAAACAAGAAAACTTTGCTACTAGTGCAGAAAAAGGAGGATTACCTACCATGTTTAATACATTAACAAATGCTAACAAAATTATAGTAGGAGATGCAGACACTTTAAATGTAAGACAAAAATATGGATTATTTAGCAATAAAGGATTAACCCCTAGCACCTTTCGGGCGGAAACTTACGGTGAAGAAAGAGATGCAAATGGAATGCTTATAGATAATGGGTTAAGAGACGCTAATGGTGGTGGATATGGTCAAAACAAACAAACAATAACGACTAGCACTATAACAGGGTTTGACAATTATAAAAAAGATTATAGAAAAGTTATAAATTTAGATTTAAATAATACCAAATTAGATAAAATTTTTGATGATAAATTTGTAGGAAGAGTTAATCCTGATACTGATCCAATAATTACAGCTCCTGACGGGTCAAAAGTAAAAATTACTTCTAACTCAATTGTAGTAGCTAGAAAAATAGCAGCACAATACGGGCTTGCTAATAGTGATAAAGATATTGAACATCTTGCATTGCAAATTACTTCAGGAAGAAACACAAAAGATGAAGAAGGTAATTATAATATAAAAGTAACATCTGTTAGAGACTCGAGCATAAATAATTCAATACGTACTGAAATAATACAAAAAGGACAAGAATTTAATTTAGCAGAACTTATACATGAGTTTACATTAGATGAATTAACAGAATTAGGCACTACTAGTGCGGTTTATAACCCTTCAATAAAAGGTTATAACTTTACGGGAGACCAAGGTACTTTAATTGAACCTAGCACAGTAGGTCCTGGTAAAAAACCACCTACAGTAAAAGATGGAAAAGATCCAAGTAGAACTGACTTGCAATTTGCGCAAGCTCGATATAATAGATTAACCACTACAAGAGACACTATAGATAGATTTGAAACATTAGCATATACATCTGAAAACGCTTCAGATTCTGGAAAAATGTTATTAAATTTATCTAAAGACAAATTTAAGGATACGGAACAATATTTATCAGAAAACTTTGGTTTAAAAATGAGCAGAGCAACAGAAAAAGATCCAGAAACTGGTAATTACCCAAGACGTGATTATAGAGTAGGTGAAGACGGTAATTTATTTGGTATTTTTAAATTTGAATCAAATTCTATTGCTAAGGATTCTAAAGGCGTTTCTTTTGAAATGACATTAAAAGATGGTAAAACATCATTATTTGATATTTATGAAAGAATACTTTCATTAGAAAACACTAAAGATCCCGATGGAAGTGCAATTACTGCAGCTGAATTAGAAAACATGTATTCAAAAGGAAGTGAAGATTTTGATCAATTTATTTCAGAGTTAACAAAAGAATATAGATTACGCGAAAAATTAGGCATCAATTAATACTTTAATATTATGAGCGAAGAAATAAAAAAACAATTGCAAGACTTGCTGCGAAAACTTCTTTCACAAGGATTACCAGAAGAAGAAGCAATAAAAATGGTAGAGGCTGAAAAACAAAAGCTTCTAGGCTTGGAAAAGACAAAGGGTGTTGTAAGACCAGCTGCAACTGCGGCACCAAAAAAACCGGCAGCCGTTACGGGTTTACAATCGGGAACTTCTTTATCGGAATCACAAAGACTTGTAGCTCCAATTGCACAGGCACCTGCACAAAAGGATAAACCGGAAGGATATATAGATTATTTTAAAGCGGAGGATCTTTTAGAAAATGAAGAAGATATAAACTCTAAATTTAAAGGTCAGCTTAATAGTTTGGGTATTCAAATAGATGAGGCTAATATTGGAAACGGAATTATATTGTCTTCGGGAAGTGGTAAATTTATACCAAATCAAACGTACGGAGGCGGCTCTCGTGATTTAAATAAAAGTAATAAAGTTAAAGTAGGTCCAAAGCAATCAACAGAATATTTAACTAGGCAAGCTAAAGTATTAAATGATTTTTTAAATGCAAACGGAAATAAAAATTATACTACTGTAGCACGTAATAAAGAAGGTAACCCTGAATTATATCAAGAATATTTAAAAAATATTTCTATAGCTGATGCAGAACTTAATGATGATAACTTACTATTTGATGAATTAACTAGATATGAAAAGTTTATAGATATTGAAAATAGTCAAGGGATAGAATATGGGGCGTTTCAATTTAAAACAAATGTTGACCCCTTAGCTAGAACTACTGCAAAAAAAAAGTTACCTTTTAGAGATGAAAAAGATAAAGCGCGCTATCTAAAGTTTAAAGAAGAAGGCGTAATGCCAGATTATACAGAAAAAGAGCTAGAAGATTTAAAACAAGCTAAAAAAACAGAATACGCTTCTAACAAGTCAGATGATTTTGCATATAATTTAACTTCAACACAACGAAAAGATTTAGGAGCGATAGCTTGGTCTGAACAAAATGAACTACAAAAATCAGTTGATGAATTTGAAAAAAATTATGAAACACATGAAAAAATATCTCTTCCCGCTTTAGATAAAGCAATAAAAAACTTTCTTTCAAACCCTACTTCCCGTGAGCTTCATACAAAAGCAAAAGACTTACAAGTAAAATTTATAGAAGAAACTAATAGACTTCAAGAAAAACAAATAGCTTTATCTACGAACGCTAAAGAAAAAGAATTTTTACCATTAGCTGTAAGTGATTTTTTAGCTAACTATAATAGATTAGCTCAATTAAGAACTAGTTTTAAAAGTTTAGGTACAGACATACTATATACTACTCTTCAAATTGCTCAGGTGTCAGGAGTGGGAACAGGTGAAACACAAGCAATGTCTTCTATTGCTCGCCAAATGACTCCTGCCCAAAGAAACAAAATGCTTGAAGGCCAAACAGGTATTATTACACTTTCAGAAAGAATAAAAAAAGAAACAGAATCGTTTCAAAGACCTATTGAAATAAGTGAAGTTAAAACAACAAAAGATTTTGGTAGGTGGGTTGCTGGATCAAGCACAAATTTAATACCTTCCTTAACAATGGCTTTTACAGGTCCTGCCGCATTACCTTTGTTCGGTTTATCCGGAGCAGGTTCTGCAGGTATTGATATTGCTATTAAACAAAAAAACGCAGCAGATAGATTAATTAAAAACAGAGAACAGCTGCAAACAGAAATTCCCGATGAAGTTAAAATTGAAATTGAAAGCCAAATTAAAAAAGATGAAAAAACACTTAATTTAACAAATTCACAACAATTAAGTATTCAAGCGTTGTATGCTGTATCTGAAATAGCATTTGAAAGATTAGGTACAATATCATTATTAAAAGGTGTTAAGTCTGCTTTAAAAAGTTTGCCTCCTACTACAATTAAGGAGGGCTTTAAATTTGCGGGAACACAATTAGGTAAAGGGGTTGGAAAAGAAGGTGGATCAGAATTAGCTACTACTATTACACAAAACTTTGGAGACATATTTATATTAGATGAAGATAAAAATTTATTTGAAGGAGGATTAGAGTCGTTTGCTCAGGGTGCATTAATGGGTTCTGGAATTGCGGGCGGGCCAGTTGGTAAAGCTGTAAAAGAAGCTGTTGCAATGTCATTAGCTACCAGATCTGAGCTTAATAAAATGAAAGAAATTACTGAAAAGCTAAGAGAACTTACAGGAATTACTTCATTACAAAACGCTCCTGACAGCAATATAAAAATGCCTAATCAAAGCCCAGAAGTTCAAAAATTAGTTGAAGAGCTAACAGGGGAAATGAGTGCGATAAAATTTAATATAGTAGCAAGATTAGGAGTAGATATTAGTATTGAGCAAGCTTATGAGCTAGGGGGGCTTAACAGGGAAATGAGAAAAATTAATAAAAGATTTGAACAATTAAGTTCTAATACTGATTTATCTCCTACTCAGTTGGCCGCTGCTGAAAAAGAATTAAAAGCTAGATACGATAATTTAATAGGCAGAAGAGAAGATATATTAACTGACAAAGATTTAAAGGAAGAAACAAAAGCACTTGCTGATGCTACATCACTTAAGTTTGAACATTCGTTAGGTTATCAAATATATGAAACGCGAATGCTTAATAGCAGTGAATTAAATTTAGCTGACCAATATAATTCATTAAGTAAAAGTTCAAAGCAATCTTTATATAACCAAGCTAAAAAAGATTTAAGAAAAAACAGTGTTCCTTATGCTAGATTAACAGAAAAACAAATAAAAGATCAGGCTTTTAAAAGTTATATTGATAACAGCTATAAAGAAAGAATTGAAAAAGGAGAAGCTAATTCTAAAGCTTATGCTGAAAGTAACGGGTTAGATGTAACCTTTGTAAAAGTTGAAACAACAGAAGAGGCTGTTCAGGCTTTAAAAGATGCGGGAGCTGCACAAGCCGATGTAAAAGCAGCTAAAGCAAATTTGGAAGCTGGAAATTTAGAGGCAATGCAAGAAGGCAATACTATAATAGTGCACATGCCGAATGCAATTAACAATAAAAGAATTGGGGTGTTTGCTCATGAGCTTTTACATATACAAGCAAAAATAAAATATGGGGCGGATAATGTTACACAAGCAGGAAAAGATTTATTAGCTTATTTAAAAAGAAATGATAAAGATTTACATGCCCGCGTAAAATTTAGAATTGATGGGAGTTATAAAGAGAAAAATCCTGAAGGCGAAATAGTTGAAAACGAAGATTATTATGAGGAAGCTATGAATGCTATGTCAGATGTTATAGCTGATGGCCAGCTTCTAAAATCAAATTCACTAAACGCAATAAGGGGGTTTGCAAACAACTACCTGCCTACTAAGTTTAAGTTTAAAGAAAACGAAAAACAAGCAGTATTTAATTTTGTAAAAGATTTTAATAAAAGTGCTCATTATGGCAAAGCTCCTGTAAAACTTGAAAACGTTTTAGATAAAGCTATAAGTAAAACATCGGGAACTAAATTTAGTAAAACAACAGCAAAAGAAATTGATGATGCGTATAGCAAAGGAGATGGTGCTTTTCAAATAGCCATGATGTATGAGCCTTTAGTAACGAAGCTGTCTCAAAAATACAGAAACGTGCCTGATTTTAGCGTTTTAAAAGAAGATCTAATACAGAATGCGCTTTATGAAAAAGGAGGCGTTATAGACCTTATAAACAGCTTTGACGGGCGTGGTGCGTTATCTGGTTATGTTGGAAGATTACTTCCTTTAAGAATGAATAAGTTTGCAGGCGATTTATTTGGTCAAAAATTTACTGATGATGTTACAGAAAGAGTTGACGTAGCCGCAGCTGAAACATTGCCGGAACAAGTTGAAAGAGAAGAAATTCAACAACAAGAAGCTGCAGTAGCTAAAACTCAAGAAAAAAGAAATATTTTAGATAGAGCAAACCTTTCAAGCGAACTACAAGTAAAAGCTTTAGAAGCTGCTACAAAAACATTAGGAACATTATTACCACAAATTGATATTAAAAAAGGTAAAAACTTTAGAGAAAAATATAAAATAGCAGTAAGAAATATGCTTTATGAAGATGTTTCAAATGAGCTACGTTCTTTTAATGACAATGATTATTATGGTTATATAAAATTAAACGCTAAATCCTTATATGAAATAATGCCTTTAGCTGATTTAACAAAAAGCCAAGCGTTAAAGAATTTATTTTTAGAACAACAATTTGATAAAGACGGAAAACCAATTAGAGTATTAGAAAGTTTTACTGGTAAAAAATCATATGCTGGTAATTTAGTGTTTAAGAAAAAACCATGGACTGAAGTTGAAAAAGCATTTAATTCTGAATTTGCAATAAAACATTCTAATAATGCTCAAAGAAAAGCTTTTATAATAAATACTCTTGCAAAAGAAATAGCTTTTGATGAATCAATGGAAGCTTTAAATAATCCTACTACTCAAGAAAAAATACCTTTAACTCAAGAAACTGAAATAAATGAATTTATTCAGGAGTTTGAAATGAACATACAAAGAGGAAGATTTACTAAATACAGTATTACACTTAAAAAACATTTAAACAAAAACCCTGAAACGCTAGATATTATTCTTAAAAATATGAGTAAAACAGAAAAGCTGGCTATGGGCGGTATACCCTACGGTGATGCTTTTGTTAAAGTAAACGCTTTTATTTCTGAATTAGATAAAGAAAAAATAAAAAGAGAATTAAATAACCAGTTTTTAAATGATGTTTCAGGTAAAATACTTGCAGAAGGAAAGGCTACAAATAGTTTATTGTTTTCTTTAATGGGTGTTGACAACAGTATATATACAAACGTTAAAGGTAATATTACGCTTAAAAACACAGATAATTATAGAGTAATTGGTAAAAATTTATTTGAACAAGGAATATTAACACCTGAGCTTTTGCATAATCCTGCTTTAAAAACACAAGCGTGGCTAGATGTATTTGGATTTAAAGGCAAAGGTGCTGTAAAAGAAATGCAAGACTTTTTTGAAATTGAAGACAATACAGCTTACGATCGTACAAAAATGCCTTCAATAAATAGAGCTGCTGCAAAAACAAACACAAAAGACACGGAGTCTATATTTAAAGGAATAAAAGAGTTTATAAACGAAAATAATCCAGAAAGACTTGGGTTGTTTGTTTCAAATGCAAAAGCAAATAGACCTATTTATAAAAAGCTAATGCTAGATTTAATAGATGCATATCATAATCCTGCTAATAAAATAACTCCCGATTTTATAATAACCATGTATTCTTTGATGTTTGAAGGAGGGACAAGAAGCGCAATAAGAAACACAGCTATGCTTGTTAAAATACAAAAATCTTTTGCTCAATCAGACTATCCGACATTAAAAGGTGTTAAAATTAATACAAGGCCAATAAAAAAAGATGGTAAAACAATAGGTACAAATCCTGTATTTTCAAACGCTTTTCCAGGAGTAGAGGGCAGAACTATTGTTCCTGAACATATGGCTCCTATTAAAGATTTACAGTTTAACTTTTTTTACAAAAACGGAAAAAATAATTTATACAACGCTTTACTAGATCCTATTAATGCACGTAAAAAACTTTCTAAAGCTATAGATATAGTATATGAAAAAAATGGTGTTTATTTAATAGAAAGTCAATTAGCAGAAAAAATTAATGAAACTGCTAAAGAAACTATACCAAACGAAAAGCTTGTGAACTCAAGGCTAGATGGGTTAGCTGTACCAGAAGAATTTGTTGATTTTCCAGGAGTTGATAAAGATATTGATATAAATTTTTATTCAAATGATGGATTTTTTGCTAAAGAAACTACTCAAGAAAACTTTAATAACAAAATTAAACTTTCAATAACAAAAAGAGCACAAGCCAAATCTAAGTTAATAAAAGACATGGTTGATCGTAAAAGTACGCGAGCTCAATCCGTTAAAAGTGGCGCAGACTTAGCAATAGCAGAAAGATTAGGCGAAAAAGCTAACGCATATAATAGAGGTATATTTGGTCAATTATCTATTCCTTATAATGCGGAAGACTGGCAAGGGCTGTTGTATAATTTAGCGGGCAAAGGAGAACAAGGTAATACTGATTTAAAATTATTAAAAGAATTATTAATAGATCCGTATACATTAGGGGTGTCTCAATTAGAGACTGAGCGATTAGAAACAATGGCTAACTTTAAAAATTTAAAAGCAAAACTTAGAAGATCTCCAGAAAGATTAGGTAAAAAACTTGATGAATTAAATTTACCAATGTTTACAGTGCAAGATGCTATAAGAATATATGCTTTTGCAAATTCCGGTCATGATATACCAAAACTTTCCAAAACTAATAAAGACAAATTAATAAAATACATTGAAAGTAATCCTGATTTAAGAAGCTTTGCGTTTGGGTTAACAAGAGCAATTGGTAAAGAGGGGTATATAAAACCAGATGAAAATTGGCAACGAGCAAATATTGGGATTGATTTAGCTAATAGTATTAATAAAGTTAGAAGGCCTAAAGCATTAAGTGCGTGGACTAAAAATTTAGAAATTATATTAAACCCTACTAACAGAGCTAAACTAACAGCAGCTCTTGGAAGTGATTTTATAAGCACTCTTGATAAAACAATAGCTAGAATGAAGTCGGGTACTAATAGAAAACCAACAGGCGATCCAACAGTAGACGCTTATCAAGATTTTGTAAACGGCTCAGTAGGGACTATTATGTTTTTTAACATGCGTTCAGCTACTCTTCAAACTATCTCTGCTGTAAACTTTATAAACTGGTCTGATAATAATCCCCTCGCAGCAGGTAAAGCTTTTTTAAACGTGCCTCAGTTTGCTAGTGACTTTAAAACTTTGTTTTATTCAGATTATTTAAAAAGCAGAAGAAAAGGATTAAAAATAAATATTCAAGAGTCAGAATTAATGGATGCTGTTACTAAAAGTAATAACCCATTATTAGCAGCTACTTCATATCTTTTAAGAATTGGTTTTACTCCTACTCAGGTAGCAGATAGTTTAGCTATTACATTTGGGGGAGCTCCTTTCTATAGAAACAGGATTAATTCTTATGTTAAACAAGGAATGTCTAAAGAAAAAGCTGAACAAACAGCTTATCAAGATTGGAGAGGAATATCAAATGAATCACAACAATCGTCTGACCCCTCAAGAATTAGTGAAATACAATCTACAAACTTAGGTCGTTTAATTTTTGCTTTTGGTAATACACCTTTTCAATACACAAGAATAGGAAAAAGAGCTTTACAAGATCTTATAAATAGAAGAGGAGATGCCCGTACAAACGTGTCTAAAATTGTATATTATTTTGCAGCACAAAATTATATGTTTAACGCTTTACAAAACGCTTTGTTTGCAGCAGAGGCAGATGATGAAGAGTTAACAGAAACACAAAAGAAATTTAAAACAGCTAAATACAATAGAATGTATAATAATATGGCTAATAGTGTTTTAAGAGGTACTGGTATGACGGGGGCTGTGTTAGCGGCTGTAAAAGATGCTGGACTTAAATATTATAAATTAAAAAATAAAGAAAACCAATTTTTTGCAGATTACGGTGAAATTTCAGATGCTCTTCTTGCTATATCCCCACCAGTAAGTCATAAACAAAGAAAAGTAGATGGAGCAGCAGAAGCAGGAAAATACGACAGCAAGTTTCCTCCTTTATTAGTAGGAATATCAGAAGCAGCAGCGGTTATAAATATACCATTAGATAGATTATTAAGAAAAACAGAAAATATAATGGGCGCATTAAACTCAGATTATGATAATTGGGTAAGAATATTTATGTTTTTAGGTTGGTCTGAATACGAGCTTCTGCCTCAAAAAGCAAAAACAACAGGTGGACCATCTTCTTTAGACGTAACACCTTCGTCACAAGAAGCTACACCTTCTAATTTAAAGGTAGAACCGAGCGCAAATTAATAGATTATGAATAACATAAGTAACCACATATCATACAGGGAGGGTGTATTATCAAATACAGCTACAAGGTTAAATATAGATAACACACCAAATGGTTATCAATTAGCAAACATGGAAGCTATAGCTTTAAATATATTTGAACCATTAAGAGATTGGGCACGTGGTCCTATAAAAATAAATTCATTTTTTAGGTCTGTAGATTTAAACACAGCAATAGGAGGAAGTAGCAAATCGCAGCATTGTGAAGGTAGAGCTATAGACATAGATGATACATTTAAGTTTAAAACAAACGCAGAGATGTATAACTACGTAAAAGATAATTTAAATTTTGATCAAATTATATGGGAGTTTGGTAATGATACTAATCCTGATTGGGTGCATATAAGTTATGTGTCAGAAGATCAAAACAGAAAGCGTTGTTTAAAAGCAGAAAGAAAAGATGGGAAAGCAGTGTATAGCATTATATAAAAAGCTTTTATTAGTTTGCGTGTTACTTACGTTTGTTTCTTGTTATACTATTAAGAGTAGTGTTATAGGTTATCTTTCAGAAAAATACCCTTCTAAATATTGGCATGAGCAACAACGTATTAAAGATAGTATAAATAAAAAGGAGCACAAAGTTGTGCCCCCTTCTGACTAATTAATATGAAAAAAACTAATTAAGAATTCTTTTTACTTTGGTTTTCATTTTCTTCCTTAAGCAGCTTTACTGCTTCTTCATACCCTTCTAATTTTTTTATAACTTCTAATGTTCCTATGGTCATGCTTTGTGTTCTAACTAATTCTCTAATTAATTGATCCACTGTTTCTTCTAAGCGTTGTAAGTTCCGCGCCATTAAAATTAACTTATTCTCCTTCATAACTTATACAAGTTGTTGTTGTTTGAAACACTCTCGTACACACTCCTACTTCACAATCATCTACTAACATTTCATCTACAAAACTATATTCAGCACATTGATCTTCTTCAGGTGTGCACGATGCTACTGTAATAAACAAAAGTATTACAAACAAACACATAATATAATCAATCAATTCCATCTTCATCTT
>Ga0070746_10001619_pt1 | contig 13374 bp, 14 predicted proteins | sample VirMetDEL_Mar_21_FD_77016 | JGI IMG/M metagenome (GOLD analysis project Ga0070746, IMG submission 77016) | Aqueous microbial communities from the Delaware River and Bay under freshwater to marine salinity gradient to study organic matter... | ecosystem: Environmental > Aquatic > Marine >... | reverse complement strand
TTTATGCATCTGGCCCATGCACATTAGGTGCGATGGGGCAAGACTTTTTTTCTTTTTATTGCGCGGGGTGATACACTCCCCTTGTATATGTAGCAAAAGGCTACAGGTATCCAAACACGACAGGTATCCAATTACAGGTGACAGATCATGAGTAGCAAGCTAACCCCAAAGCAACTCCACTTCGCACGTTGCGTAGCCAGCGGGATGTCACAGGCTCAGGCCTACCGAGAGGCATATGACGTGGGGGAGACCACGAAGTCTGAGACGATCCACGAAGCGGCTAGCAGACTCATGAGGAAGGCTGAGATAAAGGCAAGGGTTGAGTACCTGATAGGGCAAAGGGAGCGGGCAGTTGCGGCATCTGCGCTCTCTGACAGAGAGAGAGTCCTGAGCAAACTCCGGCATATGCTCGACAATGCCGAACCATCCGATGGCAATAAGCTCCGAGCGGCTGAATTGCTAGGCAAGTCTGTCGGCCTGTTCAGGGATGTGGTCGAGACCCAGCAGAGCACCAGTGCCGATGACCTGATCGGGGAACTCGAGGCGATGATCGAATCTATTGGCAGTGATGATGCCGATACTACCGATGACATCTCGGCACCTAGCGACCAACCTCTGCACTAACCCTGACTTTTTCATGGCAGTACCCGGGTCGAGCCAGCTACCCCCCACCCCCCCTATGGCTGGCACGTACCCTTATCTTATATACATAGTATTCCGCTCATAAAATCACCTAAAATTCACTATTTGTCACACTGTCTATGACGTTACTAACCCCTTTTTTTCTGGGAAAACGCCTAGGAATCCTAGTGCCTAGTATTATTTTTGGTAATTTTTGGCATTTTTCGCTAAAGTCCTGATTTATATCGAAAAAAAACCCATGTCATAGTGAAATATCTGTAGACATGTGGCCGTCAAGGGGGTAGTATCTCTACAATCCGGGGGGATTTTCTACCTAGGACTCTTCTAGCACTAGGAATTTCCTAGATCTAGGACTGTTCTAGCAATAGGAATTACCTCTTTCTAGAAAGTTCCTCGCCAAAACCCTTTTGAGTAAGGTTTTGGCTCATATATAGGCTTAGGACATTCCTAAGTAGTCCGAAGTCTAGATATTCCTAACCTAGATTCTTCTAGATAGTCCTAGGAAGGGGCTATTTTTCTTTTTTTACAACTTCATATTTTTTGATTGGGAATCGCCCCTGAAGGTGACCGAAAAAAGCGATATCGAAGCCTGTGCTATTGCATCAAGCGCCGGCGATAATGCAATATCGGCAACATTCGAGGGTATTTTGATTAAGGAAGGCGGATCGCTAGGGTAGTCCATGTATCAAAGACCAACACCCAATCCCTATGGGGACATAGAGCCGACAGGCAACATCTTCACTGACGCCAGAAGGCAGTTTGTGCAGTTGTTTGGCGATGCGCCCAACTCCTTTAGCCCATTCAACCCAATTACCCGAACGTATGGGGAAGGCGGATTCCACCAGCATAGAGACCGATTTGGCCAGCTCTTTGAAGAGATGCAAGCCGACATGGCCGAGGGCATGGATCTAAACCAGATTCGGGAGAAATACTCCCAAGAGCCAGAGGCCCGCGCATACCTGAACTTCCAAGCAAACTATGATCCAACGCAGTTTGCAAAAGACAACCCCGATCTTGCTGAGCGCGGCACGATGAATGCCAAGCAGGCTTGGAAAGCCGCGTTATTCACTGACAAGATTGATTACAACGAACCCGGAGGCGGGTTTTATCAGGAGCAGGCAGAAAAGTTTCTCCCCGAGGGCGATGACGGAAGAGCCCCCGCCACCATAAGAGAATACAGAGACCGGGAAAGAGATGACTATATCGGTCAAGGCGGCACTCTTAGAGGATGGATGCGAAGGGAGCCAATCGACCCGGTGGCGGTTCAAGAAAGAGAGGAGGCCCGCAGAGCTTCTTTGACGCCGGAACGAAGGCTCAGAGAAGACATCCAAAGCGGCAGGGTGAGCATGGAAGATGCTCGGGAACAATATCCAGACCAATTTAGGCAGGCAGAAGAAATGGCTAGACAAGACAGAGAAAGGCTTAGGGCTGAAGGCGGCATAGGCTCTCTTAGAGATCGCATGAGAGATCGAATGGGTCAGCAAAGACAAAACCGACAGTTGATTAGAGGTCAGTATCAGGATCTGTTTGGTCGAAGACCCGACAGAGCTGGTGAAGACTACTGGATGAGATCCCTTCAACGGGGGAATATCACCCCAGAAAACCTAAGAGAAACTCTTATTGCTGGCGCCAACCCTAAAGACTTGGAGTATTACCAGTCTCAGAACGTTCAGCCCGGTTTTGAAGATCCAGGCTATAATAGACCACCTCCATCACAACAACCGGGCGGCCCTGTTATTGTCGATGATGGGCCCTTAAGGCCGAAAGACCCTGTGGACTATGGCGCGGCTGATATAGGCGGCGGTAGACCAGCTCCACGCCCAACTTACGCGCCACCACGCCCAATGACACCACCCCCAATGACACCACCCCCAACGCCAGTGACGATTGATGACACTGGCTTTTATGGGCCCGATATGGGGGGCGGCATGATAGCCTCGACTGATCCAGTAACGGGTGAGACCACCGTTGGCGCTGGCACTTTCAACCCGAACGCGGGGATGGGCACGGGGCCAGTAGATCCGATGAGGGCGTTGACCAATCCCTATTACAGATTTACACCAAAGGAAACTTTACCGCCCACTCTTCCTACGGGCGGCATGGAAGGCGGCGGCTATGGCGGCGGCATGAGCCCCGGCAAGGGCGGAAAAGGCGGCGGCATGAGCCCCGGTCAAACCTATCAGCCCTATACGCCAACTCAGGCTGAGTACGACGCGATACGGGCGACACCCCCACAAGTTGGCACGGGGCCAGTAGATCCGATGAGGGCGTTGACCGATCCCTATTACAGATTTACACCAGAGGCAACTTTACCGCCCACTCCTACACCCCCAGCCGTTGAGGGAAATGTGTTAAGTGAAATGCCGGGGCCGGTAAACCCAATACCATTCCCTGCTGTCACACCTGTAGGTGTATTTGAGGAATATAACACGCCAGCGATGCAGGGGCCGATAGACTATGTAGGACAGCCAGTAGACTCTGCAGGACATCCAGTATACTCACAATTTCCTTCGGGCGGCATGAGCCCCGGTGTTGACGCCCAGACAAGAGCCGAAATACTGGCCGAGGTCATGGGTGGCATGAGTCCCGGTCAAACCTATCAGCCCTATACGCCACCGGGCTCAGGCTTTGGCGGTTATGGCGGCGGCATGGGTGGCGGCATGGGTGGCGGCATGGGCGGAGGCGGAATGGGCGGAAAAGGCGGCGGAATGAGCCCCGGCCAAACCTATCAGCCTTACACGCCACCGGGCTCCACAGGCTTTGGCGGCATGGGTGGCGGGAAAGGCGGCACTCAGCCTAGACCCGCAAGCGGTGGAGAAGGTGGCGCACAATACATGGGCACTCCCCCGTCATACGGTCAAACGGCGAGCAGTCTCCTTGGCGCAGGAGTTGGCGGAATGGACCTTTACAACAGAGCTGGCGGCTATGGCGGCGGCAACCCCTACGGGGGTAGCCCCGCAGGTGGCGGCGGTAAGGGTGGACAACAGGTTGTCGGAGGGTATGGCATCTAATGCCCCGTAACTACCGCACTGAGTACGACAACTACCATTCAAAGCCAAAGCAGAAGAAAAACCGCGCCAAAAGAAATGCGGCACGGGCAGTCATGCAAAAGGCCAGAAAGGTATCGAAGGGTGATGGCAAGGATGTCGGCCATAAAAAGCCCTTGGCAAAAGGCGGAAGCAACAAGAAGTCAAACTTGAAGGTGACTTCAAAAACGAAGAATCGCTCGTTCAAGAGGACAAAGTCAGCCGGGATGGCGTAAATGTCAGAGCTTATAACGCCCCAGTTAGCCAAGAAGCTAAAGGGCGCATCTCCAGAGGTTAAGCTACGGGTTGCAGAGCAACTCAAGCGAATCGAGGAGCAGAAAAAGATAGAGTCAGCACAGACCTCCTTTATGGGGTTTGTTGGGCATATGTGGCCTGCGTTTATCGAGGGCAGGCACCACAAGATCATGGCGGAGGCCTTTGAGAAGATTGCTCGGGGCGAACTCAAGCGTCTGATCATCAATATGCCGCCAAGACACACCAAGTCTGAATTTGCCTCTTACTTGTTACCGGCATGGTTTTTAGGACAGCACCCCGGTAAGAAGGTGATCCAAACGGCGCACACCGCAGAGCTTTCTGTGGGGTTTGGCCGAAAGGTGAGAAACCTTGTTGACTCAGATGATTTCAAATCTGTCTTTCCAGATCTACAGCTAAGGGCCGATTCAAAAGCGGCGGGAAGATGGAGCACCAACAAGAACGGCGAATACTTCGCTATTGGTGTTGGCGGTGCTGTAACAGGTAAGGGTGCTGATCTTCTTATTATTGACGACCCCCACTCAGAGCAAGAGGGACAGTCGGCAGATCCTTCGGTCTTTGATCGCACCTATGACTGGTACACATCAGGTCCAAGACAGCGTCTTCAGCCCGGAGGCGCGATCATTATTGTGATGACTCGCTGGCATATGCGAGATTTAACGGGCAAGATTATAAAGGCTTCCGCCCAGAGGGCAGGCACCGATGAGTGGGAAGTCATTGAGTTTCCGGCAATCATGCCATCAGGTAAAGCCCTGTGGCCTGAGTTCTGGAGCATCGCAGAGCTAGAGGCTCTACGCAGTGAACTACCGTCTCCCAAGTGGAACGCGCAGTATCAGCAAAACCCAACGTCCGAAGAGGGCGCACTCATTAAACGCGAGTGGTGGCAGGTGTGGGAAAAGGATAAACCCCCGCCATGCGACTTCATTATCCAATCATGGGATACAGCGTTTCTAAAAACCCAGCGGTCTGACTTTTCCGCTTGCACAACATGGGGCGTTTTTTACACCCCAGATGACGAAGGGGTCACTAAGCCCAACATCATCCTATTGGATGCATACAAGGAACGTCTGGAATTTCCTGAGCTAAAGAAAAAGGCTTTTGAGCTTTGGTCTGACATGCAACCAGACGCATTTATTGTGGAGGCAAAAGCGGCAGGGATGCCTTTAATTTTTGAGCTACGAGCGATGGGTATTCCTGTAGCGGAGTACACCCCGTCTCGTGGCAATGACAAGATAGCTCGCGTTAACGCTGTAGCTGACTTGTTTGCTTCTGGTATCGTATGGGCACCAGAGACAAGGTTTGCCGAGGAGGTTGTTGAGGAGTTTGCCTCATTCCCCGCTGGCGAGCATGACGATTTAGTTGACTCTTCTACTCAGGCTTTATTGCGGTTTAGGCAGGGCGGTTTTCTGCCACTGCACACCGACGAAGAAGATGAGCCAACAGATTACAGCAGAAGAGCCGATTATTACTAAGGGGCGACATGGCCTTTTTGCAAAGCAACATCCCGCACTTTAAGTGCTGGGTGCGGCGTGAATACACGCACAATCACAGCAAATATCATGGCGAATTTTTACACGCAATGGCCATAGCTGTGACAACAATGCCCTGTAGGTGTCTTAGTTTCCAAATCATTTTTACTGGGGCTGAGACCTATGATGAGGAAGAGCCAAATGTCCACGGCGGTGCTATGTGGGCACGGATGCCAATTACAGCGCTCGTAGCCGATACGCCGCTAGAGGAATGGCCCGACCCAATGCCAACATACGCCGCCCAACCTTGGGACTGCTCGTCAAGAACACATGCTGTTTATGTTTTGGACAGAGCCACCCCATGTCCTTGGCTGGCCAAGATAGAGGATAGGTTTTATCCAGCCCGCTATCTTTTTACTGTGGACTACACAGACAACGAGATAGCCGATGATCCAGCGCAACACAAGCAGAGTCATGTGCTTGAGCTTCTTGACGCGGGTCGCTGGACAGGCAATATCGTGGCATTGCCAAACAATCGGGTGAGGGTGACGCATCCGGCATGGTTTGAGACAGGGCAGGGCGCCCCTGACTTCAGGCCATCACAGCACATCCACTATTCAAAGTCCGATCTGGACTACACGCTGGATGTGAATAGAGTCTTTAACAATCTATATGCAGGTGATCAAGATGATGAAGAGTAAGGGTTACGCCAAGGGCGGGAAGATGACAACGAAGGGCTATGCCAAAGGTGGCAAGCTGAAAATGGTTGAAAAGGATGGCAAGCAAGTTCCATTCTTTGCGGCTGACGGTAAAGGCAAGATGGCTGGCGGCGGCATGGTTCCAAAAACCAAGGGTTACTACAAAGGCGGGAAGGTCATGAAGTCAAAGGGTATGGCCGCTGGCGGAAAGACTCGTGGCTGTGGCGCCGCTACAAAAGGCACTAAACACTCCAACAAAATGGGCTAAACATGGCCGTTGATAAGCTGGGCGTACCATTCGACCCAAACGAGGTTGATGGAGAGGGAGTCGAGGTCGTTATAGAAAACCCCGACTCTGTTGGCATATTTGAGGAAGACGAGGGCATGGTCATCGATTTTGACCCAGAAGCCTCCGAGATGATGGGAATACCCCATGATGCCAACTTGGCAGAGGTTGTTAGCGAAAGCGACCTAGCCTCTCTTTCCTCCGAACTGGTATCTCAATTTGAGTCAGATAGACAGAGTAGGGCGGATTGGGAAGATTCTTATATTCGCGGCCTTGATCTTTTAGGCTTGAAGTTTGAAGACAGATCAACTCCTTGGGAGGGCGCTTGTGGTGTATTTCACCCAATGCTTTCCGAAGCAGTTGTTCGTTTCCAAGCGCAAACAATCCAAGAGATTTACCCAGCGAGTGGCCCAGTAAAGACCACGATTGTCGGCGTCATAGATGACGAAAAAACAAAGCAGGCCGAGCGAGTTCAAAATTACCTGAACTACTTGATCACCCAGAGAATGACAGAGTACCGCACGGAAACAGAGAAGTTGCTCTTCTCTCTGCCCATCGCTGGCTCTGCGTTTAGAAAGGTGTATTACGACCCAAATCTAGGCCGACCATGCGCTATGTTTGTTCCGGCTGAAGACTTCGTTGTCAGCTATGGGGCATCAGACCTTTCCACATGCGAACGTGCAACGCATGTCATGAAGCGTTCTGCAAATGATATCAGAAAGCTACAACACGCTGGATTTTATCGAGACATAGAGCTTCCGGCTCCATCTCCTGATATCTCAGAAATACAGCAAAAGTACAACCGTCTCACGGGCGACTCTGATAACTATGAGTTTGATGATCGGCACACCCTTCTTGAGATGCATGTCAATCTTGATTTGATTGGGTTTGAAGACACAGACGGCGGTATGCCCACGGGGATTGCCCTGCCGTATGTAGTTACTATTGACAAGTCATCCAGAGAGGTGCTGTCAATTCGTCGCAACTGGTACGAGGACGACCCAAACAAGTTGCGAAGAGAACACTATGTGCACTACCAATACCTGCCCGGACTGGGGTTTTACGGGTTTGGATTAGTCCACATGATCGGCGGTCTATCCAAGTCGGCAACGTCTTTGTTGCGACAACTGGTAGATGCCGGAACGCTTGCCAACCTACCGGGAGGACTGAAGTCTCGCGGCCTACGGATAAAAGGGGACGATACCCCCATTATGCCGGGAGAGTTCCGCGATGTAGACGTTCCGGGTGGAGCAATACGCGACAACATAACCTTCCTTCCCTATAAGGAACCAAGCAACGTGCTGTATCAGTTGCTGGGCGATATCGTCCAAGAAGGGCGAAGGTTTGCGTCAGCGGCGGATGTGAAAGCCTCAGATATGAACGGCGAAGCTCCGGTTGGCACCACGCTAGCAATACTTGAGCGAGAGATGAAGGTTCTGAGCGCAGTTCAAAGCCGTGTTCATGCCGCAGTATCGAAAGAACTCAAGATTCTTTCTGAGGTTGTGCGGGACTACGGTCCCGATATCTACCCATACAACTCAGAAGAAGATCCGATTGTTAAAGAAGATTTTGATGACAGGGTGGACATAATACCCGTCAGCGACCCGAACGCAGGCACAATGGCCCAGCGGATCATGCAGTATCAATCCGCCTTGCAACTTGCGGCGCAGGCACCAGAGATGTACGACCTGCCCCTGCTTCACCGTCAAATGCTTGGTGTTCTTGGCATACAGGATGTGGATAACATCATTCCTCCAGAGGATGATGTACCGCCAACAGACCCTGTGACAGAGAACATGAACATCATCAACGGCGAACCCGTGAAGGCGTTTATTTATCAGGATCACGAGGCGCATATTCAGGTTCATATGTCTCTGATGCAAAACCCAGAGATTGCATCTTTGATGGAGCAGTCGCCAAACGCTCAAGCGTCTCAAGCGGCAATGGCCGCGCACATCGCGGAGCACGTTGCTTTTGGTTATCGAGACAAGATAGAGAAAGAGCTTGGTGTCGAGTTGCCGCCTCCAAACGAACCACTGCCAGAAGATATCGAACTGCGCCTATCGAGACTAACCGCTCCAGCGGCGGCTCAGATCACAGGAAAGGCCCAACAGCAGGCTCAAGCACAGGAACAGGCGGCACAGCAAGAAGATCCTATTGTCCAGATGCAACAGCGCGAGCTTGCGCTTAAAGAACAACAGGCTCAGGCCAAGGCTCAGGCGGAGATGGCCAAGATTCAAGCGGATCTTGAGAAGTCTCGCGGAAAGATGATGGTCGATATGCAAAAGATGGAGCAACAGGAGCGTATAGAAAGCGCTAGGATTGCATCGAAGATGACCTTAGAGGGGCGGAAAAGCGCATCTCAGCTACAGCTTGAAGACAAGAAAATAGCTGAAAAGGTTCGATCTCAGCTAGAAAAAGAAGAAGCTCAAAAAGAAGTAGAGGGATTTAAGGCTGGGTTTAATCTTGTTAGGGACATGTTAGATGAGTAATTTGGTAACAAATAACTTGTTAAAAGCATTGCAAGTAGAGTATCGTAACCATATGAATGAAATAGCCGACCATATGTCATGTGGTGGCTGTCAGGATATGAACGAGTATTCACGCTGTGTAGGCATCATAGAAGGACTGGCCTATGCGGAACGCGCCCTTCTTGATCTTAACGAAAGGATGGAACGCGAATAATTCGTTACAAAAGGTAACGCATGGCGACACCGGACGCCAATTTCTGGTGCAGGAACAGATCTATGACAGAAGAGCAGAAGACTGCAAGTCAGCTACCAGACCCAAAAGGTTACAAGCTACTTATCGCTCTCCCAGACCCCGAAGAAAAGACCGAGGGTGGGATTCTCAAGGCAAAGCAAACAATGCAGGTAGAAGAGGTTGGATCTATTTGCGGCTTTGTTTTGAAGATGGGCGATGACGCCTACAACGACGATAAGCGCTTTCCAAACGGCCCCTACTGCAAGGTGGGCGACTGGATAATGATGCGATCCTACAGCGGGACTCGCTTCAAGATCCACGGAAAAGAGTTTCGTCTTATCAATGACGATAGTGTTGAAGCCGTAGTTGAAGACCCAAGAGGAATAGAGAAGGTATGAGTGACGAGCAAACAACTAGCGAAATGTCTGCCGAGGACAAGTTCTTTGGTGTAAAAACCACGTTCGACAAGACCAAGAAGCCCGAATCTCCAGAGGTTGACCTTGAGGTTGTCGATGATCGACCCGAAGAGGATCGAAGGCCGCCAGCAAAAGGCACATCAAAAGCCCAAAAGGCAGATGACGATGATGAGCTGTCTGGCTACAGTGAAAAAGTTAAGAAAAGAATTAACAAGTTGCGCTATGAGCAACACGAGGAGCGGCGCCAGCGAGAAGCGGCGGAGCGGATGCGTGAAGAAGCTATACGGGTAGCGCAACAATATGAGGCCCAAAGCCGTCACTATCAGGGAGTAATTTCTCAGGGTGAAAAGGTTTTGGTCCAGCAGATCAGGGATCGCGCCGCGACAACCCTGCAACAAGCCAAAGATAAGTATCGTGCGGCTTACGAAGAAGGCAATACAGAAAAGATTCTAGAAGCCCAAGAGCAGATGATGAATGCCCAGTCCGAGGTGAAATCGGCTGAGTACCAGATGAATCAGCTTCAAGGCAGGGATCAACGAAATCAATATGCACTGCAACAGCAGGCTAGGGCCAAGCAACAACAGGTCCAGCGTCAGGCTCAGGCCGCTCCACCGCCGCCAAAGCCTTCAAGCAAGGCCGTTGAATGGGCCGAGGAAAATCCTTGGTTCCAGCAAGACAAGGAAATGACCGCCTTGGCTTTTGGCGTTCATGAGAAATTAGTCAGAGACGAGGGTTTCGACCCAGAGTCTGACGAATATTTTGATGCCATTGACCGCACTATGCGGGCAAGGTTTCCAGACTACTTCGGTGAGGGAAACTCCGATTCGGGCAAAAAGCCCTCCTCGACCTCCCGAAGCCCCCACGCAGTTGTGGCCCCTTCCTCTAGGAATAACGGCGCCAAACCGCGCAAAGTGAGGTTGAATCGAACCCAGCTTGCTCTCGCAAAGCGACTTGGGATAACACCAGAACAGTACGCCACGCAACTCATTAAGGAGTCTTGATAACATGGCAGAACAGCGCACAAAGCGGGCATCAGAGGCCCGAGAAGTTGAGCAACGTCCAAGTGATTCTTGGAAGCCAGCATCAGTATTGCCAACCCCCGACCCCCAAGACGGGTGGGTATTCCGTTGGATACGCACCAGTACCCTTGGGCAATCTGACAACACTAACGTGTCTCAGAAGTTTAGAGAGGGCTGGATTCCTGTAAAGGCTGAAGATCATCTCGAGCTAGAGGTAATGTCGGATGTAGGTTCGCGCTTTGATGGAAACATCGAGGTTGGCGGGTTACTTCTGTGCAAAGCCCCTGAAGCAGAGATGCAACAGCGTCAGGAGTATTTTGAGCGAATGGCGGAGAATCAGATGGAGTCTGTTGACAACAGCTTCATGAGAGAGAACGACCCGCGAATGCCAGTTCTGAAACCAGAGCGAAGCAGTCGCACAACCTTTGGTCGAAGCTAATCCCTGAAAGGGGGGCGGCTTCTAATTGAATCATCAAGGAGATGAGACATGGCTAGTTCAGCTACTCCCTCCGGTGCGGAACCAGTAGGCACTTTAAGTGCATCTGGATCTTTTACCGGGAAGATTCGCCATATCAAAATTGCTTCAGCTTATAACACAAGCATTTTTTATGGCGATTTCGCTAAGTTGGTTGCCGCAGGAACGGTAGAAAAGGCGGCGGTTACTACCGCAGTCGTTGCCGGAACTGTAGGCATCTTTGTGGGCTGTGCCTACACTGACCCCAACACAAAACAGAAGACCTTCAGCCAGTATTGGCCCGCAGACACTGTAGCTTCCGATGCGGTTGCTTACGTTGTTGACGATCCAAAGTTGGTCTTCCAAATGCAAGGTGATGGAAGCATTGCTCAGACTGGACTTGGAAACAATGTTCAGGCTATCAGCACAGCGGGATCGACCGACATTGGTCGAAGCCGAAATGCGCTGGACGCAAGCACTATTGCCACCACTAACACATTCCCGCTCCGTATCGTTGACTTCGTGGACGGCCCCGACAGTGCAGTAGGTGATTCATTCACTGACTGTATCGTCACTTGGTTGCCCGGAAGCCATGCTTACGATACCGCGCTTGGCGTTTAAGGAGGTCTAAGAAATGGCTATTTCACGCGCACAAATGTTGAAAGAGCTTCTCCCCGGCCTGAACGCCCTGTTCGGCTTGGAGTATGAGAGGTATGAAGACGAGCACACGATGATTTACGAAACTGAATCATCTGAGCGCTCTTTTGAGGAAGAAGTTAAGCTGTCAGGATTCGCGGCGGCGCCAGTTAAGGCTGAAGGCGCGGCGATTTCTTACGATTCTGCACAAGAGTCGTTCACAGCTCGCTACAACCACGAGACTATCGCCCTTGGTTTCTCTATCACTGAGGAAGCAATGGAAGATAACCTGTATGACTCACTGTCTGCTCGTTACACCAAGTCTCTGGCTCGCGCTATGTCGCACACTAAGCAAGTTAAGGCGGTCAACCCTCTTAACAATGGCTTCACCAGCTATAACTCTGGTGATGGTGTGACTCTGTTCAGCACAGCTCACCCACTGGTCAGTGGCGGTACAAACGCCAACCGACCCACTGTTGCGGCTGACCTGAACGAAACCTCACTGGAAGATGCTGTAATTAACATTGCCGCATTTACCGATGAGCGTGGTCTTTTGATCGCGGCGCGTCCTCGCAAGTTGATTGTCCCGCCCGCACTGATGTTTGTGGCAACTCGTTTGCTGGAAACTGAAGGTCGCGTTGGTACGGCTGACAACGACATCAACGCCCTTCGCAACAACGGTTCGATTCCAGAAGGCTACTCAGTCAATCACTTCCTGACTGACAATAACGCCTTCTTCATCATTACCGATGTGCCGAACGGCATGAAGCACTTCCAGCGCACCGCTCTGGAAACTTCAATGGATGGCGACTTTGATACCGGCAACGTCCGTTACAAGGCTCGTGAGCGATACAGCTTCGGCGTATCCGACCCTCTGGGCATCTACGGTTCACCCGGAACCAGCTAATCCGGTCCATTCAGGGGGGCTTCGGCCCCCTTTTTAATCCCTGACTGATTGTTCCACATGGAACATCAGACACTGGCCACGACAGGAGACTCACATGGCTACTACTACTTTTTCAGGTCCAATTAAGGCAGGCACTATCCGAGATGGTGCAGGTGCCAATGTTGGCTTTGTTTTAATGGCGCAGAGCGCCAATGTTGTTTTTGGCGACGATGGATCAACCACTGTTGTTGCAACAGTCCCAGCAAACAGCCAGATTTATCAGATCGCTGTCGATGTAACCACGGCATTTGACGCGGCTACTACCAACACGTTTGATCTTGGTGATGGAACCACAGCAAATAAGTACGCAGACGCGCTTGACGTAAGCTCTGCGGCTCGCGTTCTAGCTACATCTGACGTAAGCCAGATTGGCAACCTGATTGATATCGGCACCTCTGATGTAGATGTGACGGTTACTTACAATCAAACTGGAACCGCCGCAACTGCTGGCGCCGCCACGGTCACTGTTCTGTACATCCAGAACAACAACCTGTCTTAGTAGTGGAGGCTGAAAGATGTCAAGACACCAAGCAAGCGGACAAGTAACCGCTAACGGTCAGACTGGCGGCGTTGTTTGTAGTGGGTTTGTCACCATGACTGCCCACCTGTCGTCAGGATCAGGGACTTGGACGTGGCAATTCAACGGCCCGGACGGCGTATGGCGATCTATCTATGGCGGCAATGACGGCACGATAGAGCAGTCGTACACTGGTAGCCACATGATTAACGCCTACTTCGGCAACGATGTCGAGATACGCGGCTCTGCGTCCTCAAGCTCAAGTCCCGAATGGAACTGGCAGTTGATC
>Ga0070746_10001617_pt1 | contig 13394 bp, 17 predicted proteins | sample VirMetDEL_Mar_21_FD_77016 | JGI IMG/M metagenome (GOLD analysis project Ga0070746, IMG submission 77016) | Aqueous microbial communities from the Delaware River and Bay under freshwater to marine salinity gradient to study organic matter... | ecosystem: Environmental > Aquatic > Marine >... | reverse complement strand
CATTAATTTGATTGCTTTAATTGAAGGTATTAATTGATATTCATATAAACCCCTGTTATTTCTTCTATCTTTTTTTAAAAACGATAAGCCTTTATTATGTGTTCTAAATTTTCTTAAATGTGCAGAAATAGAAGCCTCGGGAATATATTTTTGATATTTTGTTAACGCCTGTTCTTGAATTTCTTTAAAAGTTCTCCATTTGTAATCAAGCATTATATTAAAAACTATATATAAAGCATGGTTTATTCTTCTTCTATCTTCATTTGTGTATTCTGTAAACATTTATTCTTCTCCTTAATTATTTTTTTGCAGATATTCTAGATAATCTTGTAAAAACCATTCTGTTAAATCTTTATCACTCCTAGAATCTTCCTTTACACCTGCATTTCTAATTTTTTTTCTATATTCTTGAACTTCATCATATTTATACGATTCAGTTGCATCAAAATCATGAATAACAAATTTTTCTCCATTTATATAAACATAACTTTTATTATTTTTTCCGTTTAGTATATCTTTAATAATTTGTTCAGTTAATTTCATTTTAATTTCTCCTTAATTAATTGATTTACAATACATTATTTCAGAAACTTTTTATGTTGTCAACACTTTTTTTAATAAATATAAAAAAATTCCAAAAATTAAATTCTGTTTACAATTGTGTATGGTATGTAAAGATTTTGAGAATGGACAATTTAAAAAACTAAAATTGAGAATAAAAAAAAGCGGTTAGAAGAAACGCCCTGTTCCTAAACACTAACCGCTTTAAATTTTATTAACCTTGGAGAAGTTAAAATGAAGAGTTTATCTTCTATCTTGTGCCCCTTGATTATCTTGTTGTTGATATCTTATAAAATCCTAAAGATAAAATCAATAATATTAAAATTTTCTTTTTGCTTTTGATTTTGGTCTATCTAATGGGCTTTTTTTATATCCATACAGACCATATTGTTTGCGTTCAAAATTTATTAATGCGTTTTGCATATTTTGTTGTTCAGCAATTAATTTTCTTGTAGATGTTTTAATATTTTTTGCTTCTTTTTGAGCTTCTAAAGTACCAAAATTTTTATAAGTTAAATAATGATTGTAGTTTTCTTGATGTTTTTTAGATTCTAGTTTTGCTTCAATTTTATTTAAATCTTTTACTAACTCTTTTTTTCCTTCCATTGTGTAAGGATATTTTTTTCTTTTTATAATTGGCATAATTTTTTACCTTGTAAATGTTTTATACATAGCTTCTAAATCAAGCAAATGATCTAGTTGTTCTTTTAATTTTTTATTTTCAGATTTTAACAATAAAATTTGTGATTGCTTTTGAACGCAAATTACACAATGTTTATCATTAGTTAAAAATAATTCTTTTTGGTTGCTCATAAATTAATAATACATAATTTTTTTAAAATCGCCAAATATGAAAAAAGGAAATAACATCTTTTTTCTTTAAAATTCTTAAATAAAATTTCTATAAAGATTTTTAATTTTCTTTTCTTATTCTATCTTTGCCCTGAAGATTATCTTGTTAAGGTGGGGATTAAAGGGTATTCCCTAACCGCATTTTGCGGTTCTATGTGCGGGATTATATATTATTTTATATTTCTATTCAAATTTAATTTTTTTTATGTTATTTGAATTTAAATGTTTTATGCAATTATCTATATTTTCATACATATTTTTTAAATACTTTTTATCTACATAATCCTTTGATATAAAGGTTTTTGCTATTAAATCTGTATCATTCATTCTTCTTGTTTTTTCATGCAGTAATTTGTTTAATAAAATGCTTTTTTGAACCTTTTTTATATTGCTTGTTATGACAGGATTAATTTCTTTTTTAACAGGAAAAAGAAAAAAAGCAGATGAAGAACCGTTTGAAATTTGTTGTCCTATTCTAGTTGTTTTTTTATGTTGAGTTGTAACCCTTAATAAATAACCATTATCTTTTAATGCTTTTATTCTCCTTTGAAATGTTGCAGTATCAATATTTATTAATTGCGATAAAGATATATCTGTACCAATAAAAAAAGTATATTTACCAATAAATTTAATTGAATTTCTATCTTTAAAAATTTGATACATATCTTGAAAAGCACTTTTTAATTGTGAGCCTTTAAGGTGTTTATAGTGCAAATTGCATAAATCTAGTATATTTTTCATAATAACTTCTCCAATTACTTAATATATATATTAAATTTTAGTTTTACAAGGTTTTAATGTTTCATATAACGTGTTTTATGATTAAAAAGGTAGTTTACCATTACTTTGCGTTAAAACTAACGTCTATTAATCAACTATTGAATCAGAATCTAAAATATTTGCGGAAACGCTTGTTTGATGTCCTGTAGCATATATATAAATATATTTATTAGCTGGAATTGTTAAAACAGTATCAAAGTTTTCAATCGCTTGGTTGTTGTTTGTGTGTAGTGATTGTTTTTTTAATACAACACTATTAACTAAACCTGATGAAGAACAAGCAATTGGAGAATCTGTATACCCAACTTCAAAATATGAAATTTGTGTTGATATTTTTAAATTAAATAATTTTGATTTATTTGATGTTTTATAATCTCCTGTTCCATTTTTAAAAGTGTTGTAGTTGTTTTGACTGCATTCATCTGTATATAAAGAATGTAAATCTTTAGTTTGGTATACAGGAACATTTGCACCGCCAACTGTTAATGAAAAATTAGAAGCAGAATAATCAATAACAAAATAGCCAATTATTAATAATGTAATTACAAATCCAATTAATTTCAAAATCTTCTTTTTCCGCTTGTTGTTTTTCTTTTATAAATATCTATCCTTCTGCCATTGTCTTTAATTTCTCCCGCAATAAAACCAACTGTAAAATTTTTCATTTTTGGTTTTTTCTTAGATTCTTTTAATACTTTAAAACTTTTTAAAGGATCGGTTTCTGTATTTGATATTCTAGCTGATACATCTTTTCCAATAACTTGTTTCTTTGTTACAAGATCAAGCACAGTTTCAACTTTACCAACACGCAAACCAACTTGTTTTACTTTTTGCCCTTTTTTAGCAGTTATTGTTTTTTTTAGTGTTCCTTTTGGAAGTCTAAATGTTTTTTGCTTTTTTACTCTTTTAGTTTTTTTTGAAGGTTTGATTTTTACTTTTGTAACAATTTCTTCTTTTTTCTTATCAGGTGTTGGATCAACAATTTTATCATCTTTTTTTTCTTCTTCTTTTTCTTCTGGTCGCCACCATGGCACTTGTTCATCAACAAATTCATATTCTTGAACAGTTACTTTATCTTTTCTTTCCCATGGCACTTGTTCATCAACAAAATCATATTCTTGAACAGTAACAATTTTTGTTTTGTCTTTTTTCTTTTGTTTTAATTCTTCTTCACCACCGCCAAAATCTTCTTTAATTTTTGGTGTTGTAACAATTTTTACTTCTCTAAATAATTTTTGTCCGCCACCTTCTTCAACTGTTCCTTCAAACTCTTTCGGTGCTTTATCTTTAAATAAACCAAATTTATTTGAACCTTCCATTGTTTCGCCTGTAAATTCACGCACTTTAAGTTGTGTTTCTTTTTTAAGTTGTTGTTTTGTTTTTGTTGTAGGTTTATCAGGTTTTATTTGTTTTGTTGTAGCTTTATCAGGTTTTATTGGTTTTCCTGTAATTGTTGTTCCTGTATCTGTTTTTTTACTTGTATCAACTTTAGTATCTGTTTTTTTACTTGTATCAACTTTATTATCTGTTTTTTTACTTGTATCAACTTTAGTGTCTGTTTTTGTTTCTGTTGCAGTTCCGCCACCTTTATTATCTTTTGGTTTTGTTGCTTTATTAAAAAGATTATCAATATATTCATCAATATATTTTTTTCCACTATTTTTACCTTTTCCTTTATTATCTGTTTCATCAATTAATTTTTTTAAATAATCTTTTTTTGCATCTTCTTTAATATACTTTTCAACATCTTTTACTGTTGAATCTGCTTCTGATTTGTTTAAATCTTTTATTTTATTAACTTCAACTTCTACTTCTTTTATTATTTCATTAATTGATTTATCAGGTTCATAACTTTTTGCTTTTTTAAATTCTCTTTTTGCAAATTCATCAAAACCAAACAATTGAAACTCTAAACCCTTTTGTATTGCTTCTTGTTTTTTTTGCGATCTTATTTTGTCTTGTTGCTTTATTGTTAAATCTTTAAATTTAATTTCTTTATTCGCTTTTGCAAATTTATTAAAATCATCAATAGTTTTTATATTTTTTAAATTTGGTTTTTGAACTCTTACATTTTCAACAATTTTTGCAACTTCTGTTTCTATATAATTTTTTTGTTGTTTGTATCCTTTTCCTTTTGGTGCTTTTATAGGTATTCCAATAAATGCAGTATCTAGCAAAACAATTGCTTTATCTTCAATTGAACCTTTACCTTTCACAACTCTTGATAATGCTTCTGTATCAAATATAAAATTATCAAATTCCCTTTTTACACCTTTACTAGCACCGCCAACTGTAAATTTTACTTCTCCTGTTTTATATGGATTAGATATTTTTATTTCTGATTTGCCAATTGCAGAAGGAGAAAATTTTGTTGTTCCAAAGTTTTTTGAAAAGTTTTTAATATTTTGATTTGTTTTACTTGCAACATTATTTAAATAAGATTTTGTATTTTTATAATTATCAAATCTGTTTAAATATGTATTAGAAATTTTTACAGGTTTAATAACTTTTTTTTCAATTTTTGCAACACCTTTTTTTGCAAGAGATAAAGCTAAATCAGAAGGTTTTTTTGTTGTTAAAAAATTTCTAATTTGTTTTGTTGCTTTTGATTCTTCTTTTGGTTTTTGTTTTCTTCTTTGTATAAGTTTTTGTGATTCTGAAAGTTGTTTTCTTGGATCTGAAACAGGAATTTGTGAAGAAATTGAATTTACCCTAACCGCCTTTTTACGTCTAGCAATTTCTTCACGCCTTTTTTGTCCTATTTGGTCATAATTCATCATTACCTAGCAACTACTCCCTTTTTCTTGTAATTTGATAAAATTTAAACTGCTATCATCAGTACCACCAAGCCAAATAGCCGAACCTGTTGAATACCCAGCACCATGAAAAAAATCTAATCTCATAGTGTCTGATGGATCTACACAAATAACCCTATCCATTGAAAGAGTAAAATTAGGAACACTCATTAATGTAACCCAATTACGATAATTTAAAGTATTTGGAGTTATTGAACCTGTAAAATTTCCTTGTATCATAGCTTGATTAGAAGTTAAGCCAGAAAAATTTATTATGCTATTTAATGTGTATTGAAAATATGCACTACTACAAGAAGCATCGTAGGTTATGGTTCCATCTGTGCTTGTTGACCAACAATTTTCTGTATCTAAATCTTCTGTATCAAAATCAATTTTGGTAGTAGAGCCACCTGAATAAGTTAATGTTTGATCTGAACTTATTGAAAAACTTGCGAATTGTGTACTTACTCCACCAGCACCTGTTGATTGAATTTCTAATTTATCGCCACTTGCCACAACTGTTAAGTTTGTTGAGGGATCAGCTTCAAGTTTTATTGAAGTTGTAGTTGTTGAAGCGGTTAAAGATCCTGTATTTGCATTTATTGTAGTAAAAACATTTTGATCGGGTGTTACTGCACCAACATCTTGCCACCCCGCAGAACCATATAATTGCAAAACAGGAATTGTTGAAGTCTGAACACGCAATGCACCTACTGTTGTTGTTTGGCTCTGCCCAATAATAATTGAGCCATTTTGAAGATCAAGAATATTTAATTGATCTGATCCTTTTTTTAATATTGCAACAGATGATGTTCTTGAATAATTTGATTCGGGAAAAAAATATTGATTATCTCCATTTAAATTATTGTGTGTAAATGTTGCTTTATTTGTTGTCCCCGCTTTTACACTTAAATTATTTGTATATTCAGGATCAACACCACTACTACACACACTATCTGCACTCAAACATGGTGTAGTTCCACTTGATACTGCTATAAACAACGCCAATATGCTTATTACAACCGCCATTGTGTTTACAGGTACTATATTTTTTAAATTATTAAAATTATATTTATTCATATTTTTTTCTCCTTTCTATGATAAAGGGCAAAATAGTTGCCCGATATAATAACCAATTATTGCGGTTGCTATATATATGTTTATTTTAATTAATTTTATTGTCATATTATCTTGCCCTAGTTACAAGTCTTGTGAATACATCATAGCCTGTAAATAGTATAAACGCACCATAATAAGCCAAATATAAATATCTAAAAAAGTTTAATGGTGGTTGCGTAAACCAATCATATTCTAAAAGAACCGCTTGTTTTATTTGTGATAAATCAGAAAAAATATTTAAACCAATATCAACATTAATTGGTGCTTCTTCAAATTCAACATTATCAAGTGTTAAGGTTTGCCCGCCTAACATTGAATTAAACTGCGTTTCTGTTGATACATTTGGAATTTGTGTTGTATCTTGTGCGAAACCATTAACAATTGTTCCAAATGCCACTATTAAACTTAATATTAACCAGCTAGTAAATTGCATTATCTATTCCTTGCCCAATTTGTAAAACCCCAACCGCCCATACCAATTAACAAGAATATCCAAAAAATTGCCATTGGTAAAAATCCTGATATTGCACCAATTGATATTGGTATTAAAAATCCAATTATTGAAAAAATAGGATTTGGATTTGCAATATTTAAACCTATACCCAAAATTAAACCAATAAAACCAAATATAATGGTATATGTTACGCCTGAAGGAAGTTTAAGTCCTTGAGCAACAGGTTCTACAACTGAATTTAAAGGATTAAATGAATTTGTGCTTGTTGAAGTTTTAACACCTGTTAATGCACTTCCTGAAACATCTTGTACCCTTGAAACAAACTCAATTAAATTAGAATCAGGATTTGAAAATAAAAATGTTATTCCTGAATTATCATAATTTTTAACAAATATTCCATTATTTGAACCAATTGAATCATAGAAATTATATGTGTATTGATTAGAGCCTGAACTTGTTTCTTGAAGTCTATCAAAAGTATATGTAACTTTTTGAAGATTATTTGCGTTATCTTCTAAAAATACATTTCTTATAACAACACCTTTCAAACTTGTTCCGCCTATTAACAAAGGTTCTGTATTTGTTGTTAATGACCAGCTAGCAGGATCAGAAGCAACCTTAATTCCCGCAATATACATATTAACTTCATTTGCAGTTTTTTCAATTTCAATGCTTATATTTTCCCCTTCATAACTTGTTCCAAGTTGATATGAAATTATAGAACTATTACCTGTGCCACCACGCAATTCAGACTGAACATATATTATTCCGCCTGAACAATATAAATTTATTTTATATCCATCTAAACCTGATAATTTGTTTAAAAGTATTGGAGAATCAGTTGATGTTGTTGGGCAAGTTGTTGCAAAATTTAAAGGATTAATATCAACAACAATATTAAAATTATTTGTTAATTGTAAGTCTGTTGAATCTCCTACTGTTGCACTTGAATCTCCCTCAAAATAAATTCCTGAATCTCTATAATGGTTATTAGTTCCATAATACAAAGAATATATATTTGAATTATTAGAATTTAAGTTTGTTGGCACAATCCAAAATGGAGAAGCAACATCATTAAAATTTGCAAATGCAAATTCTATATTTGATAAACTTGGATTTGCTAAAGAAAATGTATTTTGAGAATTTTCAATAATATTATTGTTTATTAAAGTTTGTGTATCTTTTGTTAGCCTAATGCTTTTATAACTCATATCAGTAGATTTATCATTTGTTATTGTTATGTTTTGCCTGTAACAATAATCAGAAGGAAGCGTTGAATCTGCACTTGCACATTCAGTTTCATATATAAAAAAAGTAAAAAATAAAAACATAATTCCAAAAATTGTAAATAATGATCCGCCTATATTTTTAATATAAATCAATTTGACCACCTTCTTCCAAATACAATTGCGGTTGCAATTAACATTATTAACAATGCACCTAATACATAAGAAGAAATTGGACTGCTAAATTGCATACCAATTACTAAAGGAAGAAAACCGCCAATTGTAGTAAGAACAATTTCTTTTGTTTTAATAAATACAAATGCACCTAAAACAACAGAAATAAAAACAAATAAAAGTGTTATTGTAAGCGTTCCTTGTAAACCAAAATATTGTTGCGATAAATATTCTATGTTGCTAAAATTTTGCGTTGCAGAAGATTCAGTTTTATATCTATTATCTAATGAACTTGAATTTGTTCCAACTTCTTCAAAGGTTTTAATATCAAATCTTGCACCATTTGCAAAAATTTGAGGAACTACATCAAATAAATTTGGAAAAGCGGGATCAAGAATATTAACTTGACCGCTTGCGGTAATAAGTTGATTTTCAATAAATGTGTTTGTTTCTAATGATTCTTCTCTTTCAATATTTATTACTTGATCTAAAATAGCATTGCCAAAACCAGCATTTTGATCTGTTAATGCAGACAATTGAGCATTTATACAATTGTCAATAGTTAAATTTATATTTTTAATATTTGGTTGCGGGGATTCAATGCAGACTTTGTAGTTTGTAAAATCTGTTATTGTATGTCCTTGCCCAATTCTTAAAATTGCCAAACTTGATGTAATTCTTAATATTTCTTTTTCTGCTTTTACATTATTTGCACTATCTTTTAAACGAATAAACAAGGCACCATATTTTAATGTTTCAGGAAAAAATGGAACAACAGGAAGCGTTGAAGTTTGTGTAACGCAACCGCTTGGATCAGTTATATAAAAACACCAATCATTGTCTGTTCTAGCAAGATTTGTTGGTTCTGTTGCGTTTGGATCTTGTGCGGGTAAAGTGTATCTAACAAGAACAAATATATCTCCTTGTTCTTGTACATTTTGATAAATTTCTGCACTATTTACAACAGTTCCTTCAGGTTTGTCCGCAAACACTAAAGTTGTTGAGAATGTAAAAATAATTATTGCTATTATAAATTTTTTCAATCAATTTGTTTCCGCTAAAAATAGAATCCCATAAATAAATACTAAAAAAGATAATAACGCTACACATATTTGCAAAACAGGATTTGATCCAAATTTATCAAAAGATAAAAAAAGGAAGCTAAACCCAAGAATCCCACCTAAAATAAATGATAATCCTGTTAACAATTTAACTTCCTTTTCTTTATAGATTAATTACTAATTAATCCTTGTTTCTACCTTTAATGCTTACATAGCTGAAACCTAAAATTCCCGCTACGAAAATTAAAGGAACAAGTTGCAATAGACTTGAAACTCCAGCGTAGGAATTTGAACTTGCTCCTATCGCAGTTATTGTAGTGTCTATGCTTGAAACGATAGTTGGCATAAGTATAAGAGCAATCACGATTGCAATTACTGCACCAACCAAAATTTTTACTGTTCCGCTAGTCATGTTAATTTTTCCTTTGTACTAATTTCTTCTAACTACTGCAATTACAAGAGAACCAACGATACCGAAAATAACCATAAGGGGAAAAAATCTTAATACGCCATTTAAAGTGTCTGCAATATCTGTTTTCTTTTCGTAATAATCAATAAGAAAATTATATTGAGTATTTGGAAGCGTTAAACCTGATATTGATAAGGTAACTCTATTATTTGCAACAGTTGAAGAAGCTGTTACATTTCTAACAACAGGAGAAGTTTCATCGACCTGTAAAGCAGTATTCCCCACATATTCATGCGGAGTTGGTAAAGTAAATGCACAAGTTGTGGGATTGCTCGTTGAAGCACCCGCACCTGTTGTGCATGTTTTACTTAAATCTAATACTTGTTGCACTCTTGAATCTTCTGCTTGTTGTATTAAGTTAGGTGCTAATACTATAAAAAATATTACACCAAGTAATATCATCATAATACTAGAACCCATATTTGTTAACATAACTTATTCCTTTTTATTGTAAAGTTTTAACTTTGTTTAATACTTACATAAAACAATATTATGATATCAAACTCTAAGCAAGTAAAGTTAATAATCTAATATTATATAACGTAGTTATATACATGAAAAATATTTAATATAGCTTTTTATTAATATTGTATTTATATATATTTTTATGTTATTGTAATTCATGTTCATAAACAAAACCTTAAATAATAGGTAGTAAAAAAATTAAAAATCCTATCAAAGCCAAAAAAAGCCTTACAAATTTTTACTACCTATTTAAAAAATTATATTAATGGTATCTGAATTAAATAATTTAATTAACTCACAAGCACACACCGATTTTTTAAATAATGAAAATAATCTTGTTGACCACAAAATATTATTAGAACTTAAAGAACAAGTTGATGATGTATATACAAAATCAAATATTTCAAGCGTTGAACAAGTATCAATAGTAAGTTTACAATCCAAGAAAAAATTAATTAATAATATTGTAAATCGTTCACAAAAAAATCCTAAGAAAAAAAGAAGAAATGCAAAGACAATTGTTCCTTATGAATCATTAGATACAATAGATGATTTTACTCATAAATACATGACAACAAAATTAAGTGTAGAAGGTAAAGCTAGAAATGATTATGTAAGTGTAAATACAATGGGAATAGTTAATAATAAAAAATCAAGATTTAGTAAAAATAGAAAAACAGATAATTTATAATTGAAAGCATTATATATAGACAATACAAAAAATATTAAATTTGTAGATTTAATAAAAAAAATTTCTGACACTTACCAAATTAAAAACTCTACATTGTCATATAAAATAAATCCTGAATCAGTAACTTATATTTCTAAAGAATCTTTATATGGACTAATTAAACCTAAATTTAATCAAAAAGATCCTATATTTTTTATATACAGTAATGAACCTTCTCCTATCAACATCAACTTAATGGATCAAGGATTTAAGACTGATAATGATATTGTTGATGAAAATTATCTTGCAGAAAAATTTGATCTAGTTTTACAAGAATCATTAAATAAAAATTCACAAAAATTAAATTCAAATTCAAATGAAATATTTAAAACTTTAAGAGTTGTTTTAATTATAGAATGGATAATAATTTTATTAATGTTAATACCTATTTTATTTAATTACGTTACAACAAATTTAGGTGTTTTATGGTAAACAATTTAAAAAATATATTTTTATATGACGACTTTAATAAATCAATTTCTTTAATTGGAATTTCATTTATTTTATTATCTTCATTAATTTTATATTTTATATTGCCTGTAAATTTTTATTTACCTTTTATTTTTTTAATTGCAATAGGTTTATTTATATTTTTAAAGAAAAATACTGTTAAAGCAGTATTAATTCAAAAACCAAATAAATCAGGAATATATGAATTTTTTCTTGAATATTGGGATCGTAAAGAAGTTGAAAAAATTAACAGTAAACATTTTTATAGAAGTTTAAAAGGATTTAAAACAAAATATATTCCTTTATTAAGATTACATGAAAATAAATTTATTTTTATTTCTTGGGAGAATTTAGACCGAAGCAATTATGTTGCGGAAACATTAGATTCTTTAACAGGTGCAGAAGAATTAAACACAATGTATGAATCAGCTAAAGGTATGACAAAAAGAGAAATTATTAATTATTCTTTTTATACAGGTTTAATTCTTGGCGGTGCATTATTAATATTTGTTATTTTTAGTGAATATAGAGAAATTTTATACCCTAAACAATTAATTTCAAATAACGTAATTATTGAAGAAACAATTATAAATGAATAAAAGATTAAATCTTGATGAACCTATAAATATTTGCATTTTTGGTGCTAGAGGTCAAGGAAAAAGCTTATTAGCAACACATTTAATTGTTGATCATGCAAAAAAAAATAAAGATGTAAAAATATTTCATAACAACGTATTAAAAAATTTTCCTAATTCTTACAATTTTAATCTTGAAGATTTTACAGGAGAATTTCCAGAAGAAGCTAAAAATTCAATCTTTTTTATTGATGAAGTAAATTATATGGCAGATCCAAGAAGAACAATGACCACCTTCCAACAGATGTTTGATAATACTGTAATCATGCAACGTAAATTAGGGATTAGTCTTATCATGACAACCCAAAAACCAAAAGATTTATCAGGAAGATTATTACAACAATTAGACTATGAAATTATAGTTGAAAAAAAATATATTGATTCAGAAGATTACTCTAAATTTAATATTCATTATGAAGTTACTGTTGGAGAAAATAACCCCAAAATGATTAAAAGATTTGGCAAATATAATAGATTTTATAGAGCAAGGTTAATTAAACCATATTCTTTGTTTAAATATTACGATACTGCAAAAGCACAAGATTTTAGAGAACTTAGAAAATATGATTCCGCTTTTATTAAATCAAAAAATACTTCTTCACAAAGAAATGCAGTTGATCAATTTTTATATAATCATCTATACCCTATATTAGAAGAAAAAGAAGGGGAGAATTTTGCATTAAAAGGGTATGTGGATGAATGGTGCGATTGGTTTGAAGAAGCAACAAATACATCAATTGAAGAAAAAGAAATGAATCGTGCATTACGTTCATGCGGATTATCAATACGTTCTGTAAATGGTGCTAGACGACTTACACTTGATAAAAAAGTTGTAGATAAAAGAATTGCAAAAGATAAACTTTTATCTTCTTAAATAATTTCTATTACAAACTTTTCTATATATTAATTTAAACTTTATTTTATTAATAATTTTTTTAATCATAATTTATTTTTGCAAAATGTTCTGTATTTGCGTTTTTAGTTGTTGCATAATATTGCGTTATTTGTAAGCTAGAATGCCCCATAAACGCTTGAACTTGGTTAATTGGCACATTGTTATCAATTAAGAAATGACACGCAGAATGTCTAAATGTATGTGCAGATATTGGAAAACCTATATCTTGATACCATTCTTGCTTTTTAGCTTTTCTTTTAATGTGGTTTGTAACTGCTTGACGTGATAGATTTATTTTTTTTGGTTTTGGCTTCAAATATGGGATTAAAGGTTTTGCAATTTGCAAGGTTCTTGTTTTACCGCCTTTTCCTTTTAAAGTGATAGTAGGATACCCCAAATCCCATTTAAGCGTGTGTTTGTGTACGTCTAACGCTTCTGAAACCCTTAAACCCGCATAAAACATTAAATGCAATACAGTTTTCATTTCAGGATTTATTGTTACGTTTAATAAATCTTTAATTTGTTTATGTGTTAAATAATTATCAACTTTAATCTTCATTAATTCCTTTTTCTAGTTCAATTGTTAATGTTAATTTGTAATCATTAAGATCAATTGAAAAAGCTAATTTATTTAAAATTTCTCTATGCGTTGCAGTTAGTAAAGCACTTGAAATTTCATCTTGCTTCATAACTCTTGTTATTTTTGTATAATCGTTTAATTGTTCCAT
>Ga0070746_10001616_pt1 | contig 13396 bp, 23 predicted proteins | sample VirMetDEL_Mar_21_FD_77016 | JGI IMG/M metagenome (GOLD analysis project Ga0070746, IMG submission 77016) | Aqueous microbial communities from the Delaware River and Bay under freshwater to marine salinity gradient to study organic matter... | ecosystem: Environmental > Aquatic > Marine >... | reverse complement strand
GGCAGACGCCAACCGGATCACGCAGTTTACCCCTTACGGCAATTTGCTGTTCGGGTATGTCGGTGACCAGGGGCAGTTTGTGCAGGGGCAAGCGCCGGAAGACAGCGATTTCCAGTCTGCAGCCTTTACGCAAGAAACGCCGTTCCAGGCACAGCTCCGCGCCGCTACAGAAGGCACTGGTTTGGGTCTTGGCAATCTGGCGTTTGAGCGAGTGACCGGCCAGACCGTTATAGGTCAAAACCCTGATGGCTCACCTATCTTTGCGGATGACCCTGATTTCCAGAACCCTTTCCGCACCTCGCCCACACTGTCTGGCATCAGCGCCGCACAGGAGATTGACCCAACCACTGGCTTGCAGGCGTTCCAGCAAAACATCAGCACTGATGCAGCCCTGCCGTCTACACTCGATACAAGCGGCCTGACAGCCCTCACAAGCGATCCAGAGGGCTTCCGCAGCAATGTTGAGCAAACGCTGTTCAACAGGCAGCTCGGTTTGCTGCAGCCAGAGTTTTCGCGGCAGCGCAACAGCCTAGAACAGAACCTGGCAGACCGTGGCATCCCGATTACGTCTGAGGCTTATGACAGCGCTATTGGGCGGCTTGAGACACAGCAGAATGAACAACTGCAGCGTCTCGCACAGCAGGCCACGCTGGCAGCGGGTCAGGAATCTGATCGCCTGGTCAACCAGGCACGCAACATCCGCGCCCAGCAGTTTGGTGAGCGGGCCGCGACTGGTGAGTTTGGCCTAGCACGTCAGGGCCAGGCGTTCAGCCAGGCGGCAGCTAACACCCAGCTCCAGAACGCTGCACGCCAGCAGCAAGTGGCTGACCAGCTCCTGAGCAATCAGATCGCTAATCAAAGCCGCAACCGGCAGATCGCTGAGCGGCAAGCGCTACGCAGCCAGGGCTTCAATGAGCTGGCAGCGTTGCTCGGTGGCCCGCAAGTGCAGCAGGCCAGCTTCTTTGCGCCTGGTTCTGTTGATGTCATGGGGGCTTATGGCGCTCAGGCTGCGGCGCAGGCTAATGCTTACAACCAGGCGATGCAGAACCGTTCTGCAAACCTTGGCGGGTTGTTCGGTCTGGCCGGCAACCTGGGTGCGGCTTACTTGCTTTCATAGAGGTACACAATGGCACTTAGACCACGCGCAATGCCCACGTTTGGCTTCCAGCGGCTGAACCCTGCTTATCAGTCAGATCCGCGCCGTATCATGGGCCAGGCACTCGCTCAGCAGGGTGCAAGCTCAGCACCTGTCAGGACGCCTCTACAGGGGCTTGGCAGGCTGTCTAGCGCACTTGTCGGGGCGTATCTGCAGCGCAACGCGCTTGAAGGTCAGGCGCAACGTGAGGCGCAGGCTACAGAGGCGCTAATGGGTGCGCTACCAGAAAACGTATCGCCGCAAATCCGCGCTATGGTTCAAGCTGCACCTGGTACTTTCGAGCCGGCAATGATGTCAGCCTTGTTGCAGCCGACCACTACGTCAAGCGTGGTAGATAAGGGCGACATGGCGTTTGTGCAAAATAAAACGACAAGCCCGCTGACTGGCGCACAAAGCACTAATATCGGCAGTCTTGTGCAGCGCAGGGCTGCGCCAGAAACATTTAGCCCATTGACTGACCAGCAAGCCAAAGAGGCCGGGCTGGACACAAGCAGAGGTCAAAAGTACCAACGATCAAATCGCAGCAACAAAATTACGCAGATCGGCGGCACGGCACCGACAACAAACATCAACGTCGATATGGCCAAAGAATCCGGCAAAGGGTTGCTGAAGAAGTTTGACACCCTTGAAGAAGCAGCGACGGCCTCGACGACAGCTTTGTCTCGTGTCGATCAAATGCTTGGGTTGCTTGATGAAATAGACACTGGTTTCGGCGCAGAAACAGCGCTGACCTTCCAGCGCATTGGTCAGTTTTTCAACCCAGACTTTGATTTGAAAGACGTTGCCGGTAAAGAGCAATTCCTTGCGGCGGCAAATGAGCTAGTGCTGCCGCGTGTCAAGCAGCTTGGTTACAACCCAACTGACGCGGACTTGCGTTTCATTAGCCAAGCCTCGCCAAGACTGTCTAATTCAACAGCCGGTAACAAGCTACTTCTGCAGGCCATCAGAATTAGTGAAGCGCGAAATGTGGCCTTGTTCCAAGAGGCCAACCGATTCATTCGCAGCAACCCACAGATCATGGAAGACCCAACTGGCCGCTTCAAACTCGGTGAGCATTTGCTTGAATTTCAGCAAACCAACCCACTTTTCACAGAATCTGCCAATGCACTCAAAGCAGAATTTGAGCGCCTGACAGGCACGCCGGCAGCATCTGTGACCGCAGATGATCCGATTGCCGATTTGGTCAACATGGGCTTGATGGAGGCACCAGGGCAATGAGCGAAAAGACAAATTTTGAAAGGTTGCAGACCTATCGGCAAGCTCTCAAAGATGCAGAGTTTGACAACCGCCTCAGCCCAGAGGGCAAAGCTACTCTGGATGCGATTGAGTCTGGCGCTGTCACTGGCCCTCGCGTGGCAAATCTGTTGCAGGGTTTGACCTTTAATACCGGCGACGAGATTTTAGGTTACCTACGGTCTGCGGTCACGCCTGGTTTGAGCTACAACAACGCAGTGATGATTGAACGTGGCCAGTTGGAGCAAAGTTCTACAGAGCGGCCAGTCGCGTCAACGATTGAACAGCTTGTTGGCACCGCTGGCAACGTGGCTTTAACACGCGGTCGAGGAGCCACACCTGGCGTAACAGGTCAAATACTGCCAGGCATGGCCTACGGTGGCGCGTTTGGTTACGGCGCTAGTGAAGGCACGCCAACAGAGCGGTTGCCTGATACAGCGGTTGGCATGGCTGCTGGCGGCGTGACTGCGCCGGCAGTTGAGCTTGCTTCTAAGCCAATAGCAAACGTAGCCGCCGCAGCCACGCGCACCCTGCGCGGCCCTAAAGCGCTGGCACGTCAGCAGGCAAGGGAGCTGCTGCAGGAAGCCCTTGAAAACGACGCGCAGTCGGTTGAGGAAGCTGTCCTTTATGTGCTGAACAAGAATACAACCGGCAAGCCGTACACTCTGGCTGACCTCGGCCCCAACAGTCAGGCTCTCCTTGATGCCGTGAATGTGCTGCCAGGGCCAGGCAAGGGGCAAGCGCAGAACTTCCTGCGGCTGCGTGACCAAGGTATCTTACAGCGCCTGTCTACCGACTTGCAGGATGCGTTTGGCAGTAGAGCCGCGTTTTTTGATGAGTTTAAGGCGCTACAAGTGGCTCGTAAGGTGACCGGCGACAAGCTGTATGCCCGCGCTTACAGGAACTCAGTAAGGATCAATCAAGATCTTGAGGGGCTGTTTAGCCGGCCTGCAGTACAGGGCGCACTGAAACGGGCTTATGACATTGCCGCTGAGGAAGGCGTCAATTTGCCCAAGTTTAACGTCGCTGCAAACGGCAAACTGATCGGCCCGAAAGGCACGGTTGTCCGCACTTTGCCGACTCGCTTCATGCACTATGTCAAGCGTGGCCTAGACGATGAGGCTTTCAATGCTGGGTCGATCTCCAGCCAGTCAGGTCGTGATTATGCTGCGGCTGCGCGTAATACTCGCCAGGCCTTCATTGAGCTGCTTGATGAAGCCAACCCCAGCTACCGGATCGCCCGAAACTATTGGTCTGGCAAATCTGCAGTTATGGATGCGATGAACACTGGGCGCACCTTCCTGCGTGCCAACCCTGATGAGCTGGCTGATTTGGTAAACAATATGTCTGGCTCTGAGCTTGAAGGTTTCCGGCTTGGCGCGATGCAAGGCATCATCAACGAAATTGACAGTGGCGCTGAGCGGACAGCAGCCAACAGGCTTGTCCGCAGTCCCATGCGCCAACGGCTGCTGCGCCTTACATTCCCGCAGACAGAAGAAGGCAAGGTGGCTGCTGATAAATTCCTAAGCCGCTTGAACGATGAAATCATCATGCGTGACACCTCGCGTGCGGTGCTTGGTGGAAGTCAAACGGCGTTGCGTGGTGAGTTTACTGGTCGCATCAAAGAAGGCGCTGCGCGTGATCCTGTGACTGGCCTGACCGACTTGGTGCGTCGATCAATTAGCGCTGACTTCAAAACACTGGAGCAAGACCAAGTGACAGAGGTCGCTAGTGAGCTGTCCAAAATGCTGACTGAAACAGATGGTGCGAATCTGCAAGCGATCAGCCGTGATCTGCGTGGCACTGGCATCAAGGCAGTGCTTCGCAAGCACGCGCCCAGCCTGCTGCCGCGCCTGACACGCATCATCATCAACCCTCAAACAGCAGCCGGTGGTGCTGGCACAGCGGCATCCAACATGGGCGCTGGCGATGTGGCGCTTCAACTGTTGGGCAGAAACGTTCCTTAGTGGCCCAGAAAAAGCTGCAGAGGTCGAGCGAGTTTGATCGCTATGACCTCGACAATGATGGCGTAGTCACAGACGCAGAAATAGAACGCGCCCGCGAGATACGCGAGACAGAAGACAAAAGCCGCAAGCACCTGGCGCAGCTCAGGCTGGCACGGTTCGCTCTGATGGGTATGGGCGTCTACACGATCTTGCTGTTCATGCCCTTCATACCTGACACCCGCATCAAGTTACTCAGTGAGGTCAGCCCGCTGCTTTACATCTCGTTGAGCGGCGTTGTGGGCGCTTACATGGGCTTCACGCAACTGGGAGACAAAAAGTAATGCTTGGAGTATTGGCATCCATTCTTGGCAATGGCGATGTAATCAAGAAGGGCATGGATCTCATTGATGATGTCCACAGCTCCGATGAAGAAATGGAGCGTGTAAAGGCGCAAGCCAAGATCGACACAATGAAGGCGTTTGCCCCATTCAAAGTGGCCCAGCGCTATCTGGCCCTGATGTTCACTGCCACCTTTTTGGCGTCTTTCGCGCTGGTGCTGGTGATGACGTTACTGGGCAAAACCAACATCCCTGACATCAAGCAAGTCATAGATGACTTCTATCTCGGTGAAGCAATGCTGACCATCCTAGCCTTTTACTTTGGCGGCGGGATGCTTGAGGGCGTTGTTGGCAAGGTGAAGGCAAAGAAATGAACAAGGACAAGCTGCGCGAGGAGCTGGCTGAGGACGAGGGCTGCAAGTTTGAAATCTACCTCGATCACCTCGGCCTGCCGACATTTGGTATACGCCACCTGGTCAAAGAAGATGACCCAGAACACGGCCAGCCAGTAGGCACGCCGGTTGATGAGGAGCGGGTGCGCCAGGTGTTCACCTTGGACATAGCTGTGACGATTGAAGACTGCCGCAGCCTCTACGATGATTTCGATGAACTGCCAGAAGAAGCCCAGCTCATCATTGCAAATATGATGTTCAATATGGGCCGTCCGCGTCTGAGCAAATTCGTCGGTATGAAGCGTGAGGTCGATGCCCGCCGGTTCGACGCCGCTGCGGATGAGATGGTCGATTCCCGCTGGCACGACCAGGTGCCAAATCGCGCCAAGCGTTTGGTCAAGCGCATGAGGGATCTTGCCAATGCCTAAGTCACCAGCCTGGACACGCAAGGCTGGCAAGTCGCCGTCTGGTGGTCTGAACCGCAAGGGCCGTGCATCGGCCAAGCGTGCCGGCATGAACCTGAAAGCGCCTGTATCTAAAAAGCAGGCCAAGAAGTCGCCCAAGGCGGCAGCACGGCGCAAGTCCTTCTGTGCGCGGATGAGTGGCATGAAGAAGAAGCTCACCAGCAAGAAGACGGCGCGTGATCCGAATAGTCGTATCAACAAGGCACTGCGTAAGTGGGACTGCTAGAGGCCGTTGCGGCTGAGGTGCGCCTGTGGGTGCATGAGGTTTTGTCGGTGCCTGATGGCTACTTCGCTGGCATGGCACCTTGTCCTTACGCCAGATCTGCTGTGCTGAAGAACCTGGTTGCGGTTGAAGTTGTGGACAGCCATGAGAGAGCGGCTGAACACAAGTTGAAGTTTGATCCCGCATCTGAGGCGGTGATCGTGATCTGCTTCATGGATGTTCACAAAGTTACACCGGAAGGCTTGCAGGACTACCTCAACGAACAGAACAAACAGCATCATGGCGTGTGGATGATGGGCTTTCATCCACTTGGCGATGACCACCCGATAGAGACTGAAATCGAAAGCTCTGTGGGTGACTACGGCGTGATCTTGGTTCAATCCCTCGATCACTTAACCCAGGCGTCTGACCAGCTCAGCAAGACTGAGTATTACACCAACTTTTCTGACGCCGATCTCTCCTACATCTCAGCAAGGAAGGAACAAGCCAATGATGGGTATGCGTAAGACTATGAAGAAGAAGGCCATGCCGAAAAAGGCCAGCGCCAAGAAGGCAAGCCGTCGCACAGCCGCCCGCCGTGGCGGCCGTATGGGTGGCCGTAGCCTGCGCCGCGTCTGAGGTCTGTTGTGCCTCCCAAGAAAAAATCAGGTGGCCCCAAGCCAACCAACCCCAAGCTATACGCCACTGTGAAAGCTGCGGCCAAGCGCAAGTTCGATGTTTATCCATCGGCCTATGCCAATGCCTGGCTGGTGCGTGAATACAAAAAGCGTGGCGGCAAGTATCGAGGCAAAAAGCCATGAGCCTGAAGAAGTGGTTCAAGCAGGACTGGGTAGACATTAGCGCCCCAAAAAAGGGCGGCGGCTTCCAGAAGTGCGGCAGATCATCAGCCTCTAAAAGCAAACGAGGCTATCCCAAATGTGTGCCGGCAGCGAAAGCTGCCCGCATGACCAAGGCTGAAAGAGATTCAGCCGTTCGCCGCAAGCGATCACGCCGCCAGGGCGTGGGCGGCAAACCCACCAACGTCGCTACCTTTGCTCGATGACCGTACCCGACCGTACCTTTTTCTGGCGTATGCTGGCTCACTGTGTTAACCGTCTTTTTGCAGAAAATGACGGTTTTCAACGGTTTCTGACGGATCAGATACGCAAAAAAGCGGCTTCGGGAGCAGGGGGTCGGAGGTTCGAATCCTCTCGCTCCGACCAGCACCATCCATCAGTAATCATTGAATAAATAGCCGTCAGGGTCTTCACCTTGACGGCTCTTTTTTTGGTGACCGTACCGAAAACCGTACCTTTTTTGTGTTTAATGCTTGTCGTTGAACGATAAGCACCTTATATTGAGAGGGTAAGAGAAACACAGGGAGACACAAAATGATCCGCCATTTCACTAGCCACGGTTTCAGCAAAACTTTCTTGGCCGCGAAGGAGCAAGACGCTGAAACCTTCACTATCGAAATTCAAACCGATCCGGTCGAAAACATCTGGGAAACCTACAAGGCGCGTGTAGTTCGCGGCTGGTACAAAAACGGCCAAGACCATTGGGACGTTTGGACGAGCGTAGACAAGGCCAACGGTGACACTCACTGGCGTTACCTTAGCGAGCGCCGTAACCGTCGCCGGATGATGATGGTCATCAACTGCGTCAGGCGCGAACTGAAAAGGGCGGCGGCCTAACGGCCCCGCTCACTAGGGAGATTTGGAGATGACTGCAATGACTTTTTTTCGTTTCGCATCGGACACCCCTTACACCGGCAGCGCTTATTGGGACGGCGACAAGCGCTACGGTCGCGAGGAATGTTTTAAGTGCAATGGCACCGGTTACCTTGAGTATTTCGCACACAACGAAAGCGGTCGCTGCTTTCAGTGTCAGGGCGACAAGGTTCTTTCGTTCCGCCTTTACAACGAAAAGCAGGCCGCTGCACAGCGCCGCCAGTATCACAACAAACTGAAAGTGAGCGCCGCGCGTGCGCTGGTCAACAGCGAGATCGCCGCGCTGCACGACATGAAGCACTCTGTCCGTCACGGCTTGCGCCAAATCGAGCGCCTGCGTGCAGACGCTGCTAGTGACTATGTTGGGGCAATCGGTGACCGCATCGAGTTTGACGCCACGCTTGTCTTTGTCATGGGTTTTGATGGCTTTTACGGCACGACATGGATCAATGTCATGCGTGATGGCGACAACAATGTGATTGCGTACAAAGGCTCATCTTGCCTTGGCAAGCGAGGCGATGTGTTCAAAATCAAAGGCACTGTTAAAGAACACGCTCTTTACAAGGGTGCCAAGCAAACTGTCATCAACAGACCAAAGGTGGTGGCCTAACGGCCCCGCCGAAAAGGGAGGTTTTCATGGCTAAAACAAAATGGCTTTTGCCGGTTCGCCAACGCAAGGATGCAGGCACCTGGTTCATCGACGCACGCAAGATCGGCCTGTCTCAAAAGTATGTGCCAGAGGGGATGCAGTTCTGGACAGAGGATGAGGCTGGCCAGGCTGCGAATCATCTGTGGTCAGATCACAATCGCGGGCTGGTCGTCAAAGCTGATCCGGTCACCATAGGCCAAGAAGCTGCCGATGACTTCCTCGCGTTTGTCAAAGGCCGGGCTGAGGTGGGCGAGATCCAATCGACCACCTTTGGCGAAACAGAACGCAACCTTGCCTTTGGCCTGGCGATCAAGATCGACAACAAGCCCATTGCCAAGCACGACCTTGGCAAGCTCATCACACGCGAGACGTTTGAGCGTGTCCGGTTGGCGATCCTGAAGGCTGTGCGTGATGAGGGCAAAAGCGCATCCACACAGCAGCACCGCGTAAAGGCTCTCAAGCACTTCTTCAACTATTGCTGGGGCAAGGGCTGGATCACGCGCAACCCAATGGACAAGATTCGCCTGACACGATTCGGCGAATCTGCTGATCGCGCTCCGCGCATCCAGGCAGAAACCATTCAGCGCCTTGTGCGTGACGGTCTGGTCGGTGAGACGCTGGTCAGCCGTGCAATGGTTGCGGTCGCACTGGCAACTGGGATGCGCCAGGGTGAGCTGCGCGGCCTGCAGTGGCAGGACATCGACTTTGATGCTGAGGAAGTTCGCATTGATCGCGCTGTGAAGAAGGACGGCAAGATCGGCCCACCAAAGACCAAGGCTGGCTACCGCACCATCGACATCGAGCCCAATGCCCTGCAGCTTGTGCGTGAGTGGAAAATGCAGTCGCCGCACAGTCTGCCGACAGACTTTGTGTTTGCCACCGCTGCCGGCCTGCCCAAAGCCTACAAAACGCTCCGCGCACTGATGGATCGCATCTGCAAGCGTGCCGGCGTCCAGCGGACTCTGTGGGGCGATATGCGCCACTTCTTTGCCTCGACGCAGCTCAGCAAGCTGGGTGAAGACTGGCCTGAAGTGTCTAGGCAGATGGGGCATGAGGATGAGGCGTTTACAATGCGCCAGTATGGCCACTATGTGAAGAACGCTGAGAAGAAGGCCAAGGTGAAGAACAACATGGCCGAGGCAATTTGGGGCAAATAAGAAGGGGCGCTACCGCGCCCCAACTACCAAATTCAACAAACGCTGCCAGATCGTTGGCGGCGTTTTCTTTTTGCGCCAGTAGGCCTTGATGGCCTCACTCTGACGCGCACGCTGTTCTGGCGTCCACTTCCTGCCCATGATGTCCTCCTGCTAGTCGATTGATTTCTGCACGCGGGATGTAGAACTTTGCGCCATCCTGCACTGCTTGGATGATGCCTTGCTCGATCCAGCGCTTCACTCTGCGCCGCTCATTGTCGTTGTATTGACCAAGGAGCAACACGCACGCCTCAGATAACGGCAACAGCGCTTGCCTAGCCATTCTTGGCCTGCTGATAGCTGAAGCCACCTTGCGGGGCTGGTTGCTGGGGTGCAAAGCCGCCCTGGGCTGGCTGTTGCGGCGCTGGCTGCTGAGGGGCAAAGCCCTGCGGTGCAGGCTGCTGTGGCGCGAAACCTGGCTGCGCTTGCTGTTCCTGAGCCGGCTGCTGGCTCTGATATGGATCAAGCACGTCATTGAACATCTTGGCCTTGGTCACGTCCTCATAGCGGTCGTTGACCTTCTTCTGCATCGAGAAGCCTGGGCGCTGGTTAGTTGCGTGATAGTGCGCCATCACGGCTTCCAGCAGCGCTGGATCTGTGATGTTCAGCCAGCAACTCATGCTGACGCGATCAGATACACTGAACCCGCTCACAAGCTGCAGCTTGCCATTCTTGAAGTCAGGTGCCGCCATTTTTGATCTCCTCTTGTCTCTCTAGCCACACATTGTAAAGACGCTGAAATGCGTCAGGATCTTCATTTTGCAGTCGGGTGATTTCAACTGCGTTGTCCTGATTCCACTGGTTCAAAGCCACCAAGGTGTTTTTGCTTTTGATATCAGCCTCAAGATTTTCGATGATGGTCGTGTCTTTCCGCTTCGCAGCGGTCAGTTCATTGGCGCTTGCAATCTGCCCACCATGTAGCCCAAGGCAAGCCAAAGCACGGCCCCAGGCGCTTGTCTCGCAGTTCTCAATGGCGCTGGTGCGGTTTACGTTGCTGCTGCCGCGTATTTCCTCGGCATACCCGGTGGCGACCACAGTGCCATCCTCGCGCCGAATATAAGCCTTCACGACGACGCGCTGGCCATCGTCCAGCACCAGATCGCTTTCCAAGCTGTACGACTTGAAGTGCTGCCGAAAGACCTCAACGCGGGTGCTAACCTCGGTGTATTTCTTGCCTTTGAGCTGCAGCCCCTGAGCGTTGGCCTGGTTGACGGCCTTCATAGCCTCGATGATGTCATTGCTCATTGAGCGTCTCCAAAAACTCACGACCGGCTGCTGTGATCTGCCAGACGACTTCTTTACGGCCACGGTCGTTCTTTTCACGGCGCTGGCTGTCTTCTACCAGCTTCATGCGGTCAAGCTCTGTCAGGCGAGGTTTGACGCTGTAGATCCAAGCGCCCATTTTCTCGGCCACTTGACTGCCGGTCAGCCCTGCCGGCGCGTCTCTGAGGGCTGTGAGAGCCTTCAGCCGCAGGCCGGTGACTTTCGGGGCCACAAACTCAGCAGCCTCGATCTCAGTGTCTCTCGCATCCTTATGGACGTTGGGGCCAGCGCGACCAGGCCATTCAAGCAAATCCTGCTGCACCATCTCAGCCCCCCAACAACGAAAGAAGAACGACAAAGCACCACAAAGCGAACACGCCAAACACGCAGCCAAACACAACGCCCAGCACTCTCAACGCTTCACGCAGACGGCTATAAGGACGCAAAGGACGGCCAGCTTCATCAACGTGAAGCCATATAAGGTTTCTGTTCATCGGAACCCCCATGCTGTTTTTGCTTGTTTGAGAACTTCAGGACGGACATCCCAAGCCCAGAAGTGGCCGAAATCTGGCTCGACCAGCGTCAGCAGCTCCTCAACGGAATCTGCTTTTTTAAGAAGGTTTTCACGCACCTGGCATTTCGCGGTGATCTGGTTCAGCGCGGCCTGCATACCCTCGGTGGTGAGGCGGTCGCAGTTGGCGGCGCTAAAGACGCGGTGGCCGGTGGCATTGGCGTAGACGATAAGCTGCGGCTTGCCGGTGGCAGACCAGTAGCCGGCGACCTGGCAGACGTGCGACCAGTCTGGCTGTTGTGGGAGGCTTGCGGCAGACTTGCCTGACTTGGCTTTTGCACTGAAGCGTGACCACTTGGTCTTCAGCTCGACCTGGCCGCTGAAGTCTGGGAACCCGCTGTAGGGCAGCTCTAGGCCAGGCAAGCGTGTTAGCACTTCGCTCTCGCCGGTGATACGGTTCAGCCCCAGCTCACGATGCGCCGCCATCACGCCTTCAACGGCGTGCTGTGCTACATCAGTTAGCTCATCACGGTTGATTGCCGCCTTGTCAGCATCTTTACCGTGATCCCAGTCACGCGGCTGATACTCATCCATTGCGGCCATGCCGTGACGCAACGCTTCCTCAAATGTCATGTCATCGACAAGATGCTTGTTGGCAATGTCTTGCACGACACGGCCCGCCATCATGTTGGCGTTGTCGTCTTTGAAGATCTTGATGATCTGCCTAGCGTATTCTTTGTCGCCTACAAGTTCGTCTTTCAGGATCTGCCAGCAACGGTTGAGAAGCGGGCGCACGACGCATTTGTCGTAAAAAGTCTTACAGACAGGGCGGGATTCCGGGTTGGAATGATGAAAATAATGTTTTTCAGTGGCCCAAGTGGGCGCAAATGGGAAAGACATAGAAAAACCCCAAGACAATTACCTTGTCTTGAGGTTTATCATGCCTTGTCGTATTTCGACAAGCTATTTTATTTTAATCATCAAGAACGATATCAAGCCCTCTAAGATCAGGCCTGAAAATGGCGCCCACACAGGCTGCTGCCCATATAAGCTTTTGACCTTTGAGCGTCATATCGGTCTCGTTGTTGTGGATTGTGTAAAGTCCGCCTGGCTCGGGATAAAGTATCCCGCAAACCAGTTGTCTGATTATTCCGGCTGCTTTTACAGGCTCTGCCAACAGACAGTAACTCATGTTTTGCGTTGCGGCTGGCGACACAAATTTCTTTTCGATTGGCTCACGCTCGATGAACTCGACTGCTGATCTCCAGTGTTCCCAGACACCAGAATAATCGTCTGCTGCTGACCAAATAATCGCACCATTGGTCTCGCGCATAAAACTGGTTAAATATACTTTCCCCATCGTTTTGCTGGTGGATATCTTGGTTTCAATTATTGGATTTTGATCATCCCCGATGCCGAGCAGGTGACTGTAGCCGATGATTGGCGTAGGCGGCGTAGCAAACATTACGTCTTGCGCGGCGCAGCCTAAAATTTTGGCGTATTGTTCCGCATCCTGCAGGGTGATGTTCGTGTGGCCATTAACCTGGCGCGACAAATTTTCAGGCGTGATGCCCTTCAAGGCAGCAACCTCGCGTTTTGTCATATTCGCCTGACGTATCATTTGATTTAAGTTATTTGCCATCAATTGCATTGTACTAACCCTGTCGCTGAATGATAAGCTAATTCATCAATAAGCTACCTTGTCACTGAACGTCAAGCACGTTATTGTCCTGTGCATGACTTTAGATGAATGGCGAAATGAACAGGGTTGGTCGAAATCGCTGCTGGCGCGTCAGCTTGGTGTGCCACAGACCATCACTGTCACGCGCTGGTGCCACCCCCTCGATGATCCGAGGCGGTCTGTGCCAAACCCTGATTATATGCAGCGCATCATCAACCTGACTGGCGGGAAGGTCACACCTAACGACTTCTTCCCGATGCAGGCCGATGGGTAAGGCGTCACGCGACAAAGGCTACAGGGCCGAGAACAGCATCCGCAAGAAGCTGGAAGCCAACGGCCTGGACTGCTACCGCGTCCCGCTGTCAGGCGGTGCCGCCCTCAAGAACGACCTGGTGATCCGTAAGGGTGACCCGCTGCCAGTTGACCAGTGGGAGCTAGAGGTCAAATGCCGCGCCAACGGCTTCAAGCAAATCTATGACTGGATGGAAGGCGCTGATGCGCTGGTGCTGAAGGCTGACCGCAAGCCTGAGCTGGTGGTGCTTGACCTGGATGACTTCTGCCTGCTGCTGCGGGGCCAGGATGGCTAGGGGCTTCAGCACCATGCTGGCGCGGAAGATCCGCATCTCAACGGTGCCAGG
>Ga0070746_10001615_pt1 | contig 13401 bp, 29 predicted proteins | sample VirMetDEL_Mar_21_FD_77016 | JGI IMG/M metagenome (GOLD analysis project Ga0070746, IMG submission 77016) | Aqueous microbial communities from the Delaware River and Bay under freshwater to marine salinity gradient to study organic matter... | ecosystem: Environmental > Aquatic > Marine >... | reverse complement strand
TGTTGGCCTTGAATCGGATGGACGCGAAGCCACAGACGCCTCCGGCGACGTAGTAGACCTTCTTGTCCGGGTCGATGTCGTTGCCGAACGGAGTTGTCGGGGTGCCGACGATCATTGGGGTAGGCACACATGCCTCAGCCTCAGCGTTACCAGCGGCCTCGGCTTTGGCCCATAGTTGCTCGTAGTTCTTGTCACTCATGGTTTCTCCTCCCTGTGACACAGCGAGAATACCATACGGGGGTTATGCCCTGTGGTGGCCTAGAAAGGCGGCTTTTCCTCACCCCAAGTGTCCACACCCGCAGGCTCAGAAATCGCCTCACGGGCCGCCTGAGGGCTTCCCTGACCCACGCTACGCTCCACCTGAGCCGTCCGACGCTTCAAGTCGAGGCCGATGTTGTAAGCGTTGACCTTCAACGATTGACGCTCGTTGCCTTCCTTGTCCTCGTACTTCTCCATGAACGACCGACCGACGACGACGACGGGGTCACCCTTCAACAGGGTCGCGGCGACGTTCTCAGCCAACTTCTCCCACGCTGAAACGCGCCACCACGTCTCCTCCTGATTTTCCCAACTTCCGTCATCATTCTTGATCGACTTCGAGGTCACCACACTCAACGTGACAACCGCTTTACCTGATGCCGTGAAACGCAACTCGGGGTCACGCCCCAGCGTCCCCGTCAATGTGACATTCGTGCTCATGCTTTACCTGCTTTCCGCGACGCTCTGCCGCTACTCACCGCTATCGAGGATGATTCCTCGCTCTCGCCTGATCCTACGTCGATCGCTTGCCGTAAGTCCAGCCCAATACCCGCTGCCCTCCCGATGGATCGCGTACTCCGCACACTCCGCTTGAATCTCGCAAGACAAGCAAACCTCCCGAAGAACTCGATGAACAGTCGGCACCGACTTATTCAGGTAGAAAAACTCAGGGTCAATCGAACGGCAAGGTTCCCTGCCCGTGTATTTCGGGTAAGAAATGCTCAACGTGCTCCCCTCGCTCTAAACGCATCCGAATGAAACGATCCTCACGGGTGCTGTTATCCGGTCTCACACGATAACCGTTCCTCCACACCACCGCCGCCGCAACCCCATCAAAAAACGATTTATTCGGACGCACCCAACTCATGCACTCGTCGACCACTCGACAGTTCCCGCAGATACGCACCGCCTCATCAGCAGCGGGAAACGTGAAAGCATCAAACAAGTCGGGGTTTTCACCTACGCAGGCCGCTTGCCTCATCCAACTCATCCGTGCGACCTCATCCAATGCAACTTCCAGCCTTGCAGGCCGCCGTCACCCTCAACATGACACAGGAAACACTTCCATGCACCCGTCACAAAGGCTCCCCCTCACAACACGACGCCTTGAACCCACAATGAGGGCAAAGCCACCTGTGACGCACCGGCTCAAATGATTTCTCACAGGCGTCGCAACTGATCATCGTGACAGTTTGACGCAAACGCCCCTCGTAGGCAACGACCCTCAGTCTTCGATGTCGTCCGAATCAGCGACCTCAAACTCGTCAAGCAAAACCTCACGCCCGCTGTCGAGCATCCCGATCATGCGCCAGTACGGCATGTCACTACAGGCGGGTAACAGTTGTTCCTCACCGTTCTCGTCAATGAACTCGATGATCGTCACCCAATTCGTGACCATCTTCGGGCCGGTCTCGAAGTATTTCGCGAAAGCCCACAGAATCTTGGCCTCTGACGAGGCTTGCTCGTCCGGCTGATCGTCAGTTTTCTTGGTCACTCGTCAAGGGTACGGCCTGCCGATGTGAGTCCAGAGATGCACACACCGCGCAGCCAACCCGCACCATGTTCGGCTTCCAGCGAGGCATCCCGCACCTGTCGCACTTCACCAGCCTGACATCCTCACTCAACATCCGAGCCTCCCCCTGTAGTGCCAATGCTTCGCTCCCTTGCCGTGCCGCCAGACGGTGTAGAACGCCGCGTCCTGCCAATACCTGTTCCACTTGTGGATCGGCTTCTTTCGGAGAGCCTTCACTTCTTTCCTCCGGTCAAGGTGCTCGTCCATGAGCATGTGCGTCAACGGGACTCGCCACGACTTGTCGAGGAACTGATAAGCGCCGCGAGCGCTCGACACCCTGTTAGCCGCTTTGTAGTTGAAGCGGGACTCGCGCTTCATAATGCACTTCCGGGTACGTTCCCACTTCTTGTCATACCACTTTCCTTGATACAGGGACGGCTCGAAGCCTTGCTTATCCATCGCAGCGCCGGAGGCGGCTGACGAGGCGACGATCGTGGGTGAGAGTAGGAGGGACAGGGACAGCAACGCGCTGATGAACATACACATCCATTGTTAGGGGACAGGGCAGGCACTCGTCTGATAGCGAGGCGGTCAAGCCTTCATCGGCTATCAGTGTTGTCTCACACGGTCAGACTCGACCAACCTTGACCAAGTCACGGTTCTTGTGCCTGCACAGGGCGCAGAATCTTGAGCCGCGAGGCTCCCCATGAGCGCACTCGGTCGTCGTGCAACTCAGGTGTTGAGTTTCGCCGATCTCAGCCCACACGGGGTCGAGGGGTTCTTCGCATATGAGGCAATTTGACATTTTTCCTCCTAAAAAAGGAAGGAGGTGCCGGTGCAGGTCTCGCTGATCCTGAGGGGTGGATCATGGGCGAGCCTTGGCGGGAAACCATGAAACCGCTTCACACCGGCACCTCCTAGTCAGGGGTTATGAAAGAGCATACCTTAGGTTTTCTAACTCCCCGTTCAGCCACTCTCGGAACTCGTCTGCCTTGTCGTCGGGCACATGCACGCCGACGGCGGTCGAGAACACGTTCGAGGTGGGTTCGGTGATGATCGCGACGTTGACGGGTGATGTGATCTCGCCCGTGTAGAGCGCTTCGGCCCACTCGTTGAACGGCAACTTCCGTTGCGCGGTCGGGTCTTCCCACCCGCCGGTAGTCCAGCCGTCGACGATCTCGGTCCAGCCTTCGATCTTCGTCTCGTAGTAGCCGCGCCAAGCGTCGGTGGAGTGGTAGGCACGCTGAAACTTGACGTTCTCGCTGTGCGTGTCCCACGCCCAATCGTCGCCGTACTTGTTGATAACGAAATGGTTACCGATGATTGCTTTGACTGGCTCGTCCTCGATGCTGAGGAAGTCCGGCCCGACGAGGAAGGCGGTAGAGCCGTCGTTCAGGTCAGACGTCCAGCAGCCGTCACAGAACTCTTTGCCGCTGATCTCGGACGTGTGCCACACGTCGTTCTCACGTTCGATGCTTTTCTCGCATCCGGCACAGTTGAAGATGGTTTCCATGACTCCTCCTAAGGGGTCTCGATGTCGTTGATGATTTGTTGTGCTTCCTCTTTGGCTTCGTCGAGGTCGGTGTCTTCATCGACGGGTTGCAGGTCGTTCCCCTGCAGCACCTCCGCGTACTCAGCGGCGGTCGTGTTGAAGACGACGCCGTCGTCATTCTCGGATGCTCGCTCGTACTCGTCGGCTAGTTCCTCGATCGCGGCTTGCAGGTCGCTAATTGCTTCGTTGATCTCGGCGATGCTCTCAGCGCCCTCGATCCGGTCCTCTGCGTCCTCCTGCGCGGCGTACACCTCGCTGAGGCGGCTCGACTCCAACTCGCTGTAGCGCGGGTGGCAGGCGGCGTCTAAGCAGCGGACGTGCTTGAAGCGTGACCGGAACCCGACCTTGAACCATTTGTACGGGTCGCCGACGTTGATCGGCTTGCGGCACTTGCCGCAGTTGCCTTGAGCCTTACGGCTGCGTTGAACGGTCGTGATCTTCGCGATGCTCACGTCAGACCTCCTCAGCGAAAAGGATTTCGACGTCCTTGTATCCCTGATTCACGAACGTCTTCTTGCGGGCGACCGCGAGTCCGTGACTGCCAGCCCACGACGTTTGAGGACTCCAATACAGGGACTTGCCGTTTTCCTCGACACTCAGTTCGTGGGCGACGACGCAATATCTGTAGATACGGTTTTTCGTGCCGCGCTTGTGGACGCGACCGCGACTGTCAGTTACTTCGTACTTCTTCATGGTTTCCTCCCTTTACCCCGAGTTTAGCATATGGGGGTTATGTGCTATGCCACTCAGTCTCAGCCTCATCCAGACTCTTGAAGTACCGCCCCGCGAAGAACACGCCCTCATTCCACCGCCAGATCACGAACGGATGGATTGAGCCTGCGTAAGCGCAAAGCACCTCGACGATCCCGAACCAACTGCGGGTCTCCAAGACGATCGCGTCACCGCGAGACAGCGTGAAAACATCCCCGACCGACGGGACGGCGTGAAGCGTCACGATACAGTTCCTCGCACGCGGAACTCCCTCGGAATCTGCTTGATGCACTCCGACCCGATCGGGAACCATCCCATCTCGCCGCCGTCGTGCGGGTAGGTGACGTAGTCATCGGGATGAACGATGACGGCTCCCCCACCGGATACGAGGACACCGTAGCCCTTCCCCTGTCGGGACGTGCCACGACCACACGCGATGCAGTTCTTGTCGCTCTGAATCAAGCCTTGGCGCTCGCGCTCCTGATACTTGTCGCCCCATAAAAAATGACCATCGTCGACGAGCACCCGATGGGTGCCCGCCGTCGTGGTCCTCGACTCGCGTATCACGCTTCCGGCGTCCAGTTGCGTTTCGCGTCTTCCAGCCACAGCGAGTAGTCGTGGACGGGGACAGCGAAGTACCCGTTCGGGCCGATCTTCATCAGCGCCCGACTGAACCGGCTGTCACTTGTCGCGGCGTAACTTCCGCCGTGCGACAGATTCGAGTCGACCGGCACGTTCTTGAATCGACCGATGCTGTGCAGGTACTCGATGTCGGGGACGATGACGGGTATCCCGACCGTGTCATATTTCGTCGCTTGATTGACGAGCGTGACAGCGGGGGCGTCTTCCGTCGGCTCGAAGGGGCCGTCGATGTTAGTGACGACAACCTCCGTCACGTTCCCGAGCAGGTTGAAACTTGAGTTGTAATCGTTCCTGAACAATTCAATGTAAAGACCCATCTCACACCTCGCAATCGTGACCGTAGTAGAACTCAGCGGCTTGTTCCTCGTCGAGCAGGTCGAACACGCGACCGCACTCGACACACTTGGCTTTGGTTTGCGTTTTCATTTTTTCCCTCTCTTTTACCCCCGAGATTACCATACGGGGGTTTAGGTATGAGCGGCCCTCTGAGCATCCATCGCCTGCTGCCGCACACGGCGACGCTCACCGTCGTACCACTTCGGCGACACCTCCCACGACTCGTGCAAGCCGCACGCCTCGTGCTGCAACTCGAACTGAACCCTCCGGCGAATCGGCGGGCCGCCGTAATAGACGAGCGCCTCAACCTTCGCCTCACCATCGCACCCCTCCTCAGGGCACGGGATGACCGCGTGCTCCATGTTCGACCAGAACGTCTCATCCGGCAGGTTCTTGACGACGCCGCGCAGGAACGCTCGCTGCTCTTTCTCGCCGTCCTTGGTCTTGACCATCTTGTCGATCAACTCGCGTGCCTTCTCCGGTGCCTCGCCGCGAACTCGAACGGGCACGCCTCGCGGCTTCCCCTTCTTGTAGACCTTCACGCCGATCGCCTTGTAGGCGTGCCGGAGCGCACGCTCAGCCTCAGCGCCGAGGACGACTTTGACGAGAGCGAGGTACGCGCTGGCGAATCCGGGGTCGTGGTCATCGCCGTACCCGAACTCGACGTGGCGGTGATTTATGTGGTGGGCCATTTCGTGCAGGAGAACGGCCTCGCTCCGGTTGCCGCCGAGTTTGATCAGCCCCTCGGCGTACACCGCATATGAGCCTCGGCCTCGACCTTCCTCAACGTTCACGTCCCACAACCCGTTGTAGTTCGGGAACGCTTTCTGGAATCGCTTCCCCTTGATGATGCGGGCGTGACGGGCCTTGAGTTTCTTGAAGTCGCGGCTGCTCTCTTTCGCGTATGCCTGAACGACATCGTCGACTCGATAGATGTTGACGCGGGTCATGCCGCCGCTCCCCTCAGTCGAGTCTTCGCGTGAACGGTTTTCACGCGCTCGGGATCGAAGGACTTGAAGCGCCCATCGGAGGTGCGGGCGTCGATCCACGTTGACGTGGGTGTCGTGACCTGTCGGGTGAAGCGGAATCGTCCGCGTTGTCCGGCGACCTTGAACTCGGTGCCGGGTCGCAGGTAGCGACCGTTGATTTTGATCTCGTCCTCGACGGTCCAGCCGTCGGGCGTGATGGGTAATTTTTGCTTGCGTCGTTTCGTCATGGTGCTCCCCTCTTGACACCCGATTCTACCATACCCCCCTGTATGAGGGGCCAAAGGGGGGTTGTGCTAAACTCGTGCGCGAGGGAAAGGAAACGACTATGAGCAAGATTCAAGAGGGAACGATCCTCGTTGACAAATGGGGCTACGACCAGACCAACGTGGACTTCTACAAAGTGGTGTCCGCCAAGAATGGTTGGGTCCAGATAACTGCGATCAAGAAAGAAATCACGGAGTACGCGCCTGACGCGATGGGCGAGTACGTCATTCCGTTCGACACGAGCACCCCGGAATCCAAGAAAATTCGTCGCAAGGTGCAGCAGCACGGCGAATCCGAATACGTCAACACGTCTTCGTACTCCGCTGCCTCCATTTGGGAAGGCGATCCCGTTCTGCAAACGCACACTCACTAAACGGAAAGAGGAGAAACACCATGAAAAAGACGACCCTGACCGCCGATGAGCGACGCATGTACGAAGTTGCTTTCCGTGCATTGAACGAAGATGCGGTGCGTCGCGGTGCAACATCACCGCGTGCGTTGCTAGATGAAGAACTCTTGAGGTGGGCTGAACGCGAAGGGTTGACCCTAGCCGATGTAGTTCGCATCAACTTCTAAGGAGCACTTATGAGCAAGAAATACGAACTCGCGTGGCCCGAGCGCATCAGCAGCGACACAGCCGTTGACAAGTTCCTCCACGAGGGCACCGTCGACATCGAGTCGCCCAGCATCGCCGACCTGCAAACCGCGATCGAGTGGCTCGCGTTCTACGCCGCTGAGACGCCGGACGAGGCGCAGCCGTTCGCGAACGTGATCGGCTTCCTCGACCGCGCTATCCGAGGGAAGCAGAAGCGTGCCAGCACGACCGACTTGAAGCGCCGGTACGCAGCCGCCCACCAGATCGACATCGCCAACGTCCGAATCAAGCATTAGGGAGAGCACAATGAAACTCGTAATCGAGATCAACCTAGACAACGCCGCCTTCGAGGAGCCGAACGGTCACGTCGAGGTCGAGCGCATCCTGAGGAAATACGTCGAACGCACCGGCACCTACGGTGTGTACGGCGACGTGTTCCTCGACATCAACGGCAACACAGTCGGAACAGCGGAGGTGAAGGCATGAGTCGACACGAGGCGTACTACAACCTGCACAAGGGCTGCCTGTCCGTGCGTGCGGTCAACGGCGGTCGCGTCCAGCACGTCGACACCGCTGAGTTCGAGGACGTGAAGTTCGCCGTGCAGCCCGCCGGTCGAGCCAAGGTTCTGAACGAGCGGAAGAAAAATGTTCATGCTTTCGTTCGCGGGACCTTGACTCGCGCCACCGCGTACAGCGGTGACTCAATCCTCGGTCGTTCCATTGACAAGGAATACGGACCGTTCTACCGCGTGTTCCAGCCTGACGATCGCATCGTCAAGGTCACCTACAACCCCTACAAGTACGAGTCGTTCGTGATCGCCGAAACTGAGCAGCCGATCTTCGAGTCACCGAGGGTGCTCATCGAAGGCCGGACGATATTCGCTGCACAACCCACAACCCCCGTAGTGTAAAATGAAGGTCAAGGGAGAGGAGACCACATGAAAGATTTAGAGATCGTCCACGACCCGTCCTACGAAGGATGGGTGTTCGATCACCATCACCCGACGCAAGGCCGTCGGTTCACCAACGGATACAACCAAGTCATCGCCCACGCCGACGCGGCAGGCTTGAGCCACAACACGATCGGGCCGTTCCACGTCACAGACTCGGAACTACAACTCGCGCACACACCCGAATACATCGACCAAGTGCTCACTCAGCACACGTCGAACGAGTGGCGGGGCGAACGCTCCGACCTCAGCACGTTGGCGAGCCTGTTCGCTGGCGGCACGCTCGCAGCGTTGTGGGCGCTACAGAACGGCGAGACCCTTACCGCTGTTCACCTACCCGGCGCTAAGCATCACGCTATGGCGAACACGTCCAGCGGTTTCTGCGTGTTCAACGACTTCGCGATTGCCGCTCGACTGCTCGCCAACGACGGTTTCCGTGTCGCCATTCTCGACGTCGACGCTCACCACGGCGACGGCGTGGAGGCTCTGTGCCTCGACGAGCCGGACATCCTGACGTACTCGATCCATCAGTACGGCATCTTCCCCGGCACGGGACTGACCAGCGACGACGAGCGGAACGCTCTCAACTGGCCTCTGCCTGCGCGAGCGGGAGACCGTGACCTGCGTGACGGTGTCGCTGACTTCCTGCTGACGTTGCGGGCTTTCAAGCCTCACTACATTTTCATCACGGGTGGCGCTGACGGTCACAAGCAAGACCCCCTAGCCGAGTTGGAATACAGTCTCGACGGCATGGAGTCCGCGATGCGAATGGTCCGGTCGGCCTACGACTCGACACCGATCCTGTTCGGTGGCGCTGGCGGGTACCAGCCTGACGGCGCTACGCCGCTCGCGTGGGCACGGATGGTGACGGCCCTAGCCTCCTAAGGCTGCCGGAACTCCGTGCCTCGGGTGGTGGTCGACGATTGACGGGCCGCCGCGACGCTCGCGCTGAAACCGTCCCCTAAACGATCGGCTGTCCCGATCCGGCCCTCTACGTTGTCCTGATCGGTGACAGTCGTGAGCATCGTGTGACGGTAGCGACCGTCCGCTGACGTGCGAACCTTGATGAACGTGAACGGCCTCAATGTTTTCGCCATGCGGCAATTCTAAAGCACTAAACTGTTACTGAAGCCTTGATTAGAGAACTCGTTCGCTTGACCGAAACTGATCGGCTCTACGTCCATCACTCGATTGTTGCCCTCGTAGAAAGCGAGCAGTAGCGCCTCCGCTTGGTCAGGGCTTGCGACGCCTCGACGTTTCATCTCCGCTTTCCCCTCAATCTGTACGCGACCGGCGCTGTCGCTCCTGAACGTTGGCCCCGCCAACTGCGACAGCACCTTCCGCTCGACCCGCAGGGCAGCGTCCTGCTGCCCGTCCTTGTCCGGCTGTAGCAGGGTGCGTCCGTTCCACCACAACTCCGCTCGAATGTTCCTGAACTTCTGACCATCCTTTGCTCGCTCAGCGACGTTCACGGGGACGATCACGGACTGATGCTTGCCTTCCTGCCCCCACTTCTGTAGGAGGCTGACGACGCCCCACCCGACGCCGATCGTGTCGATCTTGACGCGCACCCGATCAGGAATGTCCCGCTCTCGGTGCAGGTCTTCGGCTTCCCTGATGTGTCGTAGGCACACTTCGGAAACGTCGACGGCGTTCTCGTTGACCTTCCCGCTTGACTTGTGGACGATCGTGCCGGTGAAGCCGTCCGCTCTCGCTATCACGAACTCGTCGCCTCCGTCCGCAGCGATGTCGATGCCGAGGCGCACCTGAGACCCACTAACCGGCTCCTGATTGTCGACTGCCGCCTCGCACCACCCGAACGGGATGACTTTGTTCGCTGACGATCGAGGGAATCGAGCGTGGACGCGGGCCTCGACGAACGCGGAGTCCTCCCCGAACTCGCTGATGACCTCGTCAACCCATCGCTCGTCGACGAGGTGCTTCGTGATGTGATGCTGCGGCACTTGCGGCGGGCACGTCTTACAAAGGCCGACCTCCTCCCCGGTGAAGTTGGGTGTGTCGTAGGCGCTGATCGTGATCGTGTTGTAGAGCGGCGACTCGTAGCATCGCTCAAACCATGAGTCCTCCTGATCCGTCGGAGGGTTACCGAGCAGCAGCAGTCGAGTGTTCCCGCCGGTCATCAGGGCCTCTAACGCTTGACCGACTGTCTCACCGATGCCGCCCGCCTCGTCCACGACGATCAGCAGGTTCGGTGCGTGGATGCCCTGCGTCGCTGCCTCGTCATACGGCGAGGGGCTGAAGCCGTAGGAAACGATGTCGCCGTTGATCTTCCACGACTGCGTGAGCACCTCTCCGGGCAGGTTCGCTAGGAAGTGTGCTCTACGGATGTGGGGCCAAATGATGTTCCTGACCTGCCTGTGAGTTGGGGCGATCGTGATCGCGAGGGCTGTGCCCGGAGCGTGCGATGCAATCCACCACGCGACGATGCGAGCGGATAGGTGGGATTTACCGGGCGCGTGGCAGGCCGCAACTGCTGTCCGGGTGTTCGCTACGACGCTGTCTGATATTTCTTTCTGCTTGCTCCACAGGCTCTCTCCGAGGCCGTCCTGAATGAAGCCGACGGGGTCGGTCTCGAACCGTGCCCACGGGTTGTTCTCCTCAGCGTCGAGGAGCATTGAGAGGGCGCTTCGTTCCTCCGTTGACAGGCTTGAGTAGATCGCGAAGCGTTCCTGACTGCTCGCTTCAAGGACACGGTCAACGAGTCTCATTTCTCAATCTCGCGTGCTTGGAGGATACGCATGACTTTACGCTCTAGTTCCTCGGTGGAGACGTTGATCTCGATCGGCCCTCCGTCCGGTCCTGAGAGTTCCGTCCGGTCGAACCGTCCCCACTTCCGGGGTTGCTTCCGTTCCAGTATCCACGCGCTTGCTTGCCATGTGCCGTTTTTGGCGGCGCTGTCGATGTTCATTACATGACCGATGATGCCTTCGGCGTCGGCTGTTTCTACTGTCTCCAAGAACTCCAAGTAGGGTTTCTCGTTTTCTTCGACTTCGAGTCCTGCGCCTTGTCTTTCTCGTTGGGTGTTTCCTCGGTTGAGCCAGTTGTAGAACGTGCTGGGGGCGATGCCTACTGACTTGCAGGCGTCGTCGATGTACGCGCCGCTGCGGAGCATGTTTGCTATGGCTTCTTGCCTTTGCTCTGTGAGTAGGCTTCGGCGGCCTGTTTTCTTCTTCGTGGGGGTCGTTGCCATAAGTGTTTATGTTACTCGGGTTCAGGTGTGTTGACCTACGGGTTCGGCTAAGAATTGGTTTTTGTGGGCGCTGGCGAGGCTCCTGCCGACCTCGATTTGTGTGCCGAGGGTACGGATGCGTTCTTTGATCGCTCGGACTTTCGCTTGAGCGAGTTCCATTGTGAGGTTTTCTTCTTTGGTCTCGTAGTTGGCGATTTGCCTGCGGAGTTCCATGCTGCCTATCGCGTCGAGGAACGCTCGGGCGTAAGCGACTTCGTAGAGTTGTTTCGCTCTGACGGCTTCCTCGTCGGCTTCGGATATCTCGTCTGTGGCCTTGTCGAGGAGTCGGGAGAGTTCGGCTAGGCGTTCGAGGGCTTGTTGATGACTTGGGATCATCCCCTCATTCTACACAGGGGTTAGGTGATGTTTTCTCTGACGAGGCTAAATGCGGCTGGCTCGTTTTCGACGATGCCGAGGTTCATGTGTACGTCGGATTCTTGATTGCCGAGGTTGGTGAAGATCATGGTGTAGTCGGTGCTCGATGAGAGGCTGATTATTTTCTCGCTTCCGGCGCTTCCTGCTGCTTTCTGGCTGCCGAAGAACTCGCTGATGACGAAGGTGCCGCCTGAGACTCCGCTGGCTGCTTTCATCACGCTTGCCGTCGTGTCGGTGTACGCCCTGTTGAGGTTTCGGGCTTGTATCGCTGAGCCGTACACGGTTTTTGTCGCGTTTTCGATCATTTCCGCGTAGATGGGTTCACCGTCGTTCGAGAACTCGTAGAACCTGATTTCGACGGGTAGGCCGTTGGTTTCGAGGTTGAAGGCGACGCTTCCTGTTGAAGCGACAGCGAACTGCTCCGAGTAAACGTAGACGAGTCCTCTGCGGGCCAGATCGCCCGCGCTCGTGCTCGCCTCCGAGTAGTTGCGGCGATTCCAGTAGTTCGACACTCCATGAGTTTACATGCGCCAGCGAGTCAAGTCCTTGTTCCAGTCTAGGTAGCAGACCGGCTCCTCATCGGTTGCTAACCCTCGGTAGTTGCGTCGGCGGGGTGGGTCTTCGAGTGGAAGGTGGACAAGGTTTTTGGGTCTGGCGGCGTACACGTCACCTTCACCGTTGTTGAACGCCCACACGACCCACACGTCACTTTTTGTTGAGTCAGCGAGGTTAGAGAGTTCGACGATTTTCTTGTGCTTGAGCATGAGGCCGCCGTAACTCATTACTTGCTCGGCGGTTTCTTTCCTGATCTTCAACTCCATGAAGTACCGGACTTCGTTTTTGTTCGTGATGATGTAGTCGCACACGGAGTATTGCGGCATCCTGAAATAGGTGATGTCGGCTGGCATGATGGACAGGAAGCGACGCATGAACCTGTCTTCATGGTAGCGGTCCCACTCTGTTTCCAGCGTGACGTTCATTCTTCCATTTTCCATCCTTGACAGTTGCAGGGGACAGTTCTCTCCCACTCCCTGTCGATGACGATTCTTTGGACGCACGCGGCGATTGCTCTGTCGCCGTGTTGTCGCTTCGCGTGACCACAGTTGCCGCACTTGTCGTCTTTCTCATCCATCCTGACGTCGAACAGGCACGAGTCACAGAGCGTGTCCTGCCCGTTACGGATGTGCGCCCCTAGGTGTCCGCATCGGCGGCATCGGATGACTGCGTTTTCCACAACTTGATGCTCACCCCCTCGCCTCCGGGTCGGGCGTAATGCTTCTCGCAGTAGAGCCGAGTAACTTGCGAATCGTCTAACCACACCGTTTTCGCGTCGGTTATCGCGTCGAGGACGGCGCGGGCTAACTTGTCCAAGTCCGGTCGGACTGCCGGTTCCTTGTGCTTGGGTTTCTTCGGTCTGCGTAAATAAAACTCGACTTTCACGTTGATCGGGCCTTCGCTCAACTCCCACTTCTGCTTCGCCGCCTCTCCACGGATCACCCACGTCACGGCCTGCCTCCAATTTTTCAGAGGAGTGCCTGACATCTCGACCATCGCGACTCTCCCCGTCTTCGTCACGAAGCCGCGCTTTGATCCTTGGGGTTTCGCGGCCCCTTTGACGAAGGCTTGAAAAATCATGGTCTTACTTGCTTGCCTTGTTTTTCTTTATGTCGTCGCGGAGAATCTTGTAAACCGATTGCTCGGTGACACCCATCGCTTCCGCGATCTCCCGGTAAGTGATCCGGTGTTTCCGTAAAGACAGGATCACGTTTTTTCGGGTCTTCGATATTTCCTCGATAGCGTTCTGATGGTTACGAATCAAGACGGTCAGTTGCTTGACCTCACTCAACTCGGGAAGGTCCGGCGTTTCAGAAAACATTCTCTACTGATTCCTCTCTAAGGGGTTGATTTGATCCTACTCCCGGTTCATCGAACTTCTCAGGTGGAGTGATCGCTAGTTTTGAGTCCT
>Ga0070746_10001614_pt1 | contig 13403 bp, 23 predicted proteins | sample VirMetDEL_Mar_21_FD_77016 | JGI IMG/M metagenome (GOLD analysis project Ga0070746, IMG submission 77016) | Aqueous microbial communities from the Delaware River and Bay under freshwater to marine salinity gradient to study organic matter... | ecosystem: Environmental > Aquatic > Marine >... | reverse complement strand
GGTAAACTTGTAGATGTAAAAGGTCTAAAGCCTTCTCACAAAAAAGGGTACATACTTATAGAATTTGTGGGTGGATATGGCACTAGAGGATGGTGTTCAAAACAATCCAAAGCAGAATATATAGCCTTTCAGTTTCCTGAGAGGTTTTATGTTTTTGATAAGAACGTACTTAGAAAGAGAACGATATCTCTATGCCCTAAGTACAAGGATGAAAGCTCTGTGTTGCGTAAAAACAAAACACCTATGGAAGAGGGTTTGTACAAATGGCTAGGTCGTTGGAACAGAAAAGATGTGTTTACCTACATCAAGTTTGACGATGTAAAAGATATTATATATGATACAATCGAAATACCTAGACATTGAGCTTAAACTACCAAAGCCTCCTTCCCTGAATGCTTATTTTAATTCAAAGCATTGGGCAGTAAAGGTTAAATATAAAAAAGAATATACTAAGTATTGTGAAGAACAAATTGAACTATATGACAAGTTTACTTGTGAAACCTATGAAATTCATATCAGGTATAATAGTAGGCACGATGTTGATAATGTTATTCTCGTATCGAAATTTCTTTCTGATACTCTCGTGGATAAAGGCGTGGTTGAAGATGACGGCAACAAATATTATAAAAGGCTTAACATCGAAATTGACAAAACTCTTCCTAAAGATACGTTCTTGGTTAAAGTTAAATGTAAAGGAGTAAAAAATGTGGAAGATGAGTAAAGAAAAAAACTACCATAATTGTAAATTAATTAGAGATAAAATTGATTCTTATCTTTATGAAATGTCTAAATTGTTTACAAATATAGGTATTGACTCTACAGAAGAGGAAGTACAAGAAGCCTATGACAAGGAAAAAGAACTAATAGAGCGTATAGCTGAGTTAGACCCTGCTAAGGCAAATAACCTAAGAGCTAGTTATTGAGATGAACCTCGATGAATATTATGAAGAGATTACTAGTAGTGAAGCAGACTTCATTATAGACCTACATAGAATAATAGACTATTTGGTTTATCATGATGTGCCTGTCACTTTGGTACGATTAGGATATGAACTTGATATTACTCCTAGTGAGCTTAGTGATTATACTTCATTAATATTATCAATACTAGACAAGGTTGAAGAAAAATATTCGTTACGATAAAGCAATCATAGAAGAGGAAGCAATAAAATCTGTTATTAATAACAAAATAACAGAACCTTTAGGTGCATTTATATATCAACGAGCGATAGAAGTTTCAGGCTCTGCGTTTATAACAAACGGAGATTCTGATTTGAAACAGGCGTTAGTTGATGAGGCTGTTATGCGTGTGCTAGAAAAGTTTCTGTATTATTACAAAGAAGGGGGGTCTGCTGCGAACTTAATAATAACTATGATTTATTCTACTATGACCAACAAGATAGTTGGACTAAAGTGGAAAGACAAATACGGTCAAAAAATAAAAGGTCGTGTTGTTTGTATTGAGAATGGAGAAAAAATAACACGATTAGTAAAGTATATAAAAGACGATAACATAAGTAAAAAATTATGATAAATATTTTTAATGATTGGATTTTGATAAGCAGCATCGGATTGATGTTTGCATTTCTATTTATATTCGAGCCGTATGGATGGCTTATAGATAAAATATTACCATACAAGCCATTTAACTGCGTTCTGTGCCTTTCTTTTTGGTGCAGTCTTATATTGTATTCCTTTATAGATGTAAGTCCATTATACGCAATATATACAGCTTTTATAGCAGAGCTATCGTATAGAAAACTAGTTAACGAATAATGTAAATTATATAGTTATGAAATTCGTAAAGTCCGTTCGCAAAATAAATAAGATAATTATCCATTGTACTGCTACTCCTGAAGGAAGGGATATAGATGCAGAAACAATAGACAAGTGGCATATAAATAGAGGTTGGTCAGGAATAGGATACCACTATGTTGTGAAACTTGATGGGACAATAGAAGAAGGTAGAAATGTAAACAAAACAGGCGCACACACTAGAGGTTACAACAAAGGAAGTATAGGTCTAACCTATGTGGGTGGATGTGATGAAAACATGAAAGCAAAAGATACAAGAACCGAAGAACAATCTATAGCTCTTGTAAATCTACTAAATGCTCTTATGGATATGTATCCAAATGCGACATTACATGGACATAACGAATTTGCATCCAAAGCGTGTCCTAGCTTTGACGTTCAAAAAGAATACTCTTTCTTAATAAATAAATAATATGAAAAATGATTTTGATGTTAGCGATAGTTTCGCTGACTTTGTAGACCTATTATCCAATGATGAAAAGAACAAAAATGCACAATGCTCAATCGACAACCCTGAATGTGAGCAATGTGGTAGTTAAATACGATTATGAATCCACTAAAGAAAATACTAACAGGAGGTGTAAAGGAAACTGTAGATGCAGTTGCCAACGTAGTAGATAGATTTGTCGCTACTCCTGAAGAAAAAGAACAAATAAGAAAAAGCGTAGAATCAGAAATAACAAAGCGTTGGGAGGCTGATAGCTTGACTGACTCTTGGCTTTCTAAAAATATAAGACCGCTAACACTAGCCACAGTAATGACATTCCTTGTACTAATGACTTTCTTTGAAGGGTTTGGTATAAGTAGTGTTAATGAAAGATGGATAGGGTTGTGGGAGCTAGTAAGCGTAACGGTAATAGGCGGATACTTCGCAGTAAGAACCGTGGACAAAAGAACGAAGATAAAATAGTATGGTGTGAAACAGCACCTGTAGAATGCACTTGTTTAGGCACTAATTGTAAAAATAAAGGAGGACGTTAGTCCTCTTTTTTTTATCTAAACTGATAGTTTATTCCTGCTCTCGCACCGAATACTCTCTTGTCCCAATATTTGGTTACCTCTCCTTCAGCAAACAATCCCCAACGCCTTCCTAGTTTCCAACCCATAACAACTCCTGCTGTATAGTCAATCCATTGGTTTCCGTCTACGTAGTTATTGAATGAGAAAAACTCATCACCCCAAGTGTGCTTATGCATAAACAATAGGTTTGCCCAAGTGTGCATCCAAAACTTATCGCTATAGTGATAGTAATCTATACCTGCTATTCCTGACAATGAGCCTAAGTAACCAATACTATCTAACACATCTCTATTGTATCTACGCATCAGGTCAGGAAATACGTGCCTTCTAAAGTCCTCATCGCTATCAGCAATCTCATTTCCTTCTAGGTCTTCCCATCTCCAATCGTAGTCATCTATGCTATCGTTTAGGTCACCATCTATTCCATACATAAAATCAGAAAATCCTTGACCATATGCAAACGCAAACCAAGGAATAGAATCTAGCAACTCCTCAATAGGATTGTATCCATAAGGTTTGCTCTGTCTTGTAGCTATTCCAATGCTGAAATCTAAATTTCCTATGTGCGCTCTAAGTCTAGTATCAACCTGTGCGTACTTTAGATTTACCATTCCTTGTCTTTGATAGTCAGCTTTTATCATCCAATATTTGGACAAATAGCGAAAGAAGTATCTGTGATTCTCATACTCTCTGCCTTGTTGTCTACCCTTATCATATTGTGCTACATATTCAAAACCTTTTACTGCACCAACAGTTGCTGAGGTAGAAAGGCTATGTTCGGTCTGACCATCGTAGAATCTGTTCTGCCTGTTCTCGTAATCAAATCTAGCAACCTTTCTTATACCTATAGTTGACTTGTAGTCATACTTATTTTCTATAGTTATATCTTCTATCTCGCCAAGTTGATTTATGTAGTATTGAGGTCTAGCAGGTGCAGGTGTAGATGCGAAAGCACTTGTGTAAACTGTAGCATACTTGAAAGGCTTAAATTGCGCTACAGCCAAAATAGGTAGGAATGTTATTAGTAATACAAATCTTTTCATTAGAATTTATTTGCTCCTGTTAGTTCGTCTATATATTCCTGAACATCATGATGAGTAATGGTTAGATTCATCATTATACCTGCCTCCCATCTTCTTATCTCTTCTCCGTCTTTATAGACTATGATTGTTGGAACAGACTTTATTCTGCCTAATTCTTTTAGCTCAGGATGTTTGTCTATCCAAGCACTAAATACACGAGCATCAGAAAGTCTTTGCAAATTTTTTACGCTGTTTGATTTGTTGAACTCAGCATTGTATTGAACTACTGCTAACCCTTTCCCCCAATTACTTATATTTTTTATTGGGCTTGATATGATAAATAATATAGAAAGAACAAAATACTTCATCATCTTGTAGCATCAAAAAGCCTCTCTTCTATTTTATTAAGAGATACTTTTATTTCTTCTACATCCTTCTGAGTATTCATAATTGTTTCTCTAACTAATTGGTCTTTTAAATCGTACTCCATTCGACCAACTTCAGGAGGAGGTAGTTCTTTGGCTAATTCTATTTCTGCTTTTAAATCAAAGTAACCTATGGTAACTACAGCAACACCTGCTACAATGCCTCCTATAGTTTTTAGTGATAGTCCTACTACTGTATTTTCAGATATTTCTTTAGCCATTTTTATTTACTTTAACAATCTCCTGATGAAGTGCTAGACTTTGGATAGAATATAGATGCATCCGTGAACACATCTTCAGATTCAAACAAATCATCATCACAACCTGATGCAGTAGCAGTTGCTTTTATAGTAGCATCACTAAGGATATAGTTTACAATTCTTTTATTTATATATGTAAGTTTAGATTCTAAAGAAGAAGATATCGCATCAAGAGTCATCTGATTTGATTTTGATTCTTCGTTCTTTGTTCTAGAAGTTTCTGAGCGTAAAATAGATATTGCTGCTCTAGCTGAAAACATAGCCAACGAATACTTTATCATCTTAAACAACTCTTGCTCAGAGCTATTCAAAGTTTGTGCAGCGACCTTTGTTTCTATGTCTTCATATAGACAAGTGCCTAGTAAGTCCTGAATAGATGTGTATTGCTCAAGCTGTATCAATGCCAATAAAGCTCCTCTCTCCATCCTTTGAGGAAGAGGAAAGTTTTGATACAAATAGTTATCGTCTATGAATATAATATCAACCATTGCTTATATCTTCTGTGTTAGCACCTTTCAAGGTTTCTAGATTTATCTTTTCTTCTTGAACCGATATGTTCATCTTATCGTACCCAACTGTGCTAAGAATTGTATTTACTCCGTCTATCAGAGCTTTACGATTAGGCAATGTTTCTGTCGCTCTAAATATTTGGTAAGCCGTTACTAGCTCATTACCTGTACCTCCTAACTTTCCTGCTATCATAACCCCAAACAATGAAGGGCTTGTAATATTATGAGCAGTAAGTATCTTGGCATCATTTAACTTTGATAAAACATCTATAGTTTTGTCTAGGTTAGTTACATCCATAGGTGTAAACTTAGGAGCGTCTTCTTCTTTCTTAACCCACGATACAATAAAGTTATCTGCTTGTGGTCCTGTAAAAGACTCCTTAAACTTGTCGTATTCATCACGCTTTTGTTCGGCAGACATATTTCTACCAATGAAGGTTGCTAGTACCTTTGGTGTAAAGCCATTCTCAGCAGAGTTCTTAATGTGTTGACCAAATGCAAAGTCACCTGCGATATAATGGTAAGCGGAGATATAATTAGGGACTCCATAATAAAGGTTTCCTGAATATGGATTAGCAATATATAAAAGTGCCTCTGTAGATTTCTTATCAAACTTATCAAAGCTCTTTAGTTTTTTAGGCTCGTTGTGCTGAACACTTGCTGAGTTGTATCCGAAATATCTACGAACAATGTAGTGTGTTACTTTGCCTTGTTCATCAGGCTCTGCTGCACGAACTCCTTTGGGGTCTATAGACTTCAGCTCTATTATCTTTGTTCTTTCTTTGTTCCAACGAACATATATAGCACAAGCACCTTTTTCTTCATATTGGAAGGCAGCGTGTGAAAGTATATCATACATTCCTACATTAGAGCCTCCACAATGATTCATAAATGCTTTTAGTTCTGCTTTAGCTTTATTTGATGTTAGAAACGAATCATCATAGTTGATATCATTTCCAATAATCATTTTCGCTTTCTTTGTAAGAATACCGCTATGGACAGGTGACTGCCTAAGCATTTTGTCTAGGATTATAGGGAAATCATCATTTACACCAAACTTTATATAGCTACCTTCCGTAGTATATCCTAGTTTATATCTTCTGTTTAAGTCCCTAATGCTGTTCTCCAACTCGTTTGAAGATACAGTTGTACTAGCAGCTTGTACATAGGTCTTAGGTGCAAAAAATTCAGTAATGTTATCTAATAGTCCCATATGTTATAATTTACAATTTAGTCTACCGTATTTGACAAAACTACAGAGTCAGAATATATACTAGTTCCTGTAGCATTATTGTATTGGTAGCTTTTTACATGACTTAAATAAGACTCTGTTTTATCTCCATTAGTCAAACTTAAAACATACTCTCCCCCACTCAATGTATTAGACAATAAGTCTATATTGATTTTTATAAAATCTTTACAAGGGTCTAAGCCATTTAAATCCGTTAGGCTAGACAAAGTTAGTGTATCTGTACCAACAACTTTAGTTAAAGTTACAGAAAAACTATTTACAGTAAAAGATTTTAACTTGATGAAAGATAGTGTGTTAACAACACCTGTTTTAAGATGCTTCATTTAATTAGTCTATGTATTCTTCAAATTGTATTAACTCAAGCTCTCGTAGCTGAGATTCTATTTCTATAAATGCAGGGTCAGATAATACTGCCGTATTTACAACCCAATTATTATTATTGTCTTTAATGAAACCTAAAACACTACTTCCTTTTCTGTAGCCGTTTAAAGATTCATATTGTTGTTCTGTTGCCTTTAGTACATCCATTATAATTGTGCTATATAGTTTGTATATAGAGCTGATTCAACAGCATCCATCTGTGTATCATTAAGGCTAGTTCCTAGTCCAAAAATTCCTAAAGTGCTACCTGATTTTAACGTGTCGCTGTTTCTAGCTCCCAAAAGGTCTAAATCTTCTGAAGGAAGATTCTGAGAATTTGTAGCAAAAGTACCACTAAAGTGTGTATCATTTACTAGGTCTGTACTTCTGTAGTTTATATTTGCAGAATCAGGTCTGTTTTGAAATATCATAACATTATCCTTCATATGCATAGATAATGGCTCAGGAGAATTGTCCTGATACTGCGAAGAGTTTAACCAACTTCTATTGCTTGTGCTAGAGCCATTGACATCAATTCTAGGAGAAAAGTAATTTGAACTACCATCGTTACCATACACCCTCTGATTTGTCTGATTACTAGAACTCATTTCAGTCAAGAGAGCAAAAGCTCCTGCTATATCTTTTGTGTAGTTAACTCCGTCTGCATCAAGAGTAAAACCTGTGTTTAGCCTAGAAGTACCTGCTGAAGACCATCCTTTTGAAACAGTAAACGAAGGGCTAGACTCTAAAGATAATTCAAAGTTAGCAGGAGATTTCCAATTTAACAGCGTAAAGTTTGACGAATCATCTGTAGTTTTTACTGCAAACACATACAACAAATCTAGATTATTCCAAATACCTGCGGATTTTAGATTTAAAACCAAAGTATTTTGCAATTCTAAATGTAAAGATGTTGGCAACGCAAATCCTCTTGTAGCCGCTTGATTTAGTACCGCTTGATAATCTGAATCAAATCCTCCGTTGACACGGTTGTTTATATGTGAAGAAAGTCCGTTTATAAAAAGCATAATTATTCTGCTAAGTATGCAAGTACCCTGCCTGATGCTAAAGTAATGCTATCAAATTTACCGAATATAACAGACCCCTTTGGAATCGTAATTGAGGTTAACGCATCTCCCTTAGTTGTAGTTGTTGTCAAAACAGTATCCTCAAGAGCTTGAATAGCTCTGCAAGAATCTGTTGTAGAACCTGTACCACTCAAATGTTTAAATCCGTAATCACCTGCTGCGGTTTGATAAAAATTATCAGCTTTAGTAATATTTTCGTATCCCATTTTATTATTTATTATTCATTAGCAGCATTGTATGCTGTCGTGTATTCTATTTCTGATTCACTTCCGAAAGAATGCACACCTATTGGCGCACACCAAATCATATTGTTATCCCAAGAGCTTTCAGGCTCTCCATCCCAATATACATCTACATGATGTTTGTCAGAACCTTCAATCTCTCCAATATTCACAACACAATGATTGTGAGAAGGATATCCGTCTGAATCTACACCCAATGCATTTATTTTTGCAGTAGCAGCACCTTTGCTACCAAACTCGTATTTTCTAAAACTTCTCATTATGCTGTTATTGATTTAGATTGTGCATCGGTCAAAGCACTAGTCCACAAAGCAACTGCATTCATCTTTCCTCCTCTTAGGAATAAGTTTTGAGTACCTGTTGGCAAAGTAGATATTGTGTGTGCTAAAGCACCATTGTAATATATCTTGTAATCAGTTCCTCTTACAAAAGCTATTTTGAAAGAACCACTACTAGGTAATGTAAATGTATAATTTGTAGAATTAAATCTGTATCTTAATGTGTTGTCTGCATTAACATCTAAAAATCCGAAGTCACCACTCCCATTGAAAAATCTATGGCTTGATGAAACTAACTGATGAGGCTCTACTTCAAACATTAAAGTAAAGTTGCTATCAGCATCAATGTAATTTGCTTTTTGTGCTAGGTCTTCAGCTCTAGTAACACTTGCGCTAGAAGTTCTTATATAGCTAGAAGAGTATCTAACATCGCCATCTCCCTTTTCCATCTGAGTACCCCACAATAAAACACCTTTAGAACCATCACCTGTAGCAGTTACATTTGTTCCATCGTCAGATAGCATTATCTCCATCTTTGTGCTTGTTGATGCAGCATCTCCTCTCATCGAACATCTATACCATCCATTGCCGTAGTCCTCTATTTTTGCCTCACTATCAGCAACAGTTTGTGCGCCTACGCTACCAATCTTAGTTCCTTTTCTTATATTAAAGGCATATCTATGCTCATCGTTGGTAAAGCCTAAAACTATATTTTGAAACCCTCCATCATACTTAGCAAATACAGAAATATTTATATTATCTGTAGCTGTTACTGTAACGGCTGAAGTTGTTTCTATTCTAAAATCTGTTGTTCCGTTATCAGCTATAACTTTTTGACAATTAGTTGTTTGCAATGGGCTTAGTGCCGCATCTGCTACAACGGTGCAGGAAGTTTTTGTCCAAGCTGCATTGCTGAAGTCTTCACTATGAATACTTAGATTTGTTCTTTCTTCTTCTAGCAATAAGTGTGATTTTTCTAGATTTCCTAAAAAGTTTATTCTAGGAATGTTAGCAGAAGTAACCAACTCTAAAATACCGCTTTCATTTAGTCTTGTGGTATCTGATGCAGCTCTAGTAAAGGCAAAGTCTTTTGTTCCGTCAGTAGGTTTGTGAGAATACAATACCGCTTGTTTTGATGCTACAGGGAACATTGCTGTAGATGCAGAATCATATAAAGACTTTGATATAACATCAAATATTGTGTCTGCCGCTCTTTGGTAACCCTCTATAGTTCCTCCATCAGTAGTTATTCTAACTACCTCATCATCAACACCAACTCTTATGGTGTCGTGATTGTATCCTGTTTTATTTATTAAATATCCCATTAGTCAAAAATAGTTTGGTCAGCAAAGAAAGACTTGTCGTTAACAACTAAAGAAGCCATTCCGCTTTCGGTATATAGCTCAACATCTATAACAGATTTTCCTGTAATACTTGAGCCTGAGTTTGCGTTAAGATTCATACACAATCCATCTAACCATCCTGAGATTGTTACTGATTCATTGTTGTGCAATAGTACACAAACTAAATCTTCTCTTCTAGAAAAATAATCTAGCTTGTTTAGATTTCTAGTGATGCTAGGAATTTGTATAGTAATCGTAGTATTAACTACACCCAATCCATTCTCTGTAGTTTTTGATTCAGAAAAAGATGTTGTGTTATCCTTTTGTATGTGTTTGAAATGTTTTTCATTGCTAGTTTGAACAGCAACTACTTCTGTTTCATCAGAAGGATTAAAAGCTATAGTTATATCGCTTTGCAACATTATAATGGCTTTCTTTATGCCACCTACATTTGAATGCTTGTTACAATTTATATCTATGTCTTCTAGTAGAATGTTACAATTAAATGCCATATTATTTTTATTAAAAAGGGAGGGAAGAACCCAATCAACCCTCCCTTGTATTAATTTACAAGATTATGATTACCCTGCAACATCAGCGAACTCTGATTCGGTAATGTCAAAAGATAATTTTTGTTGCTCACCTGTCAATGTTAATTGGATACGATTTTTATCGCCACGATTAACACCTGAAGCCATATCTACAGTTGATGCAAACAATCCGTATTCATATCCTACTAAGTGAAAAGTACCTGCTGCTGTTTTAACAAAAGCAACTAGCTCGGCAGAAGGATTAGATAATTCTTCTAGTGCGTTGCGGTGTGTAGCAGTCATTTTAGGTATTTCTACTGTTATTGTAGGAACACAAGTAACAGAGCCATCAGAAACAGTTTTTACATCTGTGAATGAAGAAAATCCATCCTTAATGTTAAACTCGATTTCTACAACGTCGCTGTCTGCAAGTAAGTTGGAAGAAGCAGGAGTAATAGTTACAACATCTGAAGATGAAACTGCAACCATTGTCAAATCTGCTTTATTACCAACGTATAACTTTACGATTCCACCTAATGCTAGGTCATCGCAGGAGTAAGTTACGCTCGAAAGTGTTGGAGTACAAGCCATTTTTATAAGTTATTATAAGGGGAGAGGGTTACCCCTCCCCTTGTTATTATTTAATTAATTAAGAAAAATCTTCTGCAAGTACAATCTCATCGCCTTTCATGTAAGAGAATCCTACTTTAAAGCGACCCCAAATGTATTCTGCATTTTCTTTAGATTCGTATTCTGAATCAATTGCACGAACATCATTGTAATCATCAGTCAACATAACCAAGTTGCTTGGTGCTGAGATGAAGAATTTGTTGTCTGCTAAGCTAGGGAAGTGGATAACCTCCATACCATAGTATGTTGGTAACTCACCTGCCTTGATACCATCAGGAGTGGTAGTGTGCTTGTTAGCAATTGCAATTTGGTATGCTTGGTAAGCATTTGTTCCTAAAAAGAAAGAAGGACGATACTCACGGTCTGCATCACCATAAACAGCAGATAACATAACTTCAGTCATTCCTTCGTATGCTTTTTGCATTTTGTCTAGGATATTGTTGAAGTCTAATGTTGCGTTAGTATCTACATCATTTACAGTTGTGTCAGCCTCCATTTCAGTAATCAAAGCGGCAGATGCTACGGTCAATGCTTTTTGTGAAGCTAATTTTGCAAAGTAGTCATATACCCAATTACGAAACTCTACATCCATTGTTTCAGGATTGTGTTGTCCTTTTTTCAAAGCGATACCACGATAAGACTTTTCTAATACGTGCTTACAGTTTTTGAAATTCCAAGAATAAGTTTCTACGCTCATTTCTTTTTCTGTGATTGCTGCCGTATTGTTGTCAGAAAATTCACAGTCATCACCTACTTGAAAGCCTGAAGAGCTTACATCAAAGATAGGCACGTTTACTTTATTTTTTACACCATCAACAAGTGTAAAGCGGTCTAGTACAGCCGCAGATTTTACCATAGAGTCGATGAATAAATCACGACTACGGTCACCCCATAAACTTTCAGTATTCGATAAGTTTGGAGTAGTATTAATGCTAGTTCCCATTTTTTATATAATTTTTAAAAAAATTCGTTTTACTTAATTTACAAAGTCTTAGTACAGACTTGGAAAGTGTTTGTTTATTAAATTCATTTTTTCAGAAGTAATTCTTTCAAAGTTGATAGTCTTATCTTCTACCTCAGCGACAACTTCTTCTGTCTGCTCTGCGGCAAATTGCTCTTCGACTTCAGACTCGTTAACTTCTTCCTCAGCTTGAACAGCCTCGTATCTGTGTTTTTTCATCTCGTCTTCATCGTCTTTGTGAGAACCCATTTCTTCTTCTTCTTTCTCTTCGTAACCTTTATGGTCAGGCTTGTGCTTCATTTCTTCTTCATCATCCTTACCCATTTCTTTGTCATCACCCATCATATCGGCAATGTGCTTTTGAATCATTTTGATTGCTTCACGAAGTTCTTCAACTCCTGCAAACTTGTCTTCAAAAGATGTCAATGTGGACAATAGAATCTCATTCTCGGATTCTAGTCCTTCAATACGCTCTTGGAACTTTTCAGTCATTGCCTCAAATTGAGCCTCCAACTTGCCAAGTTCTTTTGCAAATGAAAATTCAGTCATTTCTTCTTTTTTTGTTGGTTTTATATTAGCCTTAATCTCAATAGAGAAACCATTAATTTCTCCATCTTTGATTGCATTAAATAATTCGTCAGACTCAATTTTAGCCTTTACGAATACTGTTCCGTTTGGAAGGTCGAACCCATAGTCCATAGACTTATCGTTTTCAGATTCTTTCATCCAAATCTCTAGCATCACAACATCGTTTGTATCATTGTTATGTTGAATACCAAATTCGTTAAACAACCCTTTCTTAGAGTAGTTGTACATTATTTCTCTTATTGTTTCTTCTGTGAATTGCACATAGTAGAAACCATGTTCCGCAGATTGTCTTAGTATCTGTTTGTTAGGAATCATTATTGGTCCAACTACTTCACGCTTTTCATCACTAGCAAACATTTCAATGCTTTGCTTAGAGAAATAAATAAAGTTTTCTTCAATAGCAGGTTTATCTACAAGAGATATTTTATACATCCCCTGCTCAAAATCTTCTAGTGTTATATCGTATAATGGTAAATCTTTATGTTCCATTTTATTTTTTACTTCTTCTATGCCACTTAGGTAGCAAGTCGTTATCTTGTGTGTACTTAGGATTTGAAGGTTTTCCATTTTTTACTAAGTACATAAATGCATTTAATCTTGCAAGTCCCCATTGTACTGCTGAAGTAACTTTAGGACTATGAGAAGTGTTAAATGCACCCATACCTCTTAACACAACTCTTTTTGCCGCACCTACACCAATTTTCTTTTTAGGGTACTTTTTGTTATATGCGTTTACTTTATTGGTTATCTGCTTAATAATTTTAGGAGAAAGCTTTCCACCTTTTCCAACGCCTTTAGGGTTCTTTTCAGGAGTATCGCTTTTAGGTGCTTTAGGCGATTTCCTAATGCTACCATCTTTCTTTTGGGTAGCGTAACAATCGCAGTAACCATATTTTTTCTTCTTTGGGCAACCCTTTCTTTTCTTGCCATCCTTCGGACATTTAACATTGATTGTGCGATTGCCATACGGGAGTTCAGCGATATCAACACTAGCTTTAACTGTTCCTTCTCGGATTGACTTTGCTTTTCTAATCGCCCAATTAACGCCTGAAGTTCCTCCCCACCCAAGCCAAGCGACAT
>Ga0070746_10001608_pt1 | contig 13423 bp, 7 predicted proteins | sample VirMetDEL_Mar_21_FD_77016 | JGI IMG/M metagenome (GOLD analysis project Ga0070746, IMG submission 77016) | Aqueous microbial communities from the Delaware River and Bay under freshwater to marine salinity gradient to study organic matter... | ecosystem: Environmental > Aquatic > Marine > Coastal... | reverse complement strand
GTAGTTCTGCAGAGTATTGAAGCACAGGTATGTAAACATTTTCCAATGCTTTCACAGCACCTTGTGTAGCTAAATCTTCTATTCTGCCTGTATCATTGATACCTGCAACTGATCTGATAAGAATGTCACCATACAATCCTAATCCACTTACCCATGGATCATTCCAGTAAGCATTGATTGGTTGTGCTTTTTGATCATCAAAGTATGCAGGATAGAGGAATGTCTTAGCAAACAACTGATCATCTTCACCTTTGTATTCTGAAAAGACATTACTCATCTGTGTGTGGAATGAAGCGAGTGCTGAGATGTTTAGTGCACCGTTTGGCCTTGCTGCAGCCTTTATTATCTCTTCAGCCATCACATAAGTAAATGAAGTGTAGAGTGCATAACCACCTAACTTTTCTTTTAACCAAGAAGGCATTGCACCGTAATCAAACTGTGCTTCTCTTGCCAATCTTGCAGCCATAGCAGGTGATAAGCCATCATTCAATGCTGCAATAAATACACCTTCACGAACAGCGTAATCAACAGTTCTTGCTAATTGAGATGATGGTGATGTTTTCATACCGGCTGCAGTTTTTGGTGAAATGAAAGGTTCAACTGCATCCATCAAAAATCTTTTAGCCACATCTGGAGATAAACCTAATTTAGCCGGCCCTAAACTATCAATGATTGGATTTAATCCTGCAGCTGCAGCTTCAACATCATTACCAATCTGGAAACTTAAAAGAACCTGATCACCAGTGGTACCCAGATTGTTGACAGAAACCAATTCAAACAGTTGCCTATTGTTATATCCAAGGGCAGGTGACGGAGCATCAGGATACAAACTGGCAGCTACTCTGAGTTCTGTTCTGGATGCTAATGGAGCGATACTTCTACCTGCTGCTACAACTGTGTAACTGGGAGATGTGATGTATGTCATCAAAGGTTGTGATACAGTGTTTGTTACCTGATAACCAAAGTTTGGTGCAAACTTACCAGCCAATTGTCCTTGAACCCAAGAACCACGGGCTGCACCTTCTAATGATGTCATTGCTCTTTGTAGTATTTGTGCTGCACGAGGAACCTTGAGTGCCTGATCTAATGCAGCTAAACCTTCACGGCTACTGTATGCTGCTTGGATTTCAGGAATACCTCTGAAACCTGGAGGAACAACAGCATAACCACCTTCGATTCTGAAAACAAAGTTGCTTAATGCTTCAGCATAATCAGCAGCATTTTGTGGATTCTGATACAAACCTGTTTCTGTTCTGGTTAGATTTGCAACTTCTTCTGCATTTTGTTTAACTGTTAGAAACTCATGAGGATAAGTTGTATCACCTGTTTTTGAAACCACCCAAGCTTGCCATTCATCAGGAGTAAATTGTTGTTTACCTGTTGCAACCAATTCTGCAGCATAATCTAAAGTAAGTTTATTTAATCGATTGACAGCTTCATCTTCACTTAGTGAAGTTCCACCAATGTAGCCTTCATCAAGATCTGTGTATTCATAGAAATTAGATCTTCCACCGGTGTATGCACCTTTGTATGCTTCTTGTAAAGCTTGTCTTGTTGCTGCAGTTCTTTGAATGTCTATTGTGTATCCAATCAGTAGTTGTTCGAATGAAGCTGCTTCATCACCAGCCAGAGCAGGTTGTAATCGCTTCATGCCCTCAGCAATGTTTTCTAATTCTTGAACACTGTAATCAAATTTTAAATAAGGACGCCCGGGACGATAAATTGTTACTTCGTTAAATACTCTATCAAATTCTGCCTTACCTAAGATGTTTGCATTATTTCCAAAATAAGCTTTCAAAATTTGCTTGTAAGCAGGATTAGCCGTTTCAGCAGCAGTTCCAAGTATCATACTTGAAGTTTGAGCAGCTCTTGTTGATGTAGCAATATCAGATAAACTCATACCACCAACACTCATTGCTGCTACTTCTGAGATTACACCACTTGCATCTTTGCCACTATCTTTAGCAACACGGCTGTATGATTCAGGTAGAGAACGAGTTAAACCACCTTGTGCATCATTGTTTAAAGTTTCGTATTGCTCAATTCTAATTTTTGCTGATGGAGGTGGTTCGTTAAATGTAGGTTGTCTGCCTCTGAATGTTTTATTGTATTGTGATGAAATTTTTTGTTGTCCACTTTCAATAACTTCTTTTACAAAATTGACAACTTCACGTGGGCCCATTGCTGCTCTTCTGGAAGGTGGTGTTGCAGCAACTCGATATGTGGTAGGCTTAACATCTGTTATTCTTGCAGTAGTGCCTGTTTTATTTGCAAAATCTTCCATTACTGTTTCAATAGCAACACCTAATTCTTTGGGCGATATCATCTGTCCAATTCGTCTACCGTCAGGTGCAATCATACTTGTTGGCCCAAAATCCGGATCTGCAATCCTTACATACATACCTTCATCAGGAACAAATTCATACAAAGATTGATACTGCCTCATAACATCAGCAAGTTCATCAAAATGATTATCCATCCAGGTTCGTGTCACCATTGTGCTGGGTGTAAGAAGAATGTAATCATCAGGCATGTCATCAGCTAATCTTGCAGCTACAGCTTTGAGAGCTCCTTGATAACCTGGAAACAAACCTTCCGCAGATGTAAATGGCCCGGGAACTTTACTCATTCTTAATTCATAACCATCTAAAGCTGTCTTGTAGTATGGATTTTTTACCAATTCATCCAAAAACTGGGTAGGAGTTTTACCACTGTCTTTAATTCTTTGTGCTGCTCTTGCTTGTGTAACACTTAATTTTGTAGAATCAATGCCCATTTCCATAGCTTTGGCTGCAACAACTTGATCGGCAACAAAATCAGCAAAAACATTTCGATAATCACCTGTAGCCTTTGCTGCTTCTCTTACTTCTTGTGTTGCTTTACCTGTGATGATTGGAAAATTACCACCTGTCTTTGCAGTTTCATCAACAATAGCAATAGCATCTCTCATACCTTTGGCATTCATTGCCATCTTTGCACCTTTAGCAGGCTGAAGTAATGAAAGAGCGCCAGTAAATGGAACAAACAATTCAGCAACAGTTCCAGCTGCAAATTGTGCAAGTTCTGCTTCTGGTGTGCCACCTGAGAACTTCTTCATTGCAACTACATCATTACCTAAACCACGTCCAGTTGCAATCTCTACAGCCAACTCTTCAATGTAAGATAAATCTGCAGTGGATGGTGCTCTGGTTCCAAAAGGTGCCATTTCAAATACAGATTCTTCTTCTTCTGGCTTTTCTCTTCCACCTAAAATAAAGAATCCAACAGGTGTTAAACCTAATCCAAGCGGTATTCTTTCTGCAGGTTCTTCGCGTTGTTCTGCATCTGGTGCATACACAATGTCTTGGTATTCACGTTGTGATTGATAGTAATCAGATGTAAGTAATTCACCAACTGTATCAAAGAAGTTTATTATGCCACGCTGTGTTTCGGCCACATAATAATCAGCAATGTCCAAACTATCCATGACAGGTTTCGTAAGGCTTCTCATCAATCCTGCAGCGTTTCTGGCCACATTTCCGATTTGGCTCTCAGTAATTGCATCAGGATCTTGTATCAAACCAGCTTCAATCATTTCTGCTTTGATTTGTGTAGGTGGTGCATCTGTCATGACACTGAATAGCAAATCAGCGATTTGTTGTTTTGCATATGCAGGTGCTGTATCTTCACCAAGATAGTATTCTGTAAGCTGTGCTCTACTTAGTTCGTTGTTTGGTTCAGCATCTAAACCTGGAGGGAAAGTTTGTTTTACCAACTCAACCATCAACAGATTTGCAGATGTTTCTGCTGCTGTTTCTTCTTCTGGTGTTAGCCTGTCTCTACCTTCTAATCGTTTTGTTTGGCTAAGCATCTCATCTCTGATTTGCTGCAATCTGGCTTCTTTCAATCTATCAAAATAATCTTCCGTATTCAGCCCAGTGTTTTGTATGCCTTCCAAAATGTCTTGTCTGTTCTGTTGTTGTTGTGCTCTGATTTGTCTAACTTCTGGCCCTGGCACAACTATCTGTGGTTTTAAGGCTTCACCTATGGCTGAAATACCTAAGCCTTTCGCACTCTCTGGCCTTCTAAGTAAATCAACTTCCCTTGAAGGTGGTATTATGGGTGGCTGTGGTTGAAAGCCTCCAGGGCGTGCCTGGCGTGGTGATTCTGAAAAGGATGATGCGAATGCATAATCTTCTGCAGTTTCTTGATCACCAATAAAATCATCAATAAACTTTTCTCTTTCTCTAAATGCAGCCATCCAATCCAAAGATGCATCTGTATCATCAGGTGGTGCATCAGTTAGTTTGACACCTCCGCCTTCTTCGTAAGCTTTGATTGCCTGATCTCTGAGGCCAAGGATTGCAACACCATCTACAGTTATTGTTCTTCTAGGAGGTAGATTCTTTTGCTGAATAGCATACTTGTAAGCCTGATCATACAGTTGTTGCTGTTGTTCTGTCAATGCCTCAGGTGTAACAAACCTTTGCAACTCTCTTTGTTGCATCAAACCTTCACGGCGTAATCTTGAAAGTTCTTCAAATCCCACAGGTGCAGGTGTGGTTTCTTCTCCAATACCTCTTTCACCAATAGGTGCAGGTGGCATCTTAACACCTAAATCTGCCAATCTTTGTTGTTGTTCAATTGTCAGTTCTTCTGTAGGAGGTGGTGTAAGTAGTGAAGGTTCTTCAACTTCTGGGACAACACCGGTTATTTCATTGAATGCTTGTTGTGCTGCATCTTCACCCTGATTTTTTAGAATGTATTCATATAAACCACGATCTTCTGCATTTAGAACATCTAATTCTTCTGGAGTAGGAAGTGCCATTTAATCTCCTATGCTAACATTTCTGATGCTTTCGTATTTTGCTTGAATCTTTCCAATAGTGCTGCAAGCAATTCATCATCTTGCTTTATTGCATTACCTAATGCATCGTATTCGAAACTCTGAACAGGTGCTGTGGCTTGATCAGCTGGTAGTGGCTCCAAAGTGTTTGGATCTACAACAGGCTGTGGAAAAGGTTGAGGTGTAAATCCAGGTGGGCCTCCTGGAGCACCAGCAGGAACCTTACCACTTTCAGGTAGAGCTTGGAATGCTGGATTCTCTTCAAGAACTTCATCAGTTATTTGTTTTCTAAATTCTTCTTTTGATAAGACATCAGCAGGACGAGCAGGATCTTTTGGAACTGTCTTCTTGTAATCTTCAATGCCTTTTCTTAATGCCAATTCAAATGCTTCATCATCAACAGTGCCGTCTTCTTTTGCTAATAGCTTTCTCATCTGAGCATAAACATCTAAATCAGGATTTGGATTTGCTAATTGTTCTGCAAATAACAGAGATGCTGCATCTAAATCACCTTCGTATTCGTATTTGTTGTAGATGTCATCACTAAATTCTCTTGATAAAGCACCAGCAATAAGTTTCTCTTCTGTATTCAGGCTGTCATAGAGTTCTGTAGCTCTAAGTTTCTTTCTTTCTCTGAGTTTTTGTCCAACTTTAACAGGTGCAAATTGTTCTTGATAAATCTCACGGCCTCTTTCAATTGTGCTACCTGCACGCTTTTCTTTAATAGTAGCCAATCTTTCTTTTTCAGCAGCAATCAATTCATCAATATCATCCATTCCTTCTTTGGTTGATTTGATAATTTCTTCAGCTGCATCAGGATCTGAAGCAATACCACCCATTGCCTTTCTGAGTTCTCTTTCATCTTTCTCAATACTTTGCAATTGTGCTGCAATCTCAGGTTCATCCTTAACACGATTTAATGCCTGCTGTTTGTAGTACTCTGTATTACCAATTGCTGTTACAGGTTTGTCTGGTAAGAATGCAGATTTTGTAATCTCTTTCAATCGTGCATCTGATACTTTTCCTCTTGCAGAAGGATTAGCCTGTAATCTCGATTGCATGTTTGAATAAAAACTTGAAGCAGCTTGTAGCCTTTGGCCTTCTGTATCTGAAGGTAATGATGCTCGAGCCAAATCAGCAGCTTTAACAATCTCACCATCGTAATCACCAAGTGACATTCCTTGCTCAAGTGCTGCAGTGGTGTTTGATACAATACTTGTTGCAACTGAAGAAGGTAATTCAGTGTAATCTTTTGCAACTTCTTTCTTTCTAGCTTCTTCAACTTTAAAGTATTGTAGTTGTTTGTCTTGTGAGTTTGTTATGATTTTGTAAAGCGAGTTAAAAGAATCTGAATCACCACCGGTGCTCTTTATTGCTGCTTCCTGTAAATCTATTTTCTGCTTTTGTAGTTCAAGGATGTAATCACGAATAAACTTCTCTTCATCAAGCAGGGCTGCTTTCTCAGCTGCTGCCAGTTGCATTGCATACTGAAATCTTTGTTGATGAGTTTGAATGTAGCTTTCTAAATAGAACCAGTAAGTTTCTTGTGCCATTATTGTCCTCCATAATTTATGTTTGGATTGGCCATGTCAACACCATAATTTATGTTTGGATTGCTCATCCCGCCGGTTGTTCTATTAAAAATACTTCTTGCTTCTCTTGCTGATTGTTCAGTGGAAGTAAGTGCAGTATCCATTGGACGATTTATCATCTCATTGAAAGCAACAGCTTGAGACATAGTTCCTAAACCACTTGCAACTGCACCAGTTATTCCTTGTGTGAGGCCAACTTTTCTTTGAGTTTCCATTTGTGCTAATTGTTGTGCTAATGCTTGCATCTCTGCTTCTTGTGCCCTTTTAGTTTGAATGTCTGCTTCAGCAGCAACCTGTTGTGCTCTGTCCATGGCAGCTCTTTCAGCTTCTGCTTGTTGTGTAAGCTGTGCTAAAACTTCTCCACTACCTCGAGCACCTTCACTAAGTGCTTGTTGCTGTTCCATCCGTTGAGCAGCTAAAGCTCTTCCTGGATCTGCAGTTCTTCTTAATAGTAAAGCTTCTTCTTCGCCAGTTAAACCCAGAGCACCAGTTCTCTGCATTTGTTCGAGTTGGCCTAGCCTTTCTTTGTAGGGCTCTTGTGCTTGTTTCATTTGACGAGATTGAATAACTGCACCAGTTGCTTTTGTTACTGCTGCAGCTGATGCAAGTATTGCCGCTGTTGCTAAAAAACTCATTGTATTACCTCATTGTTTGCGTTCATTTTTCTAATCGTAATAAGCTGTGAGTGAGTAATTAAACCACTTGTTGTAAGTTCCTCTACAGTTGGTACCAAGTGCTATTTCAAACTCATGTTCTCCTGCACTTAATCCTTGTTTTAATATGTTCATTTGATAAGGAGCATTGCATTCCCAACTTGGTATTTTATTTGTTGCATCTAACCCAGGTTGCATTTCTTGCCTAACAAAACCTCTTGTGCTTGTTACAACATTACCATTGAAACGAATAAAAATAACAGTATTATCAGCATCATCCATGACGTCAGCAAGAGAAGTTTCAACACTATTATTTAAAACACGTGGAAAGATTTGTAAGTGTAATAAGACAGAGCCAGGTTCTTCCATGTAGAAGTTTATTCCTGCAACACCAGGTTTGATACCAACTGTGTTAGGATCAGCTGTTCCGTGTGCTTGCATTGTAATGCCTGGATGATTTTTGTAGAAAGGATAACCACCTTTGCAGGTACCTGTAATAAATTCTTGATAGTTTCCAAATGGATAATACTTACCTTGCACAAAGAAATCATTAGATGCCCAGTTATCAGTTGCAAAATCACCACTAACATTTAATCCATTGACATATTCTTGGATGTCTTCAATGTTTTCTTGCACATCTGCTGATACAATTGTAGTTCCATTGGCAAATACATTTGTTGGTGTGTAAGCCATTATGCGCCCTCCTGGGTGTAATGTGTTAAGATAACATTTGCACGTTCAATGTAGATTTGGCCTTCATAACCATAGAGATCTGAAGCAGGATTACAGGTTTGATCTTCTAAGAAAGCTGAAGCAATAACATCGTGGCCACCTGCAACAACCTGTGTTGCTTTCATACGCCATAATCCTGAAACAAATAACTCAACACCGTAAAGAGTTCCAGCAAAAGCTTCATCAACAACGATTGTTGTGGTTCCTGAGTATTGTGTAGGCATTAAAACATATCTATCATCAGTAACAACAGTACCATCACCGTGATACATTGCAATAGCTGCAGCATTTGAAGAAGATGTTGCTGCAATAAACATGTGAGGAATAACTGTCACATGATCCCATGATCTTCTGGTTTCACCTGCACTATTTAGTGCGTATGAGTTTGACAATCCAACAGCTGCATTCTTTGGATCGATTGAAGCATAAGCACTATTTCCTCGTAAGCCACTTGATGTTAGAGTTTGGAAATCTGCATCATTCAGCGCATTAGATGTAACATTTACTTTTGGATACACCATCCAGAATACTTCACCAATACCACTACCAGTTGAATAAGTTCCACCACCATGAGTTCCACTTGATCGTGGTAAATCACTTACTTGGTTAAGTATTGTTGCTGTATCAGTTTCTGTTGTCCAAACATTTACTGTCCAATCTAATCTGATAATGTCACCAGGTTGTGGAGTGATACCTGATGTGCCATTCAGTTGTAATTTTGTGCCATCACCAGCAGCTGTAGAAGTTACAGGAGGGCTGCTATTATGATTGATTGCCCATTCCTTGGTTCCACCACCAACTGCATTCGAATAAGCTTTGTATCGCCATGTGGTGTAGGTTGTATGTGCTGTTGTGAAAGGAACCTCGGTTTCATTGTATTGTTGTGATTGGTATTGAATGTTTGGATTGAATCCGATGTTTCTGTAATCAATACCTTCTTGACGAATGTTCTTTTCATTTAAATCAGCAGTGGCTGTGGCTATTGCATTGAAATCTGAATTGATTGTTACAGCATTTGTTGTGCCGTTCTGAGGATAAATTGGTGATCTATTTATTGTGCTCATTATCTTGTCCTGTTAAGTATTGAAAGTTGTCCGCCCCACCACATAAGCATTGTATTTGACAAACCACTAATTACTCTGTTCTGTGCATTTGGCACCCACCAGTGCACTGAAATGGTATGAGAACCTTCTGTGATAGGTAATGCAGCATTTAATTGTGTTGTCCAGAATTGTGGAGTAATCCAATTACTTTCAGCCACTGGGACACCATCGATTCTGATTTGCCATTTGTGCCATCGACGTTCAACTCTTGAAACAGCGTTAACTGAGAACTTATTGATTGCTTGCCATTTTGTTTGAAAGATGTTGGCTCTCCACGTGATGTTTATCATGCCGTTTTGAAAACTCTGAGTTGACGATGATGCTTGAATCCATTGTCCACCGGAGTTAATGTCTTCCCATCTAAATCCTGGAATACCATTAGCTCTTGGATTGTTTGGGCCACCAGATGAAGGTGAAGCACCAACAACAGAACCGTCGTATGAAATATCTTCAGTACTAGGAACTTGATTTGATAATTCAAACATCTCACCAAAACAATTATTAGCACATGCATTTGCAGCAATTGCATCTGTTCTAATGTTCTCTCTATCAAAATCACCGTTGATAGTTTGCACATAGTTTCCGTATGCAATATCAAATTCTCTTCCGTTGACAATGCTATTGTTTGTGATGTCTTTGACGTTGTATTTGTATCCCATTACACTTTTCCTTTTATTGTCTTGGTATCAGCAACAACATACTCGATTGAATAACCAGCAAACTCTATTCTGTTAGTTGTTTCAAATGCAAATGCAAACTGTGAAGCACCTTTGATACTAACATCATATCTTATTTCTGTGAATAGTGTATCTTGCCACTTATCAGTGCCCCAAATTGCTGTGCCATAAACTGGCTGATCTGGATGATCCCCTCTCTGTTGCTTCTCACCTTCAGTTGATTGAGATCCTGATGTGATTGCTTCTTCATACCAATCTCTATCACGATAATAATTCAATGAAATCTTATCATTGCCTTGTGTCATTGCATACATGTAGATGTATTTAACAAATTTCTTGGTTGGCCCATATCCAAAATCATGCCAAGCACTTCTAAATTCAGAAGTTAGAGGCCCTTTAGCAACTTCTGTATCATCACTAATTCGATAACCTGAATTTCTTTTATTGCTAATTACAAACAAACCACGATTGATATCATCACCTTCTGCAGCTGCTCCTTCAAAGTTTGAACCGAACACCAGCATACCATCATTATTCGATGTGATACACTTAACTGGAAAGCCCGTTCTAATACTCCAAGAACCTGTATCGATGTGATATACCAATCCAGTATCGAGGGTAGCAGATCCGTCTGTGGAGAGGTAGAAATGAACTTCTCTATATTTATGTGAATAAGCACATCTTGCAAAGCGTAGAGCATTCTCACTTACTTGTTCAAACAATCCTGAAATACCTTCACTTACTTTGGTAAGCTGAAGTGTGTCAGCATCATATCCACCACTGATTAGATAGATACCAGCTTTGTTCACAAAGAAAACACCTAAGTTAGGCACAGATACGATTGAATGTACTGATTGTGTTCCGATACCTTGTACAAATGGACGAGCCTGTAAGATACCTGCACTGTCTGAGAGGATAATATCAATACCGTTCTCTTTGAAAACAAGTAATTGATTGTAATAGCTTATCATTCCTGTGATACTTCCACCACCAAAAGTTCCCATATCAAAGAAGTTGTTGGCTCCGTACTGATTGATAGTTCCAGGTTCTGAATAGTAAATGATTCTGTCTTGTCCAGGCCCACCATCTAGGAATAATCTGCCGTTGAACGTAGCGCTGAAACGTGCAGTATTTCCAGGAAAAAGGTAATGTGTATCAGATGTTGGTGCGAAAGCTCCTAACATTTCATCTGAGTGGTAATCTACGTATGTTGTCTGAGTATTGTTAGGAATGGTTGCAACAAAATAAAACTCAGAACCGATTGTTTGAGTTCGATAGATTCTTCTGGCAACTGTTCCTTTTGGCCCTTTTGGAATGTTTGATAATCCAATACAAGGACGAATTGTTTCATCATTACTACCAATGAGTTGTATTTTTAGTTTCCATTTGATCTGTTTACTTGCTTCAGATAGAGCACTTTCACTACCATCTTCAAAAACAAATGAACAACGCCACTGATAAGATGCAGGTTCTTCTTGAGCTAAACCATCTGCTGGTGCCAAACCTGCTAATTCAGATCCTAAACCTTGAAACTCATCTAAGCCTATTCTTAAAGATCTGCGTGTGTATGAACCATGGCTGTCATAAAACTCATTTGTGCAAAAATAATCAGCACCACTAAATGCCCAAGAATTAGTAAAATCAGGATCAGCAGTATCATGATCTACTAATCGAGGGTTAAGTGGTTCTGGAGTTGAAGGTGCAGGTAAACCTAATCGATAAACTTTCTTACCGTTCTTAATAGCTATTGGATTATCTTTGCCATTACAGATTACCAGATAATCACCAAATGGATTGTAATGTGTTTGATGTAATGATTTGCTTCTACTGTTTATGACAACTTCTTTTGGATCACCAGTAAAACCATTTGAGCCATTGACATAGTAAAGCTTACCATTGTATTCAAAGTAAAGCCAAGTTCTGGCACCACCGTGAGTGCTCCAGTTGTAAACACTATCAACAGAACCAGCTGCACCAAAAACTGCCTGAATACTTCTATTGGTGAAATACTTTTCAAATCCAATACGATTATGCCAAGTTTTAAACTGATCATTGTATTGAAAGTTAGTGAGAGAAGTTGCTGAATTAGGTGGCTGTGGTAGCTCTTGATTTAAGCCTAACTGTGGGTAGATTTCGTTTTTAAGAGAGATTTGCATTGCCTATCCTAAGTGTGTCAGGTTCCTAAATGGACGTGGCCTTAATTCACCTGCTCGGTAATCACCTTTAACATAAAGTGCAGATCGCTGAGTTAGATATCTGGAACTAATCTTTTCGTATTCTTTATCTGCTTTTCTTCGATAGTAATCTGCTTGGCCTTCGTTTCCGTGTTTGAAAAATACTTCTTCACAGGCTCGATAAACGAGATACCTATGTGTATCAGAAGGCATATCAGGCACATCAAAATCGTCTTCAAGAAGTGTTGGAACATACATATACCTTATTCGAATTGGAGTTTGTGATGTTGGACGAGGAAACAATCTCATCCTCTGTGCGTTTCTGTATTGTGTATCAGCGCGTGGAATAAACAGAAGTTTATCTGGATTGATAGCCAATTGATTACCACCACCACCAAAGAAATCTGCAGGGAAATCAGTTAAAGTATCCACATCATCAATTACGAAGTAGTTAAAGCCCTGTGTGGTTCCTAAGCCTTGAATCTGCACACCTTTAATATCTCTGTAGAAATCTTCAATTTGTGATAAACCACCGATATTGACACCATTCAACTGAATAAAGAAAACCTTTCGTAATCCATCAACACCAAATGCTGTCGTATCTCTGGTTGTAATTGTTAGCTTCTCACCTGCAGCAACTGTAATTGCGAATGCATCACTTAGTTGTCCTACCTGTCCTCTCCACTCGTAAGCCATCTTTATGTTGTAAGTTCCAGGAGGAAACTGATTACTTGCAAAAGCAGCTGAAGTAACAGAGAAATCTTTACCGGCTCTTGGAGTGAAGTGGCCAACATCCAGTATCTGTTCTGGATAGCTATCATACATAACGTAATCTGTTGGTGTGCCTTCCAAATCAAGACGCAAATCCAACTCTTCATCTTTCTTACGAGACAGAGAATAGAAATGTCCGAGTGCATTGGTTCCAATACCTGCCTCTTCGATGTTCCTGATGCCAACAGAAAGCACATCAACACAATCTGCAGGTAATGTTAAGTATCGTTGTTGAGATGTGATAGAGATGGCTTGTGGCACACCAGATGCACCTTCCCAATCAACTCGTGGTGTGTTTGATAATCTTGAAACTAATAATGTTCCAGCACCATCGTCGGCTTTGTCAATCATAAACAAGCCGTTGTTTTGGTTGTCAGTTGCACCTGTAATTTTAAGAATGCTTCCTTCGATGCGTGTGAAGCCTTTTACCAAATCGTAGAAATCTGCAGATACATTATTGATTTGGTTTATTGGAAATCTACCAGCTGTACCTGAAGGAGTAATTTCTGCTGCTGTGTCTGTTTTATCTGGATACGTGTAAAGATCGATTGTTTTTTGAGAGAATTCCCAAGGACGAGAAGCGAATGTATCCAGATAGATTTCATTGATTATGCGATTTACTTCTTGCTTGTAGGTGGTTACTTCAGGTGCATAATCAACAATGCTTCCCACCATATCTCTGATTTCTTTTAAATTCATTTCTCACCCTTTGTAAAGAGGGCACCCCAAGCAGGGGTGCCCCAAAGTTACAGTTAAATTAGAACTTGCGTGTAATCAAGCAAAGAACGGTAGTTGCACCGGATGCCGCTTCACATGCTGTTCCAATAACACCTTTGACGTTACCGCCAGTAGCGTCAGTAAGTGCAACAGCAACACCAGCTGCGGTAGATGCAAAG
>Ga0070746_10001598_pt1 | contig 13498 bp, 19 predicted proteins | sample VirMetDEL_Mar_21_FD_77016 | JGI IMG/M metagenome (GOLD analysis project Ga0070746, IMG submission 77016) | Aqueous microbial communities from the Delaware River and Bay under freshwater to marine salinity gradient to study organic matter... | ecosystem: Environmental > Aquatic > Marine >... | reverse complement strand
GTTTCCCCTCTTCGGCGCGCCTCTTCTTCCTCCAGTTGTGCGCGTGCGTCCATTTCCGCGGCCATCTGCTCGGTGCGCTGCCGTTCGTAGTCCTCGAGGATGAGGCGCCGGGCCTCTTCGTACCCCCGCTCGGCCTCCAAGCGCAGCGCGTAGTCCCCTGCCGCGTTTTCGCGTCGCTGTTGGGCGATGGCTTCCGCCTCATTGAGTCGCGCGGTCGCATCTGCGGCGAGTTTCTGTGATGCGGTCAGTTCGCGCGCGGTCACCGACTCGATGAGCGCGGCTTGTTTCTCACGGAGGGCCAACTCTCGGTCGACCTGCGCATTTCGCTCCGCGCCAGCCTTGAGGATTGCGGCCATCTGCGCCGCTTGCTTCGCTTCCTGCTCGGCGCGCATCCGGGCCGCGTCGGCTGCGTTCTTGTCCGCCTCCGCTTTGTCCCGGCTTGCCTTCGCCGCGCGCTCGGTGGCCTCAGCTTCGGCCTTTTGGGCGAACGTGATGTCTTCGCTTTTACTGAGGGCTTCGTCACGCTGCTTATTCACATCTGCTATTGATTCTTCATACAGGCGAGTGCGCCGCTTCAGTTCTTGCAGCCGGGCATCCGTCTTTTTGTTTACCCGCTCGTTTTCGAGGATGGCTTTCCGCTCGCGCTCAAGTTCGTTGATTTTGAGCTTTGTTGCATTAACGAGTCTGTCGGCGCCGAGGTTGATGGCGCGGTCTCGCTCCTCCTGCGCGGCAGTCTCTTTGTCGTAGGTACCGAGCAGTTTTTGCAATTCCTCGTCTGTCGACTCAACCGCCTTCTGGAAGAGGTCGTAGCCCTCCGCAACCTTCTGAGACAGGGCGGCCGACGCCTTCAGCCGCTTCTCGGCCTGCTCTAGGTTGTGGGTGAAGACGAGATAGGCGGCCCCCAGTGCAGCCGCCGCGACGCCCACAGCGCCAAGCACGGGGATGGAAAGCATACCCGCACGGCTCACAGCTTCCATTCCCCCCGCCGCATCCCCGAATCCGCGGGCCACGGCGCCGAGCTTCGGGTCGACCGCATCCAGTGCGCCAGCGACGCCAGAGAGGATGCTGTCCACTTCGCCGGCCTTGTCGCTCACCTTGTCGAGTGCTTCGGCGGTGTTGGAGATGCCGCCACCCTTGGCGCCGGTCTTCTCCCACTCGCGAGCAGCGGCCTTGGCTGCCGCGCGGGCATCCTTCTCGGCTTGGTCTTGCGCTTTCTGGAGACGCTTGACCAACTTCTCAGCGGCGCGGGCGGCCTGTTTGTCGGTGAAGCCGGGGATTTTCGAGAACTGCTGCTGGTACTTGCTGATGTCCGCGATGACATCGAGCCGCACGGTCTGGGTGGTGGCCATCAGATGTTCCCCACGCTGAGAGAGTCCGCGATGTTTTCGGCGAGGTCACGTAGCGCCTTCTTGGAGGGCTTGACGATTAGCGTCTGCCACGCGTTCTTCCGGCCCAACTTGACTGGCTTGATGTAGAACGCGTACCACGCCCCGTTGCCGAGAGATGCTTGCAACTTGCCGGGCCCGAGGGGGGTGTACTCGAGGAACACCATCGCCTTGGAGAATCCCGACTTGACCGGCCACTTCTTGAAAGCGGTCAGCGCAAGCGCCCCCATGGTGGCGTCCATCTCTTTGGAGACTACGGGTGCGGTGATTGCGATGGCGTCAAGAACCGCCTCACGGAACGCGGGGTCTGTGCGGATGGCCTGTGCGCGGTCGGGCGTCTTCAGTGCCAGCGCTACCCGCGTCGGGGGCATCGTTCGGTACCGCTTCGACTTGTTTGGCGGCTCGCTCCCCGCAATCCAGCGCTGGTACACGTCCGCCGGCTTGCCCGCGGTCGTGGACGCCACACGCCCGAAGTACCGGTCTGATGCACTCCAGAAGTTGGACGAGTTGGGGTACATCAGGTGTCCGGGCTTGCAAGGATGTCGAGGAGGTTGTCGAATGCCGGGTCGCCAGTCTTCTTTGGCAGCGGCGGCGATGTGGTCGAGACCTGAACCGCTGGGGGAGGGTCGTCGTTCGCTTCAGCATACATCAACCCGAGGACGCTCCGCTGACGGTCCCGGTCGAGGTGGTCGAACCAGTGCGGGTCTCCCGCGGCCTCGATTCCCATGCGCGTCAGCCTTCGGAGGAGTCCCCCGTGTTTCCCCCGAAAGGGGCGGCGGCCTCTTCCGCCTCCTCGTCGGCCATGGCCGGAAGCACCGTGTCCAGCATTTGGTCGAGGCAGACGCCACACGCTTTGGTCCATGCGTCATCCGACATCCAGCGGCGGCGCTTCGTCCACAGCCATTGGTCGACATCGGAGCCGTACTGTGCCCATGCCTCGGCGCCAAACAGGCTCCGAGGGGGAGACGGGCGGCCGGTGGACGCTGGTAGACAGATGGCCCCGATTGCGGAAATGACAGACCCGAGCGTGGCATGGTCTGGCTCACGCTCCCACTCGCCCTCCTCGTTCCGGCGACCGTTGGCCGCAGACCACGCAGATGTGGCCTGGAGTTGGTGGCGGAAGAGAGGCAGCCGGCATTGTACCGGCTTGCCGTCGAGTTCCACGGTAAAGGTGCTTGACATGGTGTGTGCTCCCTGTCGCTGCTGGTTGGTTGGCGTGCTCAGGTGATGGTGTAGGAGCTGCCGCCCTCACCGTCTCCGTATGCGATGCAGTTGATGGTCGCCGTCATGCCGGACTCGGTGAGTTCCACGTCGGCCGACATGCGGACCTTGGCAAACTCGATGGTTGCCGACTTTCCGCAGGTGTTTGAGAAGACAAAGCGGAGCCCAGCGCACCAGACGCCACACCCGACAGTCTCCATGCTCACCGCGTCGGCCCAGTCGCCGGTCTTCCGCACAGCGTCCAGAATGCGCTCACGGGTGGCCGCGTTGGTGATGTCGTCGGCCACGCCGCTGGTGACGTTGAACGAAAACTCCACCGGCTCTTGGTCACCGACCACGAGGCCGACGTGGAATCCGCGCGACTTGACTTCGTTGACGCCCGTGTCTCCGGCTTGGATGCCGGGGAAGGACACGAGGAAGTCGCCGGGGCCGACGGTCATGGTGTGGGTTTCGCCGTTGTCGTAGATGGTGACAGCGACGTCCCGGCGAGAGAATGCCGGGAGTCCTTGAGGGATGGCCATCATGCGCTCCGTTGGATGGTGGTGACTGTCACGGTGGTCGAGGACCCGCCCGCGTTGGCCAGATTGATGAGGCGGTCACTGGCTCCGAGGGTCGGACCACCGTCACGGGGGTACAGTAGGCACATCACACCGCCGGGACGCAGGACAACGCTATCGGTGGTGCCGTCGAGGAAGTCGACACCGTTGGCCGATGCGACCTTGACGGAGATGTTGCCGGACGCGGCGGCCGGAACCTCGATGATGAGGCCCGCAAGCTCAACACCGTTCAGCGCGTCGCCGTCGGGACCCTCGATGGCCCGGAGGTCAAGGTCCACATTGCCGGACCCGGCCACAGCCTGTTCCACTTGGCCGTGGATGTCGGCTTCGTTGTTGCCGGTGCCACTGGTCCAGCGTTGCCGGAAGTCGACGGAGGAGACCCCACGGCCCGAGTACGGGGCGTCGAGAGTGGATGCAGCGCGACAGGTCACGCCGACGGAGGTGGTCTGGCTCATGTCACTGACTCCAGGTGTCGGAAGCGGTAGGTCTGGGTGATGAGGAGTCCCGCCTTGCCGTCGTTGGCTGCGGGCTGAAAGGCGTCCTGCACGTCCACAAGCCGGACCGCGCCGCCCGTGAAGCAGAACCGGTCAGGGGCCATCATCGCGCGCCGGACCGCTTGCGCGGATTGCAGGGCGAGCAAGTGGCTTTCCCACTGCTGCTGGGGGTAGGCGAGGAACAGCCACGCGACCTGGATGGTGGTCTCAAACTCAATCGCGTTCTGGGTTTCCACCGGACCGGTCGGGGTCATCGTCTGGACGGCGAGGTTGTACCGGAGGTGGTCGTCTGGCTTTGCTTGCTGCTGGTCGAGCAAGCCAAGCACTCGCGTCCACTGGTCATTGGCGGAACCGTTCCTCTGCCACGGCAAAGGGTCAAGCCCAGCCATGATGCTGTCGACTTCGGTGAGGATTTCCCACGCCCCGACGCCATCGGCCGGGCTGTAGTCGGGAACGGTCACAGAATCACCACGCGGCGGCGGCCGTGCCGGTAGCGAGGCCGATAGGGCACCGACACGCCACGGTGCACGATGGTGGGGCCGGCTTCGACCGAATCAGGGTCATCCAGTCGGCCGTCTTGGTCGCGGTCGTACTGTGCCGCGATGGCCTTCCACTTGGCGCCGTACTCACGGCGGTGGTGCTCGTATGCCTGCTGGTAGCCCTCGTTCCCGTCGTTCTTCGCGATGTCCATGAAGAACTTGGCAAGGGCCAGTTCGCGCTCGCACTCAAAGAAGAGGCCAGGGTTGCCGATGTTCCACAGGCAGCCGCCCTCTCGAATCCAGCGACGGAGGATGTCGCCCCACGCCGAAGCGCGGTACTTCTCGAGGTTTGTGGTGCCAGACGGGGCGAGCGCCAAGAGGTCGGAGTGCTCATCGAGCATATCTTGGTCTGACACCGTGGGCTCGATGGGGCGGATGCTCATCGCGGCGGGGCGGTTCTTCGTGTAGACCACGCCGTCAATCGTGACCGCCCACGTCTCCATCCAGCCCGCGCCGTAGTCCCGGCCCGATGCGGTCGGGTCGAGCGTCGACGCGCCGATGGTGTAGGTTGACACACCCTCGGCAGTGATGGTCGCAGCCTGTGCGTCAATGACGGCCGTTTGCGACCCGTTTGGGTACAGTGAGAACGTGGCCGAATCCGGCGTGACAACGCTTCCCCGATGTCGCACCGTGAGCGAGACGGTGTTGGGCCGCCCCGCTTGGAGGATGTCGGGAAGGGAGATGTCGTAGCTGTAGTACAGCTCACCGGAAACGGGCACGCATCACCTCTCAGGTATCGGTGTCAACCGACAGGACGGGGGTGTACGCCTTCCACTCGGTGCCATCGCATCCAATCATGCCGCAAGCGCCCTGCCCCAGCGTGAGGAGCGTGTTGCCGGCCGCATCCTTGAGCACGACGTTTTCGGCTGCGTCTGCGATGTTGTAGACCCAGAAGAACAGACCCTCGGAGACGGCCGCCGCCGGGGTGGAGACATCGCGAGCAGAACCGCCCGGATCGATCCGAAGGTAGTTGGCGCTGTTGGCGTCCAAGGTGAGGTCGTCGGCGAGGGTGACCGTCTCGAAGCCACCCACAAGGCGCATCTGGGCGGTGAGCCGCTTTTGTGCGCTGCTGTCGTAGGCCATGGTGGCCTCCGTGGTTCAGGGTGGTTCAGGAGAGGGCGATGGCGCTGATGCAGATGAGCACCCAGGCCGACTCGGTGCCGTCCTGCACGCCAGCGTTGAAGAACTCGCCCTGTTCGTTCTGGTTGATGGTGCCGATGGTGTCGCCGGCCTCGTTCTTGACCACGAGGTTTTCGGCGGCGTCGGAGCCGTTCACGATGCGGCGGTACAGGCCCGTGCTGGGGATGGTGCCCTCGTCGTCCAGCTCGACGTCCCGAGCGGAGCCGCCCGCGTCGAGCTTGATGACCATGGGGTACGTCGCGTCCAGGGTGATGTTGCCCGCAAGCGTTGCCGAGTGGAACACGGGGCTGGTGAGGTGGGCGCCCACTTGGCCGGAGCCGAGGGGAAGGTAGGTGTCTGCGTTGGTGTCGAGGAGGGCCATGGCCGGGCTCCAGTGCGCTTAGTCGCGCTGTTCGGGGGTCTTGCGGATTGCCTGACGCACACGGCGCTCGGCATCCTGTTGGGTGAGACGCTTGCCGCGCTTGGCTGCACTCTCTCGCATCTGCTTTGCAGTGCGTGCGATGCCGTCGCGGCTGTAGGTGGGTGATTCGCTCATCGGCGGCCCCGCTTGGGCTTGGACTCGTCCACAGCATCAAGCACGGCGGCGGCTTCCATGACCTTGGCCTTCTCAGCGGCGGCCTTCACGCGGTCGGCGCGCTTGGCGGGGTCGTCGATGTTGGCCTGCTGTGCAGCCCACGACCGGTGATGCTTCAGGTACTCGGCGCGGGCGAACTCGTCGGGGCCGGGGATGATTCCGGCTTCCACAAGCGAGGCGAGCCACCGGTAGTAGGGCTCTTTGTGGAAGGTCCACCGCGGTGGGTCGTTGGGCGAGCGCGAACGGAGGCGGGTGAACCACACCTCTTTGTAGAGCGAGCCCTCGAGCTTCGTGCGGCGGTCGTAGACATCGTAGCGCCGGTAGTACCGGCCCTCGGAGGCAGGAGCGACGCCCGCGGGCAGGTGTTCGGCATCCACGACCGGGGCCAGTTGGGGCCAGATGATGGTGAAGCCCTCGGCTTCCTTCTTCTGGATGGCCGCGCGGATGGTGTCCGTGAAGCTGTCGCCTCGGCGGCGAATCTCCACGAGTTCAATGCCGGGCGTGATTGGCAGCGGGGCCAGGATGGGCAGCCACGTGGGCTTCTTCAGGCCCTTGGTGACCACTTCGCCCGCGCCGGGGTGTGCCATGAGGAGGAACTGTGCGCCGGGCTGGCAGTTGAGGCGGGGCGCCTCATCGAACCCGTCGACGCCCATGGGGGCGGTTCCTCGCATTTCAGGGGTGATTGCCATGTGTGCTCCTTGGGATGGCGACGACCCGCGGGACGCACGGGAGCACACATGCAGCGTACTCCCGCGGGCCGACGCGGTGTCATCAGGTGGTCGAGAGGACCTTGCGCTGGGAGGTCACGCTGGAGTCGCCAAGCGCGAAGCCGACATACGCCATGATGATGGACTTGAGCGTCTGCTGGTCCAGCGACGTGGGCGTGTCGAACATCACGAGCCCGAAGTCGTCGGCGTAGACGGCGTTCAGTTTGTCGTCAAGCATGAGCGGCGAGGTGCTGGCCTTCGCAAAGCCGATGCCGCCGGGCTGGAATGCGAAGCCGTTGTAGCCGCCGCCCGACTGGGTGACGTCGGAGGACCCGACCACGCGCATGTTCAGGCCCAAGAAGTTCTCGTAGACCCGGCCGGAAAGGCCCTGAACCATGGTGAAGCCTTCCATGTCGCCCTGGAAGGCAGGCTCAGCGCGGGCGCTGGCCTTGACCTCCTCGATGGGGGTGGGGTCCAGCATCACGGTGACAGGGCCAGCGTCGGCGGCGCCGTCGGTGGTGTTAGGCCGTCGACAGCGCGATGAGGGTGTCCACGCTCAGGGTGTCGCTGGTGTTGCCGACACTGGAAGCCATGGTGGCGCCGGTCGAGCACACCTGCTTGCGGAACATGCGCTTGTAGCTGTCCACCGCCATGGCCTTGAAGGCTTCGATGGACTGCGCGGCGCGGGTGGCGTCGTCGGAGGTGATGCGCGCAAGGAAGGTCTCGCTGGACCCGAGACCGAACTGGCCGAGCGACACGCTGGTGAACCCAGCGGTCGGGGACGCGTCGGGGACACTGTCGGTCTCGCCGGAGAGCTGCTGGAGAGGAGCGTTCCATCCGATGCCGCCAGCATGGCGGACCCGGATGACGGTGGTGCCAGTGCCGGAGAGGTCGCCAACGAGCGGGACCACCCCGAGTGCGAGGAGGTCGAGCTTGTCGGCCAGCTCCATCTGGATTTGCTGGGCGAGGACGAACTGGTTGCCGAGCTGCGCATTGCGGGCGGCTGCGGTCATCGGCTGCGGGAGAGAGGCCACGTTGGGCTCCAGTGGTGAGAGGTTCTTCTCGCCTACTGACCCGTTACGTGGGCAGACCCGATGGCATGTGGCCCCATCTTAGCCGTGGGACCTTGTATGGTCAACCTTGCGGCGCCGTCCTCGCCTGGAATGCGGCCAGTTCCGCCTTGACAGCGGCGCGGTCTTCGGGGGTGCGGGCGGCACGGCGCATGGCGTTGATGCGACCCATTTCGGCCTGCATCTGCTGTTGCGTCATGCCCCGTGTTCCCGCGGGGTCACCGGTCCCTGTCGAAGTGATGGGCGGCCCAGCGGGGGGCACCTCGATACCAAACGCCGACGGGTCCAACCCGGCAGCCTTGAGGGCTGCGGCAGCCTTCATGGGGTCCGCGGCTGGTGCTGCTGGTGCGGGCGGTGGGGCCGCTTGCGGCGCGGGTGCGGCCTCGGGGGCCTTGAGCATCGAAGCCAAGTGCGGGGACGCCTTCGCGCCGTCGTCAGCGGTGAGCCACGACCGGAAGTGTGCGGCCTCGTCTTCGGGTGCGTTGTCGAGCTTGCGCATGGCCACACGGTGCGCCATCCGCAGGAGTTCCACACGGTCTGCGTCGGGCTCACCCTCTTCGGTGAGCAGGCCCGTGGTTCGGAAGACTTCGCGGTCGTCCCGCTCGGCAATTTGCGCTTGCAGTGCGGCGACGCGCTCGGTGGCGGATGCGGCGGCCTGCACTTCACCGGTGAGGGTGACCACCTTCTCTTCCAAGCCTGCGATGGCCCGATTCTTTGCGGCGATGCGCTCGGAAATGATGGACTCGTGACGGTCCTTGGGAATGAATCCGCCCTTCACTTCCGCTTCGGTGAAGTAGGTGGTCCCTTCAATCGTGGTTGGCATGGTGTGTGCTCCTACAGTCCAAGGTGGCGCATGAGGCGCCGGTTTCGTGGGCTTTCCGCCCACTTGGTGAACCATTGTTTGTCGTGCTTGCGGATGGTGCGGATGACGTGCCGAGCCATGACGTCGTCACCCCAACCGTCCCAGGCTTGTCGGCCCTTCCCGTAGTCGTCCCACGTCTGGCCCTGCTTGTCTTCCAGGTGCCGTGAGAAGTACCGAGCAAACCGCCGATACTGCCGGAGCGTGAACCGCTCCCCACGAGCGAGCGGAGCCCGTCGGTACTTCCGCCCCCACGGGGTCATTCCACGCTGCGAGGGCGGCTTCTCTTTGCTCTTATCGATAGAGCGCTGTGCGGCGACCTGTGCGCCCTCGGGGGTCGGGATTCGCTTGTTCAGGTCAGGAACCACGCCGCCTCCCCTTCCGCCGGGGGTGGCCCACAGGCAGGAGGTCATTGTCTGTGGTGTACTTCGGGTTGCGTGGGGCGCCAGTCCGCACCAGATGCAAAAACGAGTTCACGCGAGCCATGGCCCACTGTTCGCGGCTCGACACTCGCGGACTGTGAGAGGTTGAGAAAGCGCCAGCCCCACGACGGTAGACGGCCCGAAGCATCCCGAGTGAGACGCGGCGGGATGCGGCCCGCTCCTCGTTGTGGGCGTCGCGCTTTGCTTCCAACGCCTTCTCGGTGGCCTCAGAGATGGTGATGCGATTGCGTGCACCCGATGCGCTGCCCGGCGCGTTCCGTGCTGAGCCCCGCCTACGTTCTGACGGTTTGGCCGGGGTGCTTGATGCTGGCGCCTTGCGTGCCGTCCGGGCCTTGATGGCTCGACCTTGTGCTGCTGCGCGGGCCATGGCCCGTTGCCGACTGCCATAGTCGCCGGGCGTGTACCGGTAGCGCTTGCCGTCATCGCCCCACGCGTAGAACGGCCCCTCGCGGTCCTCACCGCGGCGGACGGGCATCACTCCTCCCCGGCGAGCATGGGGGAGAGGGGAGCATCATCCTCGACATCCACCGCACCACCGAGCAGTGACAGCGCTTCCACAATGGCCGCCGACACTGACGCCATCTCTTCCGCGTCAGGCTCCCGCCCGTCTCGTGCTGCATTCGCAAGCACCTCGGCCGCCGCGTCAAGTTCATCGACAGTGTCCTCGTACTCGTCCACGTCGAGGATGATGATGTTGTCTTCCACCTCCTCGCCTGACTCGAGGGCCGCAACTGCACGCTCTACAGCAACGCGGTCCGCTTGAATCTCGGCGAGCGCGCGGATGGCTGCCGCCCGGTCGGTGCCGGGGTTGCGCTCCATGTAGACCTGAACCTGCGACCGGTACCCCTTGTCCACGTCGTGGTTTTCCTGCTCGCGCTGTTCGCGCATTTCGGCAGGCGTGGCGGGCGGGTGGTAATAGGTGATGCTGTACCCGTCTTCGGGCACCTCAACACCCCACGCCCGGAGGCACACCGAGCAAGTCTTGAGCACGTCCCGGTCAAACGCGCGAAACAACTCGTCAGCGGACCGCACGGCCTGCATCTTCTTCGCTTCGGTGATGAGCAGCGCCGATGCTGATGTGGGGTTCGCGTCGTTCCGCACCGCCTCACCACCACCCACACCGAATCGCGAGGCAGCCTGTGCCCGCATCTGGTGCAGGTACATTGAGAGCGCTTGCAGGTTGGTTCCTGGTGCGATGGCGAACGACTTGGGCCCGTTCTTGCTCTCGGGGTCTTCGGCGGCGAAGAGGGCAGAGCCCGCAGTGATGCGGAGCATGGGCGCCGAGCGGTCAGAATGGTTGTTCCGGGTGTCTGTTCCGGGCCGCTGGATGCCGGTGAAGACGACAAACGAGCCCGAAGCATCCCGCGCCGCGTGCATCGTGTAGGTCGAAAGTAGCGAGATGACGAGGGTGGCCAAGAACGACCCGTAGCGGGCGGTGTAGTTCCACTGGCGGCCACTGTCACGGGTCCGCAGCACCGGGTAGGGAATCCAGGGCTCGCCGGACTTCGTGCGCCATTGGTAGTTGGAGCCAGACAGGCCATCGGCTCCGATGCGTTGCAGGTAGTCACCGAACAACATCGCAGTAATGTCGGTTCCTGCCGCGATTGGCTCCACCCCTTCGGGGGTCACCATCTCAGCCGTCACCACTTGGAACTTCGGGTCCTTCGGGTCGCAATGTCGTACTGGTCCCAGCACCACACCCGGCGGTCGATTGCCTTGATGTAGCGCAGACGCGCGTGCCACAGGACCACAAACCGGCTCGGGTCATCCATGGCCGATTCCGCGTAGATGCGGTCTGGCCGCACGGGCGTGAACGTAAGCCGGTCGGGTGCGGGGGCTTGGATGTGGAGCAAGTAGTCCCCGAGGCCCCATGCCATCCGCTCGGTGTACTTCGCACGGCTGCGGTAGCGGCCACGGTCGAGCATTCCGCCCGGTGCCACCACCTTGTTGGCGCTCCGGTTTGGGTGCGATGCGTTCCATGCCCGCCCGTAGTGGCCGGGTTCGGAAAGGGTGGTGGACATGTCCGCGAACACGTTGTCACTGGTGTCGGGCCGTCCCCAGACCTCAAGGCTTTCAGGGTCGACGCACTGCTCGAGGTACGACATCGCGACATCGGACCAATCATCATCGAGTACCGCGTGCATCGCCTCCGTGACTTGCGCCCGCAGTTCGTCCTCTTGGGAGGGCATCGCGGGGGCAGCCGTCGGGGGCAGAAAGTAGTGACCTTGGGATGGCATGGGCGAATCCTATCACGGGGCCGTCAGAAGCGCATGACTGTGGACATGTCCTGCTGGACGCCGCCCAAACGGAAGGCTTTTTCTACCGCGTAACGCACAGCATCCAGGACGTCTTTGCGGGGGTCTTCCTTCGCGCCCCGCCACTCCTGCGCCGACGTGATGAAGTCCTTGCAGTTCGGCATCACAAGGAAGTGCGAGAGGGTGCCCACGTCCGCCCGGCGGCGAGCCATGACCGCGTTGATTTGGCGAAAGCCCGAGATGACTGAGCCGTGCCACTTCTTCGGGGTCTCAATCCACTTCGCTTTGCTCATGCGAATACCGGCCTGTTGGGCCAGTTCTTGCTTGAGCTGCATGTTGCCCTTGGCCACCCCGTGGTGGTTGGCGTTCGTCGAGCGGTCGCCCACCCAGTAGTCCACATCGCTGTAGGAAAGCCCCCACGGCCTCAAGAGGTCGACCATGATGGACCGTGCGTCCTGCTCGGGCGTCGTGTAGCCCTTGGCAACCGTCGTGGCCATCACCCACACACCGGGGCGCATCGGGTTGGACATGTCGACCGCGATGAGGGCGGCGGCTTGCTTGCCGGGGCCTGAACCGTGGTCGACTCCCACGAGGAGGATGGACCCCGGAGGCGGGCCTGGAGCACGCCCGAGCGGGAACGCGTGCACACATGCCTCGGGGTCGAAGTATTCGAGCCACCGACCGCGAAGGACCGGCTCCCACGCCCCATTCAGTCGCATGGCCCGTTCATGCGGAAGCAGTGCAGCCCCGAAGGACTCGATTTCATCCTTGGACATGAACGGGAGTTCAAACAGGCCACCGCGCGGGATGCACACGTCTTCAGTCAGCGGCGTGTGGTGCTCGTAGACCCCGCCGGGGCATCCCTTCGCCGGGCGCCCTGCCTCTTCCCACTTCTGCACCATGGCCCGGAGATAGAGCTGGGGCGGCGCGTCTGGCGTCGGTGTGAATGAGACGCGGAGATGGCCCCCGTAGGCATTCAGGCGCGGCACGATTTCACCCCAGAACGACTCGGGTGAGGGCTCGTCAAGGTAGGCCCGGTGGAAGGTCGACCCCGCGAGCCGCTGTGTGCCAGCGTCGTAGGTGTAGAAGTGGTACTCGGTGCCGGCGCCGGGGCCATCCACAAGGCGCAAGATGGGCTCTTTGTACCCCTTGATGCCCTGCCCCGGCACATACCGAACGTGGGGGTCCTTCTCGTGGTCAGGCAGCGCGTCCCACAGCTTCCGAATGAGCGGGTCCATCTGCTTCCAACTCTTCGAGCAGATGGCAATCTTGACCGGACCCGTGTGCGTCTGGTCGTGCGGGTGGACATTCCGGCCGAACATGGCCGCGTCCCCGGCTTGCCCGAACGACTTGCCCAACTGGTTCCCGCCGCGCCAGACCGCAAGCGGCGCCTGGACACCGAACCATCCCGTCTGCCCGTCCGTCCACCGGACATCCGCCAGCGGGTCACGGTCGCGTGTGCGCTTGGCCGCCTTGAGGATGTGCAGTAGTTCAGAAAAATCAGACACGGGCACACATCCGCAGACACCGGGGGAGGGGGGTCATCCGGCCTTCGCCTTGAGTCCCACATGATGTTTCGGGTTCCGCCGAAGGTACTCAGCCACCATCGCATCCACGAAGGCGTTGGGAAGGTCGCCAGCGATGCGGGCCACGAAGTCGAGGACTTGTGTGAGGTCCACGTCATCACCCACGTCCGACTTTCGGAGCTGGTCGAGTTCCGCGTGGGCCTCGGTGATGATTTTCAGGTACGACGCCGCCGACTTGTCTGCCGGCATGTCTCGCGCCTTCGCCGCTGCCTCGTTGATGGTCCACTCAAGGACCCCGATGCGGGACCGGGCGGCGATGCTCTCGTCTGGCGGTAGTGGCGGCCGGACGCGCTGCGCCGGTGGCGGCGTGGCTTCGGTCCGTTTTGAATTTGGGCGCTCGAACCGAACCACGTTTTCGGGGGGAGGGGGGGCCTTGGATACCGAGAAGTCCAGGCCCTCGGACTTCATCTTGTTCCGCATGTACTTGATGCGGTCTCGGGCGCGGCTGCGGTCATCACCTTGCAGGTCGGGGAACAACGCCGCGAGGGCTTGGCGGATGCTGCCGCGGTTGGTGCGGAGCCAGCGGTCTACTTCGTCATCGCGCCAGCCGGGAATCGGTATCCTGCGCCTTGCCAACGGCATTCTCCTCGTCGTGGGGAATGATTACCCCCGCATTACCCACTGTAACGGGAATGGGAGCGAGTGCGTAGGGCGAGAAGCATAGGCAC
>Ga0070746_10001597_pt1 | contig 13508 bp, 8 predicted proteins | sample VirMetDEL_Mar_21_FD_77016 | JGI IMG/M metagenome (GOLD analysis project Ga0070746, IMG submission 77016) | Aqueous microbial communities from the Delaware River and Bay under freshwater to marine salinity gradient to study organic matter... | ecosystem: Environmental > Aquatic > Marine > Coastal... | reverse complement strand
ATCATCGGCTTTTGGTTTTTCTTTTTCTTTCTCTTTCTCTTTCTTTTTTGCATCTTGAGCCTTTTGTGATTTAGGATGTTTTTTGATATAATCAGCCTGTTGTTCTGGTGACAATTTTGTCCACCAATCATCATCCTCTGTTAGATTCTTCAGTAACTCATCCCTCTGAACTATGTTCCATCCAAAGTCTTTCAATACCGATTCTAATACTATCTTGTCTCCGATGCTTTTTGGATTGGGTTTACCATCCTTTACTCTATACGCCCATTCAACTAAAATATCGTTTATGTTAGTATTCATAATTTCTCCGTAATATCTTCCATTTCGTGATAGTTTAAACCTGTAGAAACTCTCACTGGATACTTACCTCTACTTTCGACAACAGCCTTTACCATCTTTACAAACTCCATACCATCGTCTTTATGTACATCAAATAAAAATGAGTCGTAACTATACAAAATTATCTTACTCTTATAACCTTCTATCTTCGGCAATAATTTTGTGAGTACTCTCATATTATTTTCTGTTTCCATCAGCTGTATAAGATAGTTGAATAACTTATTCTTATTCATATCTGATAGATTACTCTTATATATCCTCTTATTATAAATATCAGATTCTACGAAATTATTCGATTTATAAGAGTTCCAAGTGTCATTTATATATACTTGTACTTTTTTGAAAAATGGGTTGTTTTTTAGTACATCTTCAGGTATGTGTCCGTATAAGTACTGAAATGACAGGGACTTAGCCTCATCATATCCTACTTTATAGTATTTAGACATATGTTTATGTACCGAACCCTTTGGAAAATCGTAACCAATTACATTACCAATCAAGCGAAGATGATAAGCATCATAATCCATTTCTATCAACATACCATCTTTACCATACCTACTTATAAACTTCTTTCTACTACCATCCTTTTTGTTCAAAGCAGCAAAGTTTATACCACCGAACCTATTAGATGGCCTACCAGTGGAAGTATATGGGTTATACTCCGAATAAACCATACCATCGGTTGTCTGTAATCCGTTCTTCTCTATATTATAAAGGTTTGGTATCACATCGTTATTATATGTACTGAAACTATCTTGTATGCTACCAAATACACCTTTCTTTACCTCATCAACAACAAGCCTACACTTTTCTAAGTGTTTCATTATAGGTATTATACAATTTATATTAGCCTTACCCCAATACACCCTATTGAAATGTTCATGAGCGTTGGTAGTCAATTCATCGATTGGCATTGGTACATTCTTATCCAAATAGTTTTTCATCTGTACATCATCTATGTTTTCCAAGTGTAACAGGTGTAACAATTTTTTCTTATCGTAGGTAAAAACCTTATGTGGTGTATTTATTTGATACAGATACTTTTTCTTTAGGTTCATAGCATCCGAATGTCTGAATGGTAGGATATACTCTTCTATACCATCATTTAGCATCCTAATATATAGTAGACACAAGTTAGTTGCTAATGGATGCTTATTATCATCACATTGTACAGGTACAATAACAGAGCTTTCTGATTTGAACTCTGCTATAAAATTATCCCATTCTTTTTGTGTCTCTACTATTCTCATCTAATATGTGGACCCGCAAGCCAAACCACTAAAGATTTTCTAACTCCCTTTGTTACTGGTAAAACCCTATGTCTAAGTATCGATGGAAACATAATAGCGTTACCTTTTCTTAGATGTTCTGGTGTGTTCAACAACCCACCCCTTTCTAATTCAAAGATACCACCGCTGTATTCATCAGGTTCTGATAGTTGTATTGAAAGACTAAGTTTTCTATGATTCATATCAGGACCAGTATCAGTATGCCATCCATAATGTGCTTCACCATCATTAGCATCATAGACTGTATATTGTAAAGAATCGTAGAATCCTACCACATCAAGACCCCAAAAGTTGGTGTTTAGAGCAGATGTCCATATCCAATAATATAACCAATCTGAGTCTTTATTGTGATGTATCCACGATATACTAGAATTTCTTATCTGAGGGTCTACAGAATGCTTATCAGTTATCGTTCCTTTTATTTTTTCACCAGCCTCACCTAAATCGATAATCCTATCACAATCCTCAACAGAGAAAAGTGGTTGCCATAACATATGGTGATGTTGTTCAAAGTCGTATCCTGGATCCCAACCTATAGGTATTTCTTTTATTATTTCCATCCGTGCGCCTCCATCCATAGTTCCGTAGTCTTAGGGTACACATCTTTCATCTGTTCCAATAATACCTTAGCATATTCTTGTATCTCTATCTGTGATGTCTTTTCGTTCCTCAACTCAATAAAATTCATAATAGCTTGAAAAGAAGCAGTCCAATAAACTTCCGTATATTGATTCAATGGTAATATGATTCTTGCTTGTTCCTTAGCAACTCCAGCTGCTAACATCCTATCATAAGCCATCTCTACTTGTCTCATATACTCATTGAATGTGCTTTCCATCCTCTTTTGTTGCAAGTCATCCAACACACCTTCACTTGCTTGTTTATTATCTTCAGATTGTTTTCTCCAAACTGATGGTACATAAAAGTCCTCTACAGGAACATACCTACCACTAATCTCATTCCACGCATGATCTTTAGTAGAAGCATTAGATGTAGTCTCTATCCCAACCACATGTTTATACCATTGTCTCATAACGAACTCTGGTGCTTTGATATGGAACTGAACCTGTAAATGTCTAAATGGTGAATAGTGTTTATACTTTGCCAGATAACGAACTAATCTTTCGTCTGACTTATCGAACTTTGTTTTTCTTTTACCGAATGATACTCTAGCTGAATTGACAACAGTCAAATCGTTTCCCAACGAATCAACAACCTCAATAAAGCCTTTGTCTAAGACTTGACTTTTCATAATTATAACCCTTTGTTAGATATAAATATTATCTAAAAATCTCAAATACAAATTTAATATCCACCGCCACCGCCAGAGCCACCTGAGCCGCCGGAACCGCCTGAACCACCAAATCCTGGTGGAGGACCTGAACCAGCATTGAAACCTGGAGGTGGTGTCGATGGTGCTGTCTGTGTATTGTTACTATCGGATGTTGGTAATACAGTGTTATCGATATTCTGTGACTTTTTTGGTTCAGGTATACCTAATAATTCTCTTACTCTGCTTTGTCTGTCTATCACCTCTGTTGCCTGAAAGTATTGGAAATCAGGAAGTAACCTACCAACACCAGCAACGATACTCTCAGCTCCAGCAACAGACAATATATTTCTTTCTTGTACTGCTTGTCTACCACCCTTTATATACCAAACCACCTGAACATATTCATATAAAGGAGATTTATTAAAATTATCCACAGAAATCTCAAATGGTCTTGAATCCTCATTCACCTTTTTAGCAAAATACCTTTTCATAAATCCCTTCTGATAATCGTCACTGGTTGGAGTGGTTACCTTTGATGGTATTGCTAGTTTGGTAGGAGCCCCATAAGCGCTAACATAGTTATTCACATCGGTTTGTTTATCAACCTTATATATCATTTGAGACTTAGGATTATGTCTAGCACCTGTCATAAAATACTCTTCAAAGTTTATGGTATAGTGACAATGGTAGTACACTCCTTTTCTAACGGGCCTTCCACTAGCATAAACAAACTCACCTGGTCTTGTCATAAGATTATTAATTGCTCTCATAGTGTTTTCTTGAACATATTTCATCTCAGGACCAACGAACTGTTCCACAGGTTTTTTAGCATCGGCTAATATCTTTAGTTTTCGAATATTTATCAATTTTTTACTAGTTGCCATTATGTTCCCTTTAGTAATCTACCTGTAAAGGTGTATTTTGTCCTACGATAATCTGTTCAGCACCTAAAGTTGATGTGTAAATACCTTCTTTCTTTGTCCATAACTCTTTTGATTGAGACCAATGTTTGGTTCTTTCATCCTTATCGAAAGCTTCTGTATAGTTTTTGAATGAGGTATAGCTAAACTTAGCTGCTAGTTCCGCTCTGGCATCCGCAGCAGACTCCCACTTAGGCTCTTTGTGTCCAAACTTTCCTCCAAAATAATTTTCCCCTAAATCCTTAGAAAATGGTGATGTTGGTATTATTTCATCTTCCACTTCCTTTTCATAATTCAATAAATCTTCGCCAGGATATCTAGCAAAGAAAGCCTTAGCTATGTCTCTTTTCAAAATTGCTTGATTTTTGAGTCCAATCTCTGTCAAAGTACCCTCTCCAGTCTGTCTCATATCAAGTATTATCGGAGAGCCTCTAAACTTTCCTCTCATCTGTGTATATGCGTTTATACCACGACCACCCGCAGCTGGAGTGCTACTTTGGTCCATAACCTCAAATGTTATCTTATCAACCAAAGCAGATATGTCCTCTGGAGAAGCAGTCGCTAAAGCAACATCACCCTCTCTTTTATTAACCTTCAGATTATCATTTGCCTTCTCTATCTCATCTCCTACATTGACACCATCCTTTACGCTATCTAAAGCGGAAGCTCCATCTACATCTAAGCCTGGAATAGTAGCCTTATCTGTCGCTCCTTCGTCTTCGGTAACAGTCTCACCTTCCGTTGCTTTTCCAGGAAATAGTTCAGGAAAAAGACCGATTGGGTCTCTATCAAGTCTAGCTGCTGTGTTCGCTAATCCCGTACCAGCACCCATCGCTACAGTACCAACACCACCTAAAGACTGAGCGACAGCACCTGAACCTACAGCCACAGTTAGTTGTGTAGCTTCCCACATATTTTTGAAGAAACTACCATCGTAATCTCCAATCGTCTTTATGTCTACATCTAATGATGATATAATCTTAGCCCTATCTTCTTCAGTTTCAGCCTCTGCTAGTTCCTTAGCAATTCCTTGATTCTTAGCATACTTTTTCAAACTAAATCCATCTGCTGTATTACCATAGTTTTCGTCTATATAAGACTTAGCATCAACCAAAAATCTACCAGCGACATCGATGTACTTTCCTATCTTACCAAGTGCAGATGCACCAACACTCTCCATACCAAAAGATCTTCTAGCGTTCAATTTGAACTGTTGTGCTAACTTTTCTTCTGTCATCTGTGCTGTAATCTTCTGAGCATCAGGATTATTAGACATCTGTCCCTTTATCTGTGTAGTCCATCCAGCATCACTTATGGTAGACGAATGTTCCATTACAACAAAGAAACAATTTGCTCCTACATCGACTCCACCAGGAGCGTATACTGGTTTGTTATACTTTAAAGGCATGTAATCAGAATGGAATGAGTTTCCTGGAATAATACCACCTATACCATCAATCTCAATACTCATCTCAACATAGTCAAATGGGTCTATTAACGCTTTAGCGTCTGAACCACCACCATTCATTTTTGTTAATATAGCCTTTCTTATAAATTCTTTTAGTGATAATCTTTCGATAGTCAAATCCGTAGCTTTACCCTTAGAGTAAGAGTATACACCCATCACCTCTGATGAAGCAACTGTAACAAACTTTGTCTTTACCCTCTTTGGTTTTGGTGAAGCCTCTTTTTTTGCTTCTACCTCAACTTTCTGTTTTTCTTCAGCCTCTGCTTTTATTACCGGAACATCTTGGACATCTGAACCCTCTAGTTTTTTCGTTCTACCAGCTTTATCTATAAATTGATGCTCGCCCGCAGTCTCAAACTTTTCTGTTTCTTCTCCGTCTTCGTTATGTTGAAGTTTATCTTTAGGAACAGCACCGCTTTCATTGAGTGCTATCGGTTGGTCAGTCGTTACAAGAGTGGCTGGGTCTGGTGGTGGTTCGGGTGAGTATGTAGACTTTATAGCATCAACAGTCGTTCCATCACCAAGAGCATCAGCTGCTGCTTGTAGTGCTGCTTCATCGTTATCAGCTACAGCCTTAGCAAGGTCTACTGTTTCTAAATACTCAAACTTTCCTGAAGAAGCATCGAATCCAATAGGTCTGTCGTTCTTCTCCGTCTCTTCTGATTGAGTACTCTTATTGAATGCGGGTGCGTACTTCCACCAAGTCCCAAGACCCTCAGTCTTCTGAACATTATCAGCATGGTTGAGTCCAGCATCTATTACATACTCTACATTAGCCTCACCACCTGCATATCCACCCTTTGGATTAGCTATGTTTGTATGGTATAAGTCTACCAATCTGTCTTTTCTGTTAGTCATATTAGCACCAAGTCTACTCAAAACAGCAAACCTTTGAAACTTATTCATGTCTTGATTTGAAGACACCACTGTCTCAGCAGTACTGTGTGCTAATGTAGCAAAATATTGTAAGTTCTCTCCAATGTTTATCTCTAGCTCTTGAGCCCTAACATTTGAGTCTATCTTGAAGCTAGGAAATTTATATACACCTTGATTTCTTATCTGAAACCCATCGTCATCTGTAAATGTAGAGTATGAAAATGTAGACACTCCTATAGCAGTCAAATCCTTCAACATAGCGTTGTTTGGGTTTTCAGGATCTTCTGATACTTGAAACTTCCAAGCACCGAAAAAGTTGGTACTCACCTCCGCCATCAACGAAAGTATGGAGCTTCTGATATTCTGTTTTGGTGTAACACCTTCCGTAACATATCCGTATTCCACATCGGTTTTTTTCATAGCATCAATTTCAATTCCAAAGTGTTTTTGTATTACATCTACATTTATGTATATGTTTCTAAGGTAACCAAGACCATTTGGATTAGCCTCATCCAGTGGTGGATACTTTAACACTTTTAGGTCTCCAGCACCTTCTTCAACAGCCTCTACTTGTTCTACTTCCGATGGTACCCTAAATCCCCTATAAGGACCAGTGTTCGGGCTTATCATCTCCGCATTTATACTTGCTAGATAGGTTTCATATGCTGTACCAATGGTTTGTTTCATACCAGTACCTTCATACCTCTGAAACAGGTTTGGTTTGAATATAAGAGAATGAGATGGGTTTATAGGTCTTAGCAGATAATAATCTGCAATCTTTACCGATTCGTTTTGTCCTCTATCAACTAAACCACCAACAATCTTTGGTTCTATGCTTCTAAATGTAATCAATGGGTTATCATCGTTCTTACCAGCAAGAGACATATACCTTGTTATTATATTGTCCTCAAACCAGCCCCATCTAATATACTGTAATTTACCACCCTTTGAACCGATAGCGCCGGAATTATATTCTTGACCTTTGTCTCCAAAGCCTGGTTCAATTAGATGTATAAAGTTTTTATCAGGATCTATCTTAGTTACTATCATTATAAACTCTTACCCTTTTCTACAAAGATATCAAAAATTGGTCTAAACAATGGTTTTACAAACTCATACCTTTTCATAAAACCAGCGACTCTTTCCCCGTACTTCATATACAAACGATGTAATAATCTTGGAAAGCCATCGCTGTTTACATATCTTCTAGCTAAAATTGTCTTAGGTTCATACCAACCACCATATAACTCAGCAGCTATCCAACAATTATAAAAACCACCACCTGGATTATTATTCACGCCAGCTGGATATACAGTTACTTTACCTTTTCCTGTAGGTCTACCTTTTGAGTCTGTTTGTACTACCGAAGTAGTACCGCTTAGAGGATTTGCTCCTGCAGGTTTACCAGAAAAAACATTCGCAGCTTGTGTTTCTTTATCAATACCCGCAGCTTCTAATACATCTTCCGGACTAATCTGTAAATCGTCTTCTATCAATAGGGCTAACGATTTAGGAGCGGCTACGGATATACCCTCTCCTTCTTTATAGTCATAAAGACCATAGTACTGAGTAATTTCATCCAAGTTTATCATTGAGTTCAACATATGGTCTTGTAATTGTATCTGTAACAGCTCCTTTTCTTCCTCTGTCTTTTCTTTGAAACCTATCTTTCCAAGAAATCCGTCTTTAGCCTTTGTTACAGTCTCAGTTATGCTGGTTACATTTACCTGTTTTAGGTCTGCTACCAAACCTTCCTTAGCATCCTTTATCTCTTGTTGTATCGATATGGGTAAAACCTGTCCAAGACCACCAACCGAATCCTCATCACCACCAGCGCTAAAAAAGTTTACTCCCATAGCGTCTATCTCTGTAACACAATCGAATCCACCATCATCCCTAAGCTTTGAAGAAAAGTTACTTACCCTTCCACCTATACCATCCATATTTCCATTAGCTGCTAGTATCTTAGGTCTTGGTTGGGAAAACAATGATTGGTCTATACTAGCACCAAATTCTGCTATACGAATAAATGTTTGGTTAGAATCAAGAGGTACTCCGCTGGAAGACCACCCCCATTGTAGTGCCACTTCAAATCCAGCAGTTAGAAAAACCTCAAAAGTCTCTAAAGCCTCTAAGCTTGGAGCGCTCCAATTTACAGTAGCTATTCTAGAAGCAAATCCTTCGTTTGATAGATACTCACAAGTGATACTCTTTATTCCAGGTACAGGCCTTATACCTACCTCACTTCCACCAGCGGTTGAAACATAAGCACCATTACTAGCGCCTGTGAATCCAAAATTGTCGTCAAACGAATTTGTTTTTAGGTCTATATTTTTTGTAAATTTACCATCCTTATCGTATTGTTTTATCCTAAGTTCGTTATCTACAGGACCAAACTCTCCGTAACTAAGAACCAAATTTTGTTTTTCGTCTAAAGCGTTGGTACTCATTATCGCATATGGCATTCTAGCAGCATAGTCTGAGAATCCTGCCCTTCTTCCACCTATAGGAAGAGAATCGACAGTCCTACCTAATATCAGTTCCCTTCTTCGTAGCTCCGTCTGTATCGCTACATCCATATGTTTATAATAGGACATTATGCGTTACTCGCGTCTACTGAATCTAATATTGCTTGAATATCTACTGGTATCCTAAGTTTCTTCTCAGGATCAAGACCAATCTGACCACTACTAAGGTTGTTAGCCTTAGCAATAATCCACCATAGGTTTGAATCTCCGTAAAACTTCTGTGCTAAGGAATCAAACCTCTCTCCAACCTGTGGGTTTATGTAAATGTCTGTATCAAGTATGGGTATGTTTGGAACTATGGTAGGTAGAAAGTATCTCTTACCATTCATATCCTTTCTAAACCTAGCACTTCTATATCTACTCATTTGCTAACTCCTAAATCTTAAATCCTAATTTCTTACCATATTTGTTGATAGCGTTTGTAGCCTCTGTAAGCTTTTTGTTGTTTCCAATCAACTCAAGAGCTCCATCCACCAATGTGTTACCTTTAGTACCAATATCTAAGTTTACATATGCTTTTAGAATATCAGCAAAGTTTCTAGGTCTGATATCGTCTGGCTTTAGTCCACCATAAAAATCACTGGATGTTCCAATCGGTAAATGTCTACCTATATAAGTAAATTGTACAGAAACATTTATGTGTTTAGGAAATTGTAATCCCTGTTGTATCTCCCAAGTCGAATTATCATCTACACTCACAGTCAAACCTCTAAGTATTCCAGGTTGTGCTGCTATCATATCACCAATCGTCAATTGCATAAAAGGTGATTTCATTCTACCCGCATTACCCAAAGATGGATAACACAATCCTACAAGATAGTTTAGCTTTTCCATAAGTATGGGTAACTCTTGTTTTGTCTTAGGATATACCTTGAAGTTGAAACTTATACTTCTATCAGCACCCCTATATGTATAAAGTTTATCAGGCCTTCCGATGTATTTATCCTCATTATAGTCCGTAGTTATTTGGTCTGATATACCACTTAGTATTGCTCTGAATATAATATACTTACCATTTATAACATCGTAAAATCTAAATTTTATAAAGTCCTTTGTACTGAGTCCAGATTTGTCTCCGTTGAAATAGACATCCTCTCCATCTACGATATCATCGTCACCATATCTAGTATAGTTTATCTTATCCACAGCATCGGTAACACCAACAGGTATGCCACCAGTATCGGTTACGCTTCTTCTTACAACACCTAGCACTGGGTCTACAGTCTCCTCTAAGGATGTTCCTAGTAGTTTACTCGCATTTTTTACTGTTCCGATATCGTCATTTATTTTCTTTTCCTGTCCCCTTATCTCTTTTTTCTTCAACCTTGGATTGTCTCCAAATGTAGCGCTGAAATCTAATCTACCACCGAATGCTTCACCTTCTATCGAAGCGTCAGGAAATATACCAAAGGTTTCCCCTTCTTGTACTCCAGTAATATCAGCAGGAGTTTCTAACTGAGTTTCGTATGAAAAATTACTATTCAACCTACCATATGCTAATGTAGCATACTTCTGAGCTATATTACTACGAGAACCATCGAAGTAGTGGGTATCCTTTTTGAATGTACCACCTTGGGTTTCTAATATCTTATTAGCATCAGCAGCGGCTGTGGAACCAGGACCCGTACCTGTTGCTACTGTGAAAGATGGTATACCATTTTCTATTGATACTGGAGCAGAAGATAATGCTCTAGCATATCTATTAGGGTTAGAAAAATATATAAGGTTTGCCATATCTGGATCTTGTGTACCTAATTCAAAGTTTGCAGTAAGTCCGAAGAAACCTATACTGACTGCTAACTCAGGTGCGATATTATAGTTTGACTGCATCGCAACCCTACTACCAAATCCAAACTCTCTAGACTTTTGTAAATCGCCTGAAAGCGTAGGTCCTGTACTAGGTATCTGAACAAGTGTACCATCTACAAATTCATCGTCTCCACCACCACCAGCAAAACTTCCAAGTGTCGATGACTTCATAACAGATTCGTATCTATTTGCTCCATCAGCATCAGGATGTCTTGATATATGAGCGTACATTAGTTGTGATGGGTTTCCTATGAAAGACTCAGGACGAAAACCTCTTGACTCTAATGTTGGATTTAGTGCTTGTAGTCTTTGTTGTAATGCTATAAAAGTGATACCAGCAATTGACTCAGACCACCTTTGTAATCTAGTATAGTGTAAAGCAGCCATATTTTTATATAAATCAGTTTCAAGACCAAATATGTCTTCTGAGGAAACAAGTGAACCCAGCTCTTGCTGTGAGGTAAAGTCGTTACCAAAGTCTGTAACTATTATCGGATGTAGATTTTTACCCTCAAAAGGACCCTTGTTAGCAACATTTCTAATGGTATCATCACTAAACAAATTATTTTGATTCAAACCGTTAGGTACTGAAGTAAATTCTCCTAATGGCGAGTCTCCCTCATATGTGAATCCTAAAGAACTCTGTGAGGATAACCATCTCTGTACCAAAGAACCATTCACACTGCCATCTGCTAAAGGATAGGTAAGTGGTGTATCGTTGAATCCAAAAGGACCTACATTTGATGTTCCAGTATAGTTACCATTGTTCACACCTAAAATGCTTTTAGCAGTTGCTGTAGAATTTATTTGAAGTACTGTATGTGTATCGGTTACTCTTTCAAAGAACCCACTATTGGATGATAGTGAAAAGTCTGATATCGGTGTAAGCATAAAATCTGTTGTGTCAGCACTTGGAGAATAGACAGATTTTTGGTTTATCCAGCTATATAAACCACCACCATCTCTAGCTAGCTTCGGAATACCATATAAGGTTGTCTGACTTTGTATATCAAACGATGGGTAAATATCCACATCCATATTACCTGGTGGTATCGTACCACTCTTTTTAAAAGTGTATCCACCAGTGTCCTTACGATACATACTTGATGCTTCGATAGGTAATAGGTTACCCCAAGTACTCATCGGATAGTTTTCACCAGCAGGACCAACAACATCATTTTCTAAAATATGAGACGGATTTGAAAGACCAACACCTAACACCTCAGCATATTCACCATTTGCTCCATAAGCGTTTCTTGTCTTTTCGTTACTCCTAGCCGCATCAGGCCAAGCTGGTGCAATTGTAGCATCCCTCATCTGATGATACCTTGATGCTAAATCTGTCTTTGGAACAAAACCAGTGTGACTGCTAGTCTCATCATCAAAAAAGTCCACACCATTCTGTATCTGGTTATCTATAGGATTAGATATCGAACCACCTGTCTTATCAGAGGATATAGTATCTCTGCTTGGTTGTGATTGTCTCCAAAGGTCTATCTTTGCTTGTATATCAGATTCCGAAAGAGCTGGTCCTTCTTCCCTTTGTTGATTTAGTCCTGGTTCATTATCAGGCATCGTTATCTCCTAAGTTGTTTTATGCTACCATTTAGTTTTTCAAGTAACTCTTTGTTTTGTTCCCTCAATAACTTTATATCGTTTGATTGTTTTGTTAAAATTTCATTCGTACTATTCTGAGCCTCTAAGGAATCCTTAGCCGCTGGTGGTGTAATTTCTTGTTGCTGTACCTCTCCGTTTACAATAGCGTTGAAGTCTTGTAAGCTTGGAAATAATTGTTTCAACTGATTCTGTACGAATCTGTTTCTTGAGATATCAACTCCCGCAAATTGGTTTTGTAATTCTGTTCGTAATGCTCCAATCTGTGTTGGGTCGTTAGCCAAAGATATCGCTCTGGTCAAGTCTATGTTCCTACCCAATAATCTAGACAATTGCTGTGAGCGTCTGATTGTTGCCTGTACATCCAATAGGTTATCAGCTATTTGGTCTAAAGCACTTAGTGATGTACCTATCTTAGCGGCTTCTACAGCAGCTTTAGAAAGTGACTGAGCACCAGCTGCTCCAGCCCTAGCGAACAGCTCTGTGTTACTAGCAAGGTCTGAAAATACCTTTGAACTAAGCACACCCCGCGATTCAGCAAGGTTATCAGCGGCTAATAATGTGTTTACATTTGTAGCGACACTCTGTCCGTTTACCAACTTCATAGCCTTCAGTAACTTAGCAGCTTCACTACCAGCCATTCCTGTATTAGCAACCAACTTACCAAGAGCGGCTGAGTTTGCTAGGTTTATGTCCTCTAAGTTACCAGTCTCTTGAACCAAATCTTTTACAGCATCTCTACCTGCCTGCATACTACCACCAAACCTAGCAGAAGCAAAAGCCGCTGCTTCCATATTTGCTGTAAGTCTAGCGGTTTCGACAACGGATGTTCCTAACTCTCTTCTAAGTTCAACACCCCTCTTCACAGTTTCTATCAGGTAGTTGAGAAGTAAACCTAATCCAGCCATAAGCAAACCTATTGGACCTGTTGCCGCTAGTATACCCCTAATGGTTGATGCTATCCCACCAAATAACCCATCAAACTTTTGAAACAATTCAGCCTTTAGTGCAAATTTCTTCTGTAGGTCGGGAGTGTTTTCTAAAGTTTCAGCTATTTGTTCTGCTTTTTCTCTAGCCTCTCCACTAAGTCCAATAGATGCTTCTTTGACATCTAATGCATCCATCTCACCTTTTAGAACTTTTTCCATTATATTAGAAAGCTGTCCTATCTGTCGTAAACCTTCAGCATCGTTTGTTTTTGACATTTCTTTTAGATTAGATATACTATCCTCTAATCCAAATTGTTTTAGAATGTTATCCCCATATTCTTTTTGGATATCACCTAACTGTTTTCCTATATCCCTTTGAGACTTCTGAACCCCTAGTATCGACTTTTCTTTCTCTTCAATTTCTTTAAGAGTCTTATTATAAGCAGCTATACGGTCTTGTCTT
>Ga0070746_10001596_pt1 | contig 13514 bp, 3 predicted proteins | sample VirMetDEL_Mar_21_FD_77016 | JGI IMG/M metagenome (GOLD analysis project Ga0070746, IMG submission 77016) | Aqueous microbial communities from the Delaware River and Bay under freshwater to marine salinity gradient to study organic matter... | ecosystem: Environmental > Aquatic > Marine > Coastal... | reverse complement strand
TCATCCTGTAGGACATTGGGACAGTAACGGAAATCCTACATACGGATTGAACTCAAGTGGAGGTTTAGAATCTTGGGTAAACACTCCTCAATACAATTTCTATACTGGATATTCTCCTAATATGGTCGATCCTGAGAATCAGTCAAGCGGTTCAGGAAGTACTAATAAGGCAAGTCATCCCGTAGTGTCATTCCATTCTCCTGATTTCCTTTTCGGTGAATCTCCAAATTTCGTATCAGGAGATGTATTGAAGATCGTAGGAGGTCTTGTAGAAGCAGGAGGTACTTATGGTCTACCTCAATTAGAAGATCAAGACGGTAATCTTTACAGTCCTCCAGGTTATAATTTCAATGCTTGGAAACTTTATAACTACGCTCCTGTGAATTGGCATATAAGTCCTGAACCTAACAATCGATTTGAATTTGATATATATAAAACTATAGGAGGTGCTGAGCAATGTCCTTATGATGGAGATATTACTGTAGATGGTACACAATATAGAAATACTACAAGGTTTGATGGTAGTTATGGTGACAATCCATTAAGTATAGGTTCTGACACTACAGTAATAAAACTAGGAACAAGAGGTTTTTTCAGGATAGAAACTGATAATACTGCAGGTACTGGAGCACAATTCTCTTCCTCACGAAATCGTATAGGAAATCCCATACAAGCACCTAACGGTGGCGGTGATGGAAATATTACAGAAGACGCTCCAGATAAATTCTTATGCAACTATGTAAGACTAAGAGAGAATCAATACGGAGGGCAGGGATATTCTGCACGTTCTAAAAACGTGTATATAAATACTGGTTGTGACATTCAACTTAATGGGCAGACAACTTTTAATAATATAAAAGTGTTCGGTGGAGATACATTCGTGAATGTGTTTGATGCTTTCAAACTACATAGGAATTTTGGGATTGTTTCTCCGAATGATCAACGGAATCCTACTACAGCAGTAGGACTATACTACCCTTGTGAGTCTTTTGTGAATACTTATTTACGAGAAGGGTATCATTTGAACGGTAGATTTAATCCTGCAGGAGGATTGTTTGGATCAGATGATCAGAATGGTGCACCTGACCCTGATGAATATCCATTGGATTATGGTGAAGATTTTAAATACAATTATCTGTTTTCAGAAGAAATGGATACTCAACGATCATTTCCTAAACCTATAGGGTTTGAAGAGATCAGTGAACATCCTCATCGTATTTGGGCATCAGAAACAAAAACACACGGAGAACGTGTTGACAGTTGGAGACAGTTTACTAACGAAACATATATTGATATACAAGGAGATCTCGGAGAGATACGACAACTTGTAAATAGAGATAATACATTACTTGCTTGGCAAAAAAGAGGTTTTGGTATTGCATCTGTAAATGAAAGATCTATTCTTAATGATCAAAGCGGTACAGGTATCATACTCGGTAAATCAGGAATACTTCCAAGATTTGATTATATATCTCAATATGTAGGTAGCTGGCATCAGTTCAGTTTTGCAGTGTCACCTATGGGTGTATTGTTCTTTGACGGTAAAGACGGAGGTCTGTATCTATATAGCCCACAAGGATTGCGTGATGTCTCAGCAGGTAAGATCAACTCTTGGTTACACGAGAATACAAGAGGTAATGTTCTTTTGTATGATGCACCTATAGGTTCAAACCCTATTATAGGCTATGCAGGTATGTCTTCTACATACGATTATGTAAATAAAGAGTTTCTTATTACATTTTTTGATAGAGATCCTTATACAGAGTCTGGTAGTCTTAACCTTATAGGAGATTCATTTACAATTGCATACAGTGATACGTCTGATGTGTTCACATCATTCAGATCATTCAAACCTGTAATGTACATCAATGATAACAAGAACATATTCACACCTAAACCTTTTAGTTCACCTTCAGAAGTATATATACATGAAGAAGGAGATTATGGTGTTTTCTATGACAATCCTCCTACAACATCATCTATTACTACAGTAGTGAATAAAGAACCATTCATCACAAAAATATTTGATAATATCAGATGGTTCAGTGAGGTATTCTTACCTAATGGTACAGAGGTATCGGATGAAACGGTATCGTCAATAGAAACATTCAATACCTATCAGACAACAGGTGTACGTACTCAATTCAGAAGATTGATGCGAGAATGGAAACATGCTATTCAATATCAGTTCGGTACAAAGAACAGAATACGTAGTCACTACGTAAGACAGAAGTTTGAGTTCTTGAATAACAACGATAAAGAGTTCAGGCTACATTATATAATGAATCTTTTTAGAAAGATTATGAAATAATATTATAAAAATGTACTTGACAAATGAAACGCAATAAATTATATTTGTAAAATGGAGTTAAAAGCCTTTAAAGGAATGCCCCATGAGTTCGGTGGAATTGATTACACTGAAGGTTCCGAAGTAGAAGGGGGAGAGTTTGCAGTACAGATAGGTAAAAGCGGCAACGAGTATATCTTTGATAAGAACTCCTCTGAAGGAGAAAGGCTTTCCAAAGAATACAAAAGACTTGATAAGAACGGTCGTCTCACTGAGGACGACCCTCTTGCTTTAGAGGCATTTGACCAAATGGCAAGAGAAGAGGCTCTTAAACATGCACAACGTTCTGTAAACGAGAAAGGTGTCGACCCTTTCCGTAATATGTATGACCAAGGAGGTCAAGCTGCTAACGGTGGTGTTAAGTATGCCGCAGGTGGTGCTAAAGATATGTATTTCTTTGGTGGTATGATGGGAGGAATGGGAAGTATGATGGGAGGTCCTAACATGATGGGACTTGCTGATATGATGGGAGGAGCTGATGGTATTCTTGCTATGAGTAATCCTAACTATTCTAACCCTAATAATCCTAATAATCCTAATAATTTTGGAGAAGATGTAGGAGAAGTTTATCCTGAAGGTATGTTTAAAGGAGTAAGTGGTTCATCATTAAATGCTTCTGCTCCAGCTCCTCTTCCTCCTCTTGCTTCTGCTCCTCAACAACGCTTGGCAACAGACCCTATGACATCTATGCCTACTATGGATTCTTATCAATTACCTACAGAACCAACTCCTCAAATGCCAACTGTTGCTACAGATGATACAGCAAGAACAGATCATTTATTAGCTCAAAGTAACCTAAAGCAAGAACAAGCAGCTAACGCTCCTCAAGAAACTAAAGAAGGAAGCGGTATGATATCAGGAATAGGTAGAGGATTAGAAGGATTAATTAAATCTACAAATAACGCAGGTGCTGTAGAGCAACAAGCTTCTTATAGATCTTCTCCTGATGATTTAACACTTTCTAAAGGTACTAAATATGTACAACCAAATCAAGCAGATTATGCAGGTTCTGCAATAGGAGGTTTTGCATCAGGTTTTGAAACAGGAAATCAAATGGGAGGTCCTGTTGCAGGTGCTGTAATGGGAGTTATTCAAGGGGTAACAGAGCCTCTTATGGAAAAAAAGAGAGCAAAAGAGCAACAAGACGCTGCTGATAGAGAGTTTAAAAACAATCTTGCTTTTTCAAGAATTGATGAGCTTAACACACAACAACAAAATAATATTGCTCAAGATATTAATTCTGGAAAAGGTGCAACAGATTATCACCCTGGTTTATTTTCTAAACAAGGTGGTGCATTACCTAAAAACAAAGGTGTCTACGGTTATTATGCAAATGGAGGTGGTAAAAAAAATATTTACCGTCCAGGTGGAGTAACAGACCCTACTAATCCTAAAAAAAAAGGAACGGTATTAGAAGTTAACCCTGAAAATGTTACAGCAGACGGGAGTCAAGTACTTGAATATCCATACTTATTACCTGAAGCTGTTGCTAGACCAAAAGAAAAATCTTATGCTCAAATTCTTGCAGATGCCGAAGAAGCTCAAAAAGCAAATGCTGCATCTGGGAATCTTTCTCAAGCAGAAAAAGAAGATTTTGCTAGATCTATTTTATACTCTAACAATAGAAGTCCTGAAGATAAAATGCAAGAGTATAGAGATGACCCTACAAATCCTCTTGCATATATGCCAGATGCAGATTTTTCCAGTATAGGCTATCATCTTAATAAAGGTAATTATGGTGATGCCGCACTTTATACTGCTTTTGCTGCATTACCAGGAGCTGCAGGACCTGTAGTAAATAAAGTAAAACCTTATATAACAAAAGCAACAAATTACTTTCCTGAAATTAATTTAGGAAGATGGGGTAAGTTTAATGAATCCATTCCTGACAATAAAATTTTAAGAGAGGAATATGCAGACATAGAGCAAATGACTAAGGCTAATAATACTTGGATGAAAAATCCTGATGGTTCTGCATTTAAGGGTACGCCTGAACAATTTGTACAGCAGCAAAGCGAGAATTTTAAAAGAGCTTTCCCACCAGAATATTTTGAAAGAATGCTTCATGGTAGTAAATCAGGGGATTTACAAACTCTTGATTTAAGTAAAAACAGATACGGTCAGCAAGCATATGGTGAAGGTCTTTATATGACAGATAGTCCCAATGAAGGAAAGTGGTACGCAGGTTTATCAGACGACATCAAACCTAACTATAGATCGCCTGATGGAAAAGTTTATGAATTAGGTGTAAACACAGAAGGTGCTCAAAAATTTAGCTTAGATAGTTATGAAGACAAGAATTTTTTGAATAAGTTTAATAGGTCATATTTACCAACTGTAGAACATTACTTTGGTAGACCTCGAAAAGACATTCCTCTAGAGGAGATGAAACGGATAGAAGCTATTCAGGGTTTCGCGGATAATATTCCAGATAATATGAAAGATTTATCTAAAAATATTATATTAGAGTCAGGGTATCAGAATGATCGAGGGGCAAGCAAATGGATATTAGGTAAAAGTGGAGTCAAGTCTTTAGAGGGCAATAGTGGAATGTTTGATATGACTAATCCTAACATATACTATAAAGACGGAGGTGTTAGAGATAAAGAAGAGCTATTAATAGGACCTACAGGTCCGCAAGGGGTTATTGGTGCTGAAGGAGTAGTCGGTCCATCAACAGGATACCCAACTTCAAATCAAGTATCTAGTGAAGATTTTGCATCTGACTCAGGAATGATACCAGTAAGAAGAGATAATACATGTGTAAAAGGTATGAATTGCTTTGAAGATATTGCTGGTATGGACGTTATACCAAATTGGATTGCCAATAATAGAGATCTTGAGAAGTTTCTCAATAGCCCTGAAGGTAAAGAAGCATACGAACAAGTTTCTGCCATTGATGCAAAAGCTGGAGACATGGTGCAATTTACTAGACCTGTTGATGTTACTAACCCAAAGACGGGGGTAAAAGAAGCAGCTTCATACGCATTGAACTATGGTGGTAATCCTTTAAATTACCCATATCACGTAGGTCTTATGAATAGTGATAGTACTTATATAGGCGATGGAGATAAGGAACTTCCTCTACATGAAAAATCTATTTATATGGATGATGATAAAAGATTTGATTTTGAATCTGCTGGAATTTTTGGTGATGCTGCTAAATTTTTTATGACCGATGATAACAAAAAAAAGGCAAATTATTACAGACTTAAAGACAAGGAAGCTAGGCAGAAACAATTAGATGCAGCAATTAAAGCTAAAAAAGATGGTGTGGACATATCTAGGCAGTTATATAAAAATGAAACTCCTACGGGTTATGTAGGTAATCCTTATTATAATTCAAGAGGTTCTTACCCTAGTGCGTTTTAGAATACCTAAAAATTTAACGAGTAATAAGACTTTAAAATATAATACAATGGTAACACCGAAACAAAAAAAAGAATTTTATGAACTATATGGTCCTATTGTTGAAGAACAAACTAAGGGAACAGGTTTATATCCACAAGTAATATTAGCACAATTAGCTTTAGAGTCAGCTTACGGAACAGCCAAGTCTGCTAAAGGTAACTTAGGTGGAAGAAAATTACCACAGTCACGAATATCTAGTTTAGAGAAAGGTGTTGATTATGAGATTAAAAAAACAAGAGAGAACTTTTCTACAAAAGCAGAGGCTGATGCTTTTGCTAAACAACAAAAAGATTTAGGATATAAAGTATACGGAACTCCTTCTCAAATAAAATATGGTAACGAGTTTGTTGTAAGACTTGATCAACCTTTTGAAATATCTGGAGATGGAAGTGCGGAAAGTAATGTACAATCTCAAATAGATTTTTTACTCAAAACTCCAATATATGAAAAAAATGGCGTTTTTAATGCTACTAGTCCAAAAGAGCAAGCTGAATTACTAAAAAAAGCAGGATACGCTACAGATGCTAACTATGCAAGTAAAATTGAAAATGTCTACAAGCAAAATGATTTTCCTCAATATACAACAGAACAAGAAATTGATCCTACAATTGACCCTTCACCAGAAGATATCGTTAATACATTATCTGATGAGGAGTTTCAACAAATATATCAAGATTTATTAGCTTCTGATGCTGCTACTGCTAAAGATATGGTTGCAGACGATTTTGCTATGCCTACGTCAGATGCGTATAATAATTTTTTAACAGAAAGAGAAGATGTTAAAAAAGCTTCTACTATTGAACAATTAAAAGAATTAGACTCTGGAAAAGTATATAGTGAAAACATAGATGAAATTGAGGGAATGCTTTTTAATCTATGGAATGATGATGATTATCAAGTAAGAGGTAAAGACGCACCTTCTGTTTTTTCAAATAATACAAAAACACGAATGGATTGGTTGGGTCAAAGAGCACCCAATTTAAGAAAAGCAATACAACCTTACGGTGGTGAAGGTCAAAGGTTTAAGGTTGATAAAGGACTTATTAAAGATAATATTTATACTATTCTTGATGAATTAGGACAAATAACAGATGGAGATAGTCCTTTATCTTATGGAGATAGACTTTATGAAGATCCTTATAAAAACCAACAACCTGAAACAGGAATACCTGAATCTGATTTTGTAGATCCTAGATTTCAGCCTGGAATTCAAGGAACACCTCCTGATGCTGTATACCCTCTTGTAAATGATGATTTTATACCTGGATCTCAAGCACAACAATTTCTTGAAAGGAGGCAAGCATATTTAAATGAAATTTCTGACCCAAATATTCCTGAAGAAATAGAACCAGATGTTGCAGATGAAGATTATTCACCGTTCGTAGGACCAACTGAAATGTCAGTAGAACCTAATGATTTAGATGCGAAAAAGCGTCTAGCTTTAGCTAGTGCAGAGATAGCAAAAACTGCGGGTTTCGGTAATCCTGCATTTGAAGAGAAAGACGCTGAAGATCCTGTAAATCGTAATATGTTATCTAAACTAAAAGGTCAGGATTATATGGGTATTCTTTCAGATATAGGTAGTTATGCTGCACGTATGGCTCCTTTAGGTAGAGCATTAAGAGATGCAGATTCTTATGATCAAGTAAGATATCCAAGATTTTCTCCTGTACTTCCTACTGCTTATGTGCCTAAACAAGATGTAAAAACTGCGTTTACTACAGCTCAAGATACTGCATTACAACAAGGTAAACTTGATTTAGGTGCATTATCTGCACTTGCTACTCAACAAGCTAGAGAGACTGCACGTGTAGAAGAGAATGTAGCTAACGAAAGAGTAGGTTTAATTAATCAGGCACAGAATGTAAATAATCAAAATGCAATACGGGCAATGATTGATGAAGCAGGTAATAAAGGTGCTGCTGCTACTATGAGATATCAAGCACTTGCTGCAATGAGTCAAATGGGTCAAGGTAGTCTTAGAGAAATGAATATGAGGCGTAACGATGCAAATGTTAAAAAAATGTTTGAAGACGTATTTGATGAAAAATGGGAGCAATATAATCAAGCTTAAGTTATGGGAATAAATAGATTTACAAAATACACAGCACCTCAGTTTGTACAGGCATACGATCCGTACCCTGTAGAAAAGATGATGGCATTAGCTCAACATCAACAAAGACGATTTGACCAAATAGATACTGCTATTGGTAAAGCATACTCTGATGCTGTAATAAAACCTGGTCTTTCTGTTGAAGGTCGTAGAACGGCTGCTGCAGTAAACAAAGAAAGGAAAGAACAGCTTGACAGTCTTGTAAATGATTTTTATGAAAATCGTAATGTTAGAGGTGCTGTAAGAGGTTTATCAGAACTATCTTCTAATTGGAAAAACGATGCACGTGCTGACTTTGTAAATGCAGATCGTGAACTTATGAAACCTGTTCTTAATCAAACAGGTCAAGAAGGTTACGGTGATTATTATACACATAAGTCTTACAACCCTACTACAGGAGAACATACATTAGGTTATACTGATGAACAAATAGCAGCAGGTATTGCTCCTACAATGGCTGATTATGGTGCTATGAGCAATCCAGGTTCTTCTGCTGCATTTAAAAGTTATATTGATCCTGTAAAAGAAAAAATATTTAATAATTTAAGTAAAGATGCTCAAGGTAATATTATAACTCAAGACGGTAAACTTCTTGATGCTCAGAGATTTTTAGATAAAGCAGGTGCTGATATTGATAAGTTAAGTTCTGATGGATGGAATATAGATCAACCATCTGACGCAGATCCTAACACTCAAAAATTTATTAAGTGGAGACAAAAAGAGTTTGCAGAAAAAGGAAAGGTTTATACTATTAATGATTTTAAAGAAGATTATCTTACAGAAGTTGAGAAATATACGTATGATACTAATAAAGCTAGTATAAAGGCAGCACCAGGTGGTTCTAAATCCCGTAAAGATGCTATCAATAGTACCAGCAGTGAATTTGTTTTTGGTTCCCCTAGTACAAGTAATGCAAATAATATAGAACTATCAAAAGAACTTGCAGAAGGAGGAATAGAAACATTTGCTAAAAACCTTGGATTCAGTGATGTAGAAACTATGTATGCTGCAACTGTAAATCCTGGAAACGAAACAGTAAAAGCTGAACAGCGTAAAGATATTGAAGAACGTGTTAGAGATGAGTATGCTAGTATGCCTGTAGAGTATGAGCTAACTACGGATGCTAATGGTAAAACAGTAAAGACCCCTGTAAAATCAAGTGCTGATATAGAAGATGAGATACAGAATAGAATAAAAACTTTATCAAATGGTCTTGACAAAGCATATCAAATAAAAGTTCAAGCTTATAATCAACTTAGTTCTGCAGATAAGAACAAACTGCAAGTTAATGATGACGGTACTTTTGAATTGACTCCTGAGTTTAAACAAAAATTAGAAGCAGATATAACGGGAAGAATGGCTGTAATGAATATGCCAATGTTAGACCCTCTTGTTGGACTATTTCAAGCAGGTCCAGATGCAATTGGAGAAAAATTTGAAGCATTATCAGATGAAGAAAAGAAAAATGCTGCTGACGCTGCTAGAAGAATCCAAGGTAATAAAAAAGTTGTTAATTTTTTAGAAGATCCTGCACAATGGGGTAGATGGGCAGAAGAGCAGATGGGATATAAATGGGATGAACTTACTGCATCAGGTGGTGCAGCTATATACAAAGGTATTGCTGATATTGCTTATAAGAGCACAGAAAACCCTCTTATAAAATTAGATCAAGGTGCAGATAAGATAACCAAAGAACTTTATGGAAGTAAGACGTATTATAACAATACTATACATTTAGTAAATAAAGATATGATTGGTATTACCACACAGGTAAATCCATTGCATCAACTTTTCTCTGGTATTGCTAAAACAAACTTTGGAGTTGGAGGTAAAGTATCTGTAAATGGAAAAGAGATTTCAGATGAAGATCTTAAAGTACTAGATACAGAGAAAGAAAAGATTAACTTCAAAGGTGGAGAGTTTAATCCAGAGTTTATAGAATTTGATATGGTCGGTAAAGGTAGGTTTAAAGTATATGCTACAGGGCATATAAATAAAACTACAGATGACGATAAAAAACATAAAACTGAAAAACCATATCAAGTTGATATTACGCAGGAGTTTATGGCAAAAATGGGTCAGAACGAACAGTCTCAGTTATTGTATCAAGATGCTATATTAGACAGTGCTCACGAGCTTGTTCCTAATGGTCAAGACAAAGTATCAGTATACTTAAGTGCTAATAGTCAAGAAGAAGCAAAAGAGTTTTTTGGTGGTGAAGACGGGGCAATGATTTCAAAAAGAATAGGACAAGACGGATTACCTGTTTATAGTATGTCAGGTAAAGTTGCTATATTTGATGAAAATGATGAATTGCAGATTGTAGATGCTGATACTTATACAGTAAATGATGAATCTCCTTTTGTAGGAATGAATCAACAACAGATGTTGGCAATGTCAAGAGATATTGCAATGGCACTTCCTTATCTTAATAATGAAGTTTCTGGTGCAAGTATGACACCTTCTGAAGAAGCAGCAATGAAAGACGCAGGTCTTGATGAATCTGAGGTAGATTCATTTGAGGTAGGTGCATTCGGATTAGACACAAGAACCAACGGTTCAGCACTTAAACAAGTAGATATACGTTTTGCGTCAACTACTCAAGCAGTTGAAAATCCTGTAGATCAAATGAGTCCTAAAGATCAAACGAACTATGCTTCTTATTTATTTGTAAACGGAGGTGACGGATGGAACCAGTGGGATGTTACAAAGAAAGATGCATCAGGTAAATTTGAAAATGCTAAATTCAATACTGCAATAAACGCATTAAAAGGTTTAGGTAAGAATCCTACTCCAGGTAATGTAGCACAAGCTTTAGAGTCTAATAAAAAACAACTAGGTATAGATAGAGTTGATCCTATTATGATACAGAATATTTTAGCAGAGTTCTCACCTAGAGCACTTGTTAGAAAAAGCGATAATAACTACAGTGCTAGTGATATAGCAAACAATAATGCTATGGCAGAATCTTTAGTAGCAATCGCTACTGTCGTTGCGCAATCAGGAATGAATAACAGCGCAGTTGTCGTCAATAAAAAATAAATAACACTTTAAATGGCAAGACCAAGACTTACTCCTATAATAAAGGATACTGAAGTTTTAGGACAAGAGCAGATAGATCAAACATCCCAACCTCTTCAAAAAGATCCTACAACACCTTTAAGATTAAAGCCTTCACAAGCCCCTACATCTAGTATTCCTATTGTAGCTTCTCAAGAGATGGTTGGTCCTTTTGATGTTGACTATGCTGAGTTAGATAAAGGTATAAGACCTGAAAGAAACCTTGAAGCACAACTTGCTGAAGAACAGGGTAGATCAAGATGGTTAAATGCTTTAGGTAAGTTCGGTAATGAAGTTGCTTTAGGTACAGTATCAGGAGCAGGAATGATGCTTGATTGGTTCAGTACTGGTGATAGTGTCACACAAACAGAAGATGATTTCGGTAACTGGTTCAGTACTGCTGTAGATAAAGTTAAAGAGGATATAAATAAAGAACTTCCTACGTATCGTTCAGAGGAAGCACAGACAGGATGGGCTCCATTTGACGCAACATGGTGGGCAGATAATACAGCTACATTAGGTACTACTTTATCTTTAATGATTCCTGTAGGAGGTGCTATGAGAGGTTTCGGAATGATAGGAAAAGCACTTAGAGGTGCTTCTCTTGGTAGTAAAGTTGCTAGAGGTGCTAGTAGTAGCAATAAAGCAATTAAAACATTAAATAAAATTCTTTATGGTACAGAGAGTGCAGGTTTATTAGAGCAAGGGGGTTCTGCAATTATTTCCAGGCATTTGGAAAGTACTATGGAAGCACATGAGACTTTTAAAAGTACTGAACAAGAACTTCTTGCAAAAGGATACAGCGAAGAAGAAGCTAGAGCAAAAGCGGGTGAAGCAGCTAGTAACGTATATAGTGCGAACTGGATAAATCTTGCGCAGGATCTTTTTCAGTATAGAAGTTTAAGTAAAGGGTTGAATGCTGCTAACAGAGCATCTAAAGAGTTTCGTAAAGGGATGCTACCTCAATTAGGAGAGTATGTTAAAACAATGGCTTCTGAGGGTGCTGAAGAATTAGGTCAGTATGTTATAGGTCAAGAAGCATCACGTGCTGCAGATGATGATAAGAAAAGCTTTTTTGAATTAAGCGGTTTAGGAGATCGTTTATATGATTATATACAAGAACCTGAAGCTAAAGCAGCAATGCTACTTGGTGCAGTAGGTGGTGGTATATTTCAAGGTGTTGCAAGTACTCCTGAACTATATGGTCGTCTGACAGGTACATACGATGCTCAAGAAGCTGCTCTTGCAAAACAAACAGCTCTTGATCAATTGGATATAAATACATCTTATCTTGTTGATGGAGGAGTTCTACTTAATCAAGCTATTAGGTATTCGGGAGAGGGTAAACTCAATGACCTTCGTAATTTTTATAGTGATCTTGCTGAGACATCAGATAAAGATCTTGAAGCAGAAGGATTTACTCCAGAACAGATTGCAGACAAACGAAAGAAAGATGCTCAGATACTTGAAGACATTGATTTTATAGGAGAAGAGTTTTCAAGAATAATGGACGATACATCTAAAACTCCTATTGTAAGATTGCAGGAAGTTGGATCGTTATATGAAAAGCATAAGCTTGCACAAGCTAAATCAGAAATAAATGAGCAGTTGGGTAAAGAGTCTGAAAAAGTAAAAGATCAGATATCTCAACAGAAACTTCAGATAAAACGTGATAACTATAAATTAACTGCTTATAAAATTTTAAGGTCACAATACGAGAGTCAGCAAAAAGGTAAAGTAGGTTCTGAAAAAGTATTAGAAAAAATAGATAAAGAAATAGAGCTTTTAGAAAACCGAATCAAATCTTCTAAAGAATTTCTTGAATCTTCTAAAGATGAAACATCTGATATTCCTTCTACAACAAGGGATGCTGAGATATTTAATCTTGAGCTTCAAGCTGCAAGAGGTGAAGTTAAGAACCACGAAGCTGACCGTACACTTGAGAATGCGTCTACAGTAGAAGGACAACAGGCTTTGCAAGATGAGCACGATGAAAGAGAGATACAAGCTACTCTTGATAAAGTAAGTCCCACTTCAAATATGAAGTTCTTAAAGGCTTTGGTAAATCCTAATAACGAAACACCTAAAGGTTGGGATAGAATATCAGCAAAGCTTAAAGGTATTGCAGATAAAGGAGAACAGGATCTTGCTCCACCATTAACAGGCACTGAAACATTTGAACAGGATCTTGCGGCAAGATATGCCAATACTCCTTTGCTTATGAGAGAAATGCTTCAGCTTCAGAAAAAAGTTTCTTCTGAGACTGATATTTTAGCATTAAAGAAAATTGAAAACGCAGAACAGTTTTCAAATCTATATGCAAATAATAAGACCGTAGCTGCTGCTTTTGACACTTTAATGTCAGAGAAAAAATCAAAGTATGTAAAAGCTGATATTAAAGGTCAGACCTCTGCAGACACTACTTTTACTGAACCTGAAAACTCTACTGACAATACTCCTACTGAAGAACCCGAAGGTCCTGTTATATTTACTCCTGAAGGTGAAATGTCAAAGCCTGGTGAAACAATGGCTGTCAGTAATGCCGTAGTGCTTTACAAATACGATCCTAATAATAAAACTGTA
>Ga0070746_10001595_pt1 | contig 13514 bp, 16 predicted proteins | sample VirMetDEL_Mar_21_FD_77016 | JGI IMG/M metagenome (GOLD analysis project Ga0070746, IMG submission 77016) | Aqueous microbial communities from the Delaware River and Bay under freshwater to marine salinity gradient to study organic matter... | ecosystem: Environmental > Aquatic > Marine >... | reverse complement strand
AGCTTGTGCCATCGCAAAAAATCATTACTACACTGCCGATGAATGTTGAATATCAGGCGGTGTCCGCTGATGCCAAGGGCGCGCATGGTGGCTCGCCTATCTTGGCGATTCTGGATGAGGTCGGCCAGGTACGCGGGCCAACAGACGCTTTCATTGAGGCGATTGAAACTTCGCAGGGCGCTTATGAAGGCGAAGCCCTGCTAGTCGCCATATCGACACAGGCGGCCACTGACGGCGATTTGTTTTCAGTGTGGCTGGATGATGCGGAGAAGTCGAAAGACCCGCGTATAGTCTGTCATTTGTACACAGCGCCGGAAGACTGCGGCCTTAACGATGTTGATGCCTGGGCGGCGGCCAACCCTGCGCTAGGCGTGTTCCGCTCGAAAAGCGATGTGGAAGATTTTGCGGCGCGGGCAATACGGTCGCCAACTTCGGAAAATAGTTTCCGCTGGCTTTTCCTGAATCAGCGTATTGAGGCTAACGCGCCGTTTGTGTCCAAGGGTGTTTGGATGGCCTGCCGGGGCGAAACGCAGATGCCGGAAGGCGCTGCGCTTTATGGCGGGCTTGATCTGTCGGCTGTGAACGACCTGACTTCCAAAACGTATTTGGCGCAGGTGGGTGACGAATACCATGTGTTCACCACATTCTGGCTTCCAAAGGCTGGCTTGCGCGAGCGGGCGGCTGGTTCGGATAAAGTTCCTTATGACGTGTGGGAAAAACAAGGGCATTTGCAAACGACGCCGGGCAGCACGATTGACTATGACTTTGTAGCTGCGTCGATATTCTCCGATTGCGAGCGGTACAATGTTCGCAAGATTGCGTTTGACCGCTGGAACTTTCGTCATTTCCGCAAGTCACTGTTGGATGCTGGCTTTTCCGAAGACCAGATTGAAGGCGACAACGCACTATTTGAAGAATTCGGGCAGGGCTATCGGTCTATGTCTCCGGCTCTGAGGGATTTGGAAGTTGACTTGCTGGAGGGCCGCATTGTTCACGATGGCAACCCGGTCATGACGATGTGCGCTGCGAACGCGATTGTGCAGGAAGACCCTGCCGGGAATAGAAAACTGATCAAGCCTCATCCGGCTAGCCGGATTGACGGTATGATAACTTTGACGATGGCGCGGGCGATGGCGGCTACCTACCAGGGTTCGGCTGCAAACCTGACGCCATGGGATACCGATCCCAATTTCAGACTGGCGGTTTAATGGGCTTTCTGGATAGATTCCTGCCGGAACGGCGCGGGACTGTTTTTGCAGACAGTTCAATCCCTGTTTCGTCAGACAGCATAGTTCAGATATTCAACGGCCTTGGCGGTGTGTCCGCTTCTGGTGTTGTTGTGAATATTGACAAGGCGCTTGGCGTGCCTTCGGTATGGGCTGCTGTCAACTTCCTGTCCGGCACCATGGCTGGCCTGCCGTTGAACCTTTACAAGCGGACTAAGGACGGGCGCGAACGTGTCCGCAATGGGCTGGCCACTATTCTGCATGATGCCGTTAATGATGGCATGTCCAGTTTTGACTGGCGTAAATACACTTTCGATCAGATTTTTACGGGCGGGCGCGGGTTTACCTATATCGAGCGCAATGCCTCCGGTTCTGTTGTAAACCTTTTCCCGCTCAATCCTGAAAACATGGAAGTCGAACGGGACGGGCTGCGCAAGACCTACATCTACAAGTCCGATGGCAAGACAACAGTATATGCCGAAAATGAAATCATTGACCTGCCGTTTATGTTGCGCAGCGATGGGCTGAAACACCGCAGCCCGATCATGAGTAACAAGGATGCGATTGGGCTTGCAATATCCGCGACGGAATACGGTTCGCGGTTTTTCCAGAATGGCGGCGTTCCACCATTTGTGGTTACAGGGGGGTTCCAGTCTGGCGGCTCAATGAATCGCGCCAGCGATGATCTGGACGCGGCGGTAAAGAAAGCGGCGAAGGACGCCAGGCAGGCGCTTGTTTTGCCTTCCGGGCTTGAGGTGAAACCTATCGGGGCCGATCCTGAAAAGTCACAGCTTGTGGAATTGCAGCGGTTTGTAATTGAGCAGATCGCCCGCGTGTATTCGCTGCCTCCGGTGTTCTTGCAAGACCTGACACACGGCACGTTTAGCAACACAGAACAGCAGGACTTGCATCTTACAAAGCACACGATCAGGCGGTGGATTGAAGCTTTTGAGCAAGAAATCAATCTGAAACTGTTTGGCCGGGTGTCTAATCGGCTGTTTGCCGAATTCAATCTTGACGGGCTGTTGCGCGGTGACTTCGCAACCCGCATGGGCGGCTATGCGACCGGCATTCAAAACGGCGTTCTGAAACCGAACGAAGCGCGGCGGAAGGAAAACCTGCCGGACGATCCGGCTGGCGACATGCTGATGATTCAAGGTGCAACTGTCCCAATCGCCAAGCAAATGAGCTTAGACCTGGAAGGCAATCAAGATGAAGTTTGAGACACGGGCGGGCGTACCGGCTGAAATCCGCGAAGACGAAGACGGCGGCGTGAAGGGTTCGGGTTACGCGGCTGTGTTCGGGCATGAAGCCGATATCGGCGGCATGTTTCGCGAGGTCATAGAGCGCGGCGCGTTCAAAGACGCGATAGGCCGGGACGATGTGGTTTTTCTGATCAACCATGAGGGGCTTCCCTTAGCCCGTACACGTTCGGGCACGTTGAAGCTTATCGAGGATGATCGCGGGTTGCGCATTGAAACGGTTCTTGATGGCAACGATCCTGATGTGCGGAACATCGTGCCGAAGATAAAACGCGGCGACTTGGACAAAATGAGCTTCGCGTTTCTGCCGGAAGTGCAAGAATGGGACGATAAACAGGAGCCGCCGTTGCGGACCATAAAGCGGGCGTCATTGTTTGACGTTTCGATTGTCACAACGCCAGCATATGGCGGCACCGAGATTGGATTGCGCAGCCTTGAAAGGCACCGCAAGTCCAAAGATGAGCGGCAAAAGAATTTCAGCGCGGCCAAGAGACGGCTCCGCATGAAAGCGAACCTTGCATTGAGCAAGAGAACGGCGGGCAGCAATGGTGCTGCGCGACCTATTCCACCCAATCATGATGAAAAGGAAAAGTCATGAGCGTACAGCTAAAAGAGCTGCGCGAGGAACAGGCTCGCATTGCGACCAACGCCCGCGCAAAGTTTGACGAAATCAAGGACGATACGCCCGAAGACCGCGCCGCTAATATAGAGCGTGAATTTGACGCGATGATGGTTGATCATGACAAGATCGGCCAGAAAATCGAGCGGATGGAACGGCTTGGCAAGGCAGAACGCGCCGCGAAGGAAGCCGCCGAGGCGGTTGACGAAAGCAAGCGGCCTGCTGGCAAGGGCGTTGCGCGTGGTGTTGATGACGGCGAACTGCCTTCGTATCGCCAGGCGTTTCATGAATATCTTCGGTCCCGCGTGCCTGATGCTGCGCCGCTTTCTGCTGAAGCGCGTCACGTTCTGGACAGGGGATATGTTGACGCTCCTGAACTGCGTGCCCAGACAACCACCAACGCGGCTGGCGGCTACACGGTGCCGGAAGAACTCCGGGCAATCCTGATCCGGTCCATGCTGGCTTGGGGGCCGATGTACGATCCTGGCATTACAACTGAGCTTGTTACCAGCGGCGGCGGTGCTATCACCATGCCGACTGTGAACGACACGGCTGTTACTGCCGAGGCGCATACGGAAGGCGCAACCCTCACCGATGATGGCGGCAAGGACGTTACCTTCGGTGAAAAGGTGCTGAACGCATTTGCGTATAACACCGAATGGGTTCGCGTATCCAAGGAACTGGCAGACGATTCCGTGTTCGCCATGGAAACCCTGCTTGGCTCGCTCCTGGGCGAACGTCTTGGCCGGATTGCGAACCTGCAACTGACTACCGGTTCGGTTCGTCTGCGCCAAACGGTATTGTCACCGCATCGACGGCTGGCAAGACGGCAGCGGCCACTGCGGCTATTACCTTCGATGAAATTCTCGATTTCGAGCATTCCGTCGATCCGGCATACCGCAATGGCCCAAATGTTCGTTACATGCTGAATGACAGCACCTTGCTGGCCATTCGCAAGCTGAAGGACGGCGACGGCAACTACCTGTGGCAGATGGGCAATGTTCAGGCGGGCATTCCGTCCACCATAAACGGACGCCCGTACTCGATCAACCAGGCCATGGACAGCCTTGCAGCGGCCAAGAAGGTCATGCTGTTCGGTGACTTCTCTAAATACTATGTCCGCAAGGTTGGCGCTCCGCTGATCGGCGCTATTCAGGACAAGGATTTCTGGCCTGGCTTCGGTGTTGCCGGTTACATCCGCTTCGACGGTGAACTGTCTGACACTGCTGCTGTTAAGCACCTGATTACCGCAGCCTCCTAACAGGCTGTTACGATATTGGCGCGGGCGGTATTCTGCCCGCGTTTTCCAACCGATAGGAATTGCAATGAAAGTCAAGCTACTGGTTTCCCGGTCTGGCGCGGATGGTTCGTTTTCGCCTGGCGATGAAATTGAAGTATCCCCCGATGAGGCTGCCCGCATGATTGCCGCAGGGCAGGCGCAGCCGGTGCGCGATGGCGTCAAGCCTGAACGTGCTGTGGTTCGCTCGTATCCTGAAAAGGCGGCCAAGTAATGTGGTCCGGCGTGTCTGTTGTAACCCCTGCCGCAAGTCTTCCTGTGACGGTAGCGGAAGTGAAGGCACGCACAAAGATTGACACGGCTGATGACGACGCGGACCTGACAAAAATAATCGCGGAAGTCGTTGCATTGCTTGAAAATGCGAATGGTATTGCACTTATGCAGCAGGCATGGCGGCTAAAGCGCAATTTTTCGATTTCCCCTGTCGATTTGCCTGGGTGGCCGGTTAAATCTGTAACATCGGTCAAGTACCTGGACGCTGACGAAGTGGAGCAGACAGCATCCACAAGCCTTTATCGGGTCATTACCGATATATCGCCTGCAAAGATTGCACTCAGGAAGGGCCTTTCATGGCCAACCGTAGGGCCGTTTGAAGGCGCGTTTTACGTGGATTATGTGGTTGGTGAAGCCGATGCCGCCAATATCAAAGAAGATATTATCGAGCGGGTGCTTTTGCTTGTCACAAAACGCTACGAAGACCGGGAATACGTGTTCACTGATCATGATTTGATCATGGTCAACCATCGTCAAGCCTGGGCCGCTGCGTAATGGCTGGCGCTAAGAAGCTGGACCGGCGCATAGTCATAGAGCGCTATACAAGTTCCATGAACGGGTTCAACGAGCCACAGCTTTCATGGTCCACATTCGCTACCGTTTGGGCCAATTACAGCGCCTTAAGCGATGGCGAAAAGATATCTTCCGGGCAGGTCAATTCGGCTTTGTCGGCTCGGTTTCTGGTCCGGTCATCCAGCGAAACGAAAACCGTGAACACAAAGGATCGGCTTTCTTTTGAAAGTGGGACCTGGGAAATTACGGGCGTTAAGGAATCCGCCGAGGGCCGGAATCGTTACATCGAAATCATCGCAACAAGGCAGTCTGACTGATGGCTAAGGAAGTCGTTAAGGTCGAGGGCTTGCGTGAGGTTGAAAAGTCGCTTCTGGCCTTGGGCAAGAATACGGCTGCGAAGTCTGTTGCGCGTAGGGTTGCCAGGCAGGCGTTGAAGCCAATGCTTGCGAAGGCAAGGCAGCTTGCGCCTGATGATCCGCGAACGCCAGTGAAAGACCTTAGACGCTCCATCATCATTAGCGGGCGGCTTAATCCAACGCAGAACCGCATGGCCTATTACGCGGGGAAATCTGCTGTTGAATTGCATGTAGGCACGAATGACCCGGCAGGCGTTCAACAGGAATTTGGCAACGTGAACCACGGGCCACAACCGTTTATGCGCCCGGCGTGGGCTTCGACAAAAATGCAGGTTTTGGAAATCGTCAAAACCCGGTTTTCTGCTGAGATTGCAAAGCAAGTGGCGAAGCTGGCAAAGGGTTAACTGATGGAAGAAGCCCTTGTGACACTGCTGCTGGCGGATGGAACGCTAAGCGGCCTTGTCGGCACGCGGATAAATTGGGGCGTTCGTCCGCAGGCAAACTCGACGCTTCCGGCCATTGTCCTAAACCGGATTACAGGCGTTCGCGATTACAGCCTGGACGGGCCAACCAATCTGATCAGCAGCACTGTCCAGTGCGATTGCTACGGCCAAAGCTATGGCTCCGCGAAACAAGCTGCGCGGGCGCTGATGGGCGTTGTTAACGGGTACGATCAAACCGCGTCTGGCGTTCAATTTCAGCGGATAAGCATCGAAAGCGAACGCGACACAAACGAAACGGAATCACCGGGCCGGTACTTGTTCCGATGCTCGATTGATATCGCAATCTGGCATGATGAATAGGAGAAATAGGATATGAGCACTGATCTGACTATCGGCCACGGGACGGTATTCAAACGGTCCAGCGACGGCACTAGCGGCGGCACTATGACTGCTGTTGCCGATGTCATCAGCATTAGCGGGCCAAGCCTGGCGCGTGATACTGTTGACGTTACGGATATGAATTCGACCGAACGCTGGCGGGAATATATCGGCGGCCTGAAAGATGGCGGCGAAGTCACCATTGAAGTCGGTTTTGACCCGGATGCAACAGACGTGACCCACTGGCTTGCGGATATCAACACCAACACGGCTGGCTATTACCAGATTGTCTGGCTCAATGGGCCGACCACATGGGGGTTTTCCGCGATTATGACAGGAATGCCGTCAACCACTCCCCTTGACGACAAGATGACGGCTTCCATTACTTACAAGCTGTCCGGAAAACCAAGCTTTATCGCATAGGTGACTGATGGCAAATAAAAATAGGGGCGAGGTCTCCCTAAAAGTCGGCACGAACACCTACACGCTGCGGTATTCGACCAATGCACTTTGCAAGCTGGAGGATGGTTTTGATAAAACCGTCCAGGAGATTGCGAAACTGTTGGAAGATTCGGACAACGTTCGGCAAAGCCATGTGCGGCTGTTCTTCCATGCGGCGTTTGCTGACAACCATCCTGAGCTTACCGTCGAAGATGCGGGGCTGATCATGTCCGACGCAGGTATGGAGGCGGCCATGGGCGCGGCTTCCGAAGCCTTCAGGCTGGCGTTTGCACCTGCTGAAAAGGGGGCTGGTGGTCCGGCTGCGGGAAAGCGGAAAGCGGCATAGATTGGCCGCATCTTATTAGGTCATGGGCAGCATTGGGCCGCTGCCCTGAGCAGTTTTGGCGGCTTACCCCGCGTGAGATTGCTGCTGTATTTGATGGTGAGAGAGACCGGGAATTCAAAGCTTATGAGCTTGCTTATTATCAAGCTTATCACTCCGGCTATTATTCGCAAATGCAGAAGAAATTCCCGAAATATGACCCGCCCAAAAGGCAGAAGGCCGGGCAATCTCCGGGCCGCCAAACTCCACAACAAATGAAGATGATCGCCATGACGCTGAATGCGGCGTTCGGTGGTGAGTTTAGAAAGCGGGATGATGGCTAGTTCTGTTGTTGGCGCACTTCGCGTCACATTGGGCATGGATAGCGCCGCTTTTGAGAAGGGCGCGAAGACAGCCAAAAGCTCGCTTGGCAGGCTTGGCTCAGCGTTTACCAAGTTGGGCGCTGTCGCGGCGGCTGGTATTACTGCGGCGGCAGGCGCTTTATCTGTCGCGATGGGGTCTATTTCCGCCGATGCAGACAAGATTGCCAAGGCAGCGCAAAAGCTTGGTATTGCCAGCGATGAACTGCAAAAGCTGCGATATACGGCAGACCTGTCCGGCGTGTCGTTTGAAAGCCTCCAAACCGGCATTGTCAAACTTACGCAGTCCATGTCCGATGTTGCCAAAGGCGGCACTACGGATGCTGTGCGGGCGTTCAAGGCGCTAGGGGTTGAGGTCAAGAACGCGGACGGCGGGCTAAAGACTTCGGACCAGGTAATCGCGGAACTGGCAGACAAGTTCGCCAGCTACCGCGACGGCGCGGAAAAGACGGCGCTTGCTGTGGCTTTGTTCGGCAAGGCCGGTGCGCAGATGATCCCGCTGCTTAATCAGGGCGCGGAGGCAATCCAAAAAGCAAAAGATGAGGCGGCGGAACTCGGTACAGTTATGTCAACCGAGTTGCAAAGCGCATCGGAGCGGACAAACGATAACTGGACAAGACTAAAAGCTGTTTTTCATGGCATATGGGTTCAGATTGCCGAAAGGCTTATGCCTGCAATTGCAGATTTGACTGATAGAATAATCGTTTGGGCAAAAAAAACAAACGCGGCTGAGAGATTTGGCAATATTTTTGCCGATATGTTCAGGACCATTGCCCACCATGCACGCGATGCAATGGCGGTGATGCAAAAGTTTGCTATCGTGGCGCGTGGTATTTATGGCGTTCTGGCTGCGCTTTCTATAGACGATCAGCAGAACCGTTGGGATGCTATTAAAAATAGTCTTTCCGACATGAATAAGAAAGCTGCGGAAGTAACAGAGCAGCAAAAGAAATGGAACAAAGCCCGCGAAGAATATTTGCGTATTGAAAAAGGGATTGGCGACCTTGGGGATGAGTGGGGCGGAGGGTGGAATGTTAAACCGCCTCCAAAGCCATCCGCGCCCGTTCTTAGCAAGGGCGGTAGTGGCAAGGCGAAGGGTGCAAAGGCTGGCGCGGAGAAGAAGAACCCTTGGGATACGCTGGTCAATAACGCGAAGCGATACATTGAAACGCAAAAGGCGTTGAAAAATAGCCTGGGCCGAACTGCGGAAGCGGCGGCGCAACTGACGTTTAAGCAAGATTTGCTAAACAAGGCGGGGCAGGCCGGGATTAAAGTTACGCCAAAACAATCAGTCGAGTTAGACAAGCTGGCGCTGGCAATGGCGCTGGCAAAGGTTGCGGCGGCAGAGGCCAAGGCAAACTTTGAATTTGCCAAAGGCGCAACGCTTAGCTTTATCCAGACATTGCGCCAGGGATTGCAGAACGGCGAGAAGTTCTGGAAGGCTTTCGGAAATTCTGCGCTGAATGTGATCAACAAAATTATAGACCGGATTGAAAAACAGCTTGTCGATGCGCTGTTTTCGCTTGGTAGTGCGGGGTCTGGCGGCGGCGGCATATTCGGCGCGATACTTGGCGGCATAGGCTCACTGTTTTCAGGTGGCGGCGGGGCAAGCAGCCTTTCTCCGTTTGCGCGATATGCTAACGGCGGCCAATTCAAGGTTGGCGGTGCGGGCGGTATCGATAGCCAGCTAGTCGCGTTCCATGCCTCTCCGAATGAAACGGTAAGCGTTACCAAGCCGGGCCAGTCTTTTGAAAGCGGCGGTCGCCAAGAAATCACGGTGCGTGGCGTCTTTGTCGATGACGGCGGAATAATCAAAGCCCGTATTGATCAGACGGTGCAGCAAGCGGCTCCTGTGATCGTTGGCGCTGCTGTCGGGCAGGTCAACCGGAACATGCCGGGACTGATAGCCAATACGCAGCGGAGGATCGGCTAATGGCTATTCAATGGCCTTACACGGTTCTTTGCCCTGCCAGAATCGTTCCCCCATTTTTGCAAAATCGCACTGTCGCGGGTGGGGCTTCGCTGTCCGGCAATATGCAGGTTTCTGCGTCGGACGCTGGTATTTGGGTTTGCGCGTTTGAGAATATTGTGCTGCACAACAGGGCCACAGTCCTTAGCTGGCGGTCCATCGCTGTGAAGGCTGAAGGGCGTCTAAACCCTATCGACGTGGCGCTGTTTGATTATGAGCGCGAGTATGGCGCACATGATGCCGCTTATGACGGGCCGCAGACCGGCGTTCCGTTTAGCGATGGCGAATATTTCTCGGACGGAGTAGGGTTCATAGGTAGCACGGTTAGCGTTGTGGCGTCAGCCGCAGCGGCTTTACGAGCGGTTTCGATTTCGGTAACTGTCACCATCGCGCCGCGCATTGAATCCGGCCAATTTTTCAGCATTAATCATCCGGCCAAAGGGCCGCGTTGGTATCAAATCACGAACTACGACGCCACGGCCAACACAATCGAATTTAGGCCGCCGTTGCGTGAAGCTGTTTCGGCTGGATCAACCCTAGAGTTTGACCGCCCCAAGTGCCGGATGCGGCTGGCGTCGGATTCCGAAATGCTTATGACGCTTGAAGCCGGATCATACGGGCCGCAAAGCGTCAGCTTTGTGGAATATCTATAATGGCGTTTTTCACCGCTGAGCAAATTGCGCTCTTGAAGGCGCAGACTGTCCGGGCTGATATCCTGGTTCAGTTGGGGTTTGAAAGCGGTACCAAGCGCGTTTGGAACGGCAATACAGACCTTGAGTTTTCAGGTTATACATGGACCGGCTTGAAGGGTTACGGGCAGGTGTCCGGCCTGCAATTCAGCGGCGAGCCTATCTCGGAGAGGTTTGAAATATCGTTGGACGGAATACCCGGCGATGTAACGAATTTCCTGAGCAATGCTCTTGCCGAAACCGGCGACGTAGAAAACGGGATTGCTACTGTTTATTACGCATTCTTTGACGAAAGTTGGCAGCCTATTGGGTCTCCGGTTCCTTTGAAATGGGGATACATGCGCAAGCCAAGGGTTTCCCGGTCACGGGCCGATGGCGAAAGCGGCGGGGTGCAGCGGATCGTTATCGGCTGTGAAAACATCTTCTACAATCGCAGCCTGCCGCCTGCCGGGCGCTATACTGATAGAGATCAGCAATCCCGCCATCCCGGCGACCAGATTTGTCAGTTTCAACCGAGTTTGGTCAACAAGACATTTACCTACCCGGATTATTGATGGACGCTGCAAAGTTCTTGCAAACCGTTGCCGCTGAGCCGTGGCAGTGGGGTGTAAACGATTGCTGTTCGATACTGGACCGCTGGCTTGTCTTGCGTGGCGTCCAGTCTCCGAAAGGCCATTTCGGCTGGCACTATCAAAGCGAACATGAAGCCCAAGCGATAATCAAAGCGCAGGGCGGGCTTATCCCGATGTTGCGCAAGGGCTTGGGGGGTGTTGGCCTGATCCGAATACAAAATCCAAACGTTGGCGACGTGGGCCTTGTGATTGCTGGCGGGGTTGGCTGCGCTGCGGTCAAAACCGGCAAGCTGTGGCAGTCCAGAAGCGAAAGCGGGCGGATATGTGCTGCTGGCCACGTAGAAGCATGGTGTGTTAATGCCTAGTGCCATCATTGCAGCAGGGTCTTTCATCGTATCGGCAATAGGCACGGTGTCGGCAGCAATTACGGCGGCGGGCATTGTTGGCAAGATTGCGCTTTATGCTGGCCTTACAGCGCTTTCCTACGCGGCACAGCGGGCATTCCAGAAGAAACCAACGCAGCCTGCGCCGGAAGATGTACAGCAGTCCGTCAAGCAAGGTGTCCAGCCAAGAATAAGGCATTATGGCCGTGTGAAGGCTTCCGGGCCATGGATGTTTGCAGGAACGGAATCGGGCGACTTCCACAAGGTTATAGCCATCGCGCATGGCGAAATTGACGCGGTGGAATCCCTTTGGATTGACGATAATCAAGTGACCGTTGACGGCTCCGGCGTTGTCGCTGCCGCACCTCACAACAGCAAATTGATCATCCAATACACGACCGGGCAGGCGTCGGAAACTGCGTTCCCAGACCTTGTGTCAAAGTTCTCGGACTATACGACAAACCACAAGGGCAACGGGATCGCGCTGCTGTATGCGCAGCAGTTGGCAGTCTCGCAATCGGCATATTTTAAAACGTTCCCCAATGGTGTGAATTCCGTTTATCTGGCGGTTTTGCGCGGGACGAAAGTTTACAACCCGTATACGGCTACAACAGCTTGGAGCGATAACGCGGCGCTAGTCATCCGGGATTATATGATCAGCTCGGATGGTATGCGTCTGCCATCTGCATTGGTATCAACTGCGCTGGCTAATTCCGGCTGGATCGTTGCCTATAACAAGTGCAACGAAGACGTTGACCTGGACGCTGGCGGCACTGAAAAGCGTTATCGGATTTGGGGTTCGCATACGCTACAAGAGCCGCCTGGGGACGTGATTGCGCGGATGCTGCGGGCGTGCGACGGGCGGTTGATGCCAACGCCAGACGGCGGCGTTAAGCTGGTTGTCAAGACTTATAGCGAGCCATCGGTAACAATAACCGCTGATGACGTTACCGAAATCACGGAACTGTGCAGCGGCTTCGATATTGAGCAGCGGCCAAACACAATCCGGGCCTCATATACGGAAACCAATGTCGGCTATCAAACAGCGGATGCGGACCCGTGGGCCGATGACGCGGACGTAACAGCCCGTGGCATTGAGGTTAGAGATATAGACTTGATCATGAGCCCCTCGCACACGCAAACGCGGCGGTTGATGAAACGGGAATTCTACAGGGCCAACCCGCGATGGACTGGAAAGTTCAGCCTTAATAAGGGCGGCATGGCCTTGATTGGCGAAACGGCATGCCGGGTTGTTCTGGCAGAATACGGGATTAATCACGTTTTTGAAATCAACGACCTTAGCCTTGATGTAGGCGAGGGCAATGTAATTGTTGGCGTTACAGTTGATCTTACGGAAATCCCTTCCGCAGCTTTTGATTGGGATGAAACCACAGAGGAAGGCGTAGCGCCTGTTTCGACGGTCACAACGGATGGAACAACAATTCCAGTGCCGACCGGGTTTACTGTTACGATGTACGGCGGAGCGGGGCCTTATGCGGTTCTTGAGGCGGATACCCCGCCGTCATTGTCTTTGCGGCTTGAAGGCCGTTACAAGCCAACGGCTGGCAGCGAATGGTTTGCCGTCCAGGCTTCCAATATTTCGGATACGACAAGCCTGCAAACGCCAACGCTTACGGATGGCACGGAATACGAATTCCAGATTCGTCATGTTTCAATCAGCCAGACAGCGGGCGCTTGGACAAGTTCGATCCTCAGGACCGCCGTTTCAGATTCCGTAGCGCCTGCGGTGATTATAAGCCCGGCGGCGGCTGCTGGTGGCACTGGTGAGGTTGATCTGACATGGACAACGCCCAATAGCGCGAACTATTCCCGCGTCGTTGTTCGTCGCAATTCCGTTGATGTTGAGGGCGGCGCGGCTGAAATAGCGGACTCCCCAATCTACGGCGCGGCAAACACTGCTGGCGCTCTTACGGAAACCGGGCTTGCCGCAGGTGATTATTACTACTGGCTTTATGCCGCGAACGCGTCCGGCGTTGAAAGCGCTGGTGTTGCCACCGGCGTTGTCACTGCAACATAGGAACAACCATGGCTACTCAAGACGAACTTAACACATCTTCCGATGTTGCATGGCGTGATTACGCTACAGACGGTGTTCCGTCTTCTGGTGCTCACGAGCCTGTTAAATCTGATATTCGGGCGCATCAGCGGCTCGTGTCTAGTTCTATAACAAGTGCAGCAGAAGGCATTCGTGAGTTCACCACGCACGCTGAGCTTGCATCTATTTCTGGCACGGTTGATGGGCAGGTGGGCCAGGTTGTCGGCCCGGATGCTGGCACGCATACGGAAGTTGTCGCGGGGTCTGGTGTCGAAAATGTTGGCCGATACCGATGGGACGTTGGGGATACGGAGTGGATACGGACTGGCGCCCTT
>Ga0070746_10001589_pt1 | contig 13539 bp, 21 predicted proteins | sample VirMetDEL_Mar_21_FD_77016 | JGI IMG/M metagenome (GOLD analysis project Ga0070746, IMG submission 77016) | Aqueous microbial communities from the Delaware River and Bay under freshwater to marine salinity gradient to study organic matter... | ecosystem: Environmental > Aquatic > Marine >... | reverse complement strand
TTCTATCCAAATCAGGTTTTAATTTTAATGCGTGTGATATAAGTAAATCTAACTTAATCATATCGTGGTTCATTGTTTTAACTCTATTATCTAACTGTGAAATAATAGCAGTTAATGAACCAACTTGTCCTACAACACCACTTAAAATATATTTAAGAATAATATAGATGAATACACCCATAGTAACAGCAGCCGCTACTGGTAATCCAAATTGTGTTAGTATTTCAAAGAACATTATTTTAATTTTTTCTCAATTACTAATCTATTTTCTAAGTGTGCCTCTTCTACTAATTTTTTATTTTGACCATAATATGGTACAGCGTGGCATTCATCACACATTAATTTATTAACAGATTTGCCATCACACCATATATCACCTAATATTCTACCAAACTTACCTGTTTCTTCACCCTTGTAAGTTTTGATTGTAATCTTTTTTGCCTTTTTTAATTGTTCTTGTAAAAACTTTTTAGATAATAAACCAAATTTCTTTTCGTACTTATCTCTTGTTCTACTTTCTGGTGTATCAATACCAAACAATCGTACTCTGCTTTTATATTTAATATCAAAACCTAAATCTAACATTACATCAATAGTATCACCATCTACTATTTTAATTACTTTGTCAACACGATAACTGAAATCTGTCGGGTCTCCTAATTTAGTTCTTTTCGGCATTTTCTTCTCCTTCATAGTATTCTTTATACTTGTCTATTAAATCATTTTGAATTACCATTTGATTTCTAATTCTGGCAAAATTCTTTGCTAATAACTCAAAATCTTTATCAGTTAATCCCCATAATACAGGATCTATACCTTCTTTTTCTAATTTAGCAAATACTTCTTCAGCATTTTCGGATGTGATAATTATCCACCTTAGATTTTCCATTTCTAATGGAGTAGGTTTTTCTAAATTAAGTTTAGCTCTCGGTACTTCTTCTTTAAATATCTCTAACTTTTTTACGCTACTACAACTAGTAAGGAACGTAATTAGGATTAGCGATAGAAGGACATTCTGTATTAATCTCTGATTTTTTTGTAGCATTAATTTCTTTTTCCGTTAACGGTGATCCACTTGCAATTTCAATACATCTATTTGCTTTGACACTAGCTGCATTTGTAATTCGTTCAATTGATTCTGGTCTTTCAATAGCTAGTAAACCAACATCTCTGTTTTTTTTGTTAAATCTTTTATCTAAGTCTTCGAAGTCTGCTTTTAAAGCTTCTACTAACTTATTCATTTCTTTATTTGCTTGTAATATTTCTTCAAAGTCTTTCTTTTGGTTTTCAATAAGTTGTTTTTGTTCACCAATAGCAGACTCTAATTTTATTGCGTTTTCTTTTAGTATTGCATTATCTTTTTGCAATTTAAAAACGTAGGCACCAGCGCCCAAAAGGGCGCTAGCGATTATACCTATAAAAAATAATCTAATTCCGAACATTTAGTCCTTTTTTACTACGGATATGATACCCCATACTATAGCTGCCCAAGCTAAAATGTTAACAAAGGGCCCACCTAATACTATCAGTCCACCAAGTACGATTAGGCTAATGCCTGACCAACTTGACATTTCTTTTAGTCTTTCTTTTATCCAGTTCATTTAGAACCTCCTTTTTTATTTTAATTGAGGCTTGGCGTTTACTTTTCTATGTTTGTTCCAAGCCAAAAAACCACCTAGTCTTAAAGAATAATATGCTAGATAGTTCATAAGATAGAAACCGTTTATTTCGATATTAATATCTCTAAAGATTTGATCTGCTTTCTTTTGAGTTATTGTACCCATAGTTTCTTTCTTATTATGTTTTAATAGAGTTTGATACTTATAAGCATAGTCGTGTACCAAACCACCTATTAAAAGCACTCCAACAGGTGATAAAAATGTATGCAAGAATTTTGGAATACTCGCACCGTCAAATTTAAAACCTTTTGGAATTACAAATTTTTCTCCGTTTACTTCGTAAACAAAATCTTTTCCTATTTCCCAATGTCTAACACCCAATAACCACATTTTAATCATTGCAAAGAAACCTTTTCCTTTTGTCTTAATTCTAAGTGGTTTCATTAATGGGTATTCTGCATATTTAAAATTTACTCTTTCAACTTTTTTCTTATCAAATAAGTTTATAATAAAACCTATTATAATTAATGCAATTAGAATTGACCATTGCCAAAATTTAATTGCTAATGCTACTAATAAATCCATTTTAGTCCTTTTTTTTCTTGTTACTATCTATAAATGATTGATATACTTTATGAGCATCTCCTAAATCTTTTTTCTTTTGTGGATCTTTTGCTCTTTCACTCGCCACCTTTGCACGTTGCGACATAGCAATAGCAGCTTGAATTTTATGTGCGTGAGTTTTACCAGAACCTTTTATCTTTGATACAGATTGTCTAGCTTTGTTTGCGTCTGTAAATCCTAAACCGTGTATTGTGCCTTTTGGATTTTCGTCTGTGTATAAATCACTATGTTTATCTGAACCTGCTTTTTGTCCAGGTTTACGTGGTATTCTCTTTGTGTCTTCTAATTTTTTTCTTTTCTTTACATTACTAGGTGGATGAGCCGCAACTGTTCCTCTCTTATGACCTAAACCAAATTGATTTGGTGGTCTATCAGTAGGTCCTAAACTAGCAATAGGTTTCATAGAATCCATACTGCCGATAGAAAAACCACCAGTACCAACCCAATACGAATTTAAACCGTATTCGACAATAAATTTTTTAAAGTTTTTTGCCATTTCTCAACTTGTATTTATCAACCAAAGATTGTTTCTCTTTGATAGGTTCTATTGTCAATTCTTCCTCATTCCTTTGAACAGAATCAATACCGTCTAAAATTTGTTTAAAGATAACATTATTATTGTCATTATTTTCCATAACTTTTCTTTTTAATGTACCTAAAACCACGTCTTTTTTCTTTTTCTTTTTTACACCTGGTTCGTGTGTTGGTGGTAATGCAACGTTTGAACCATCACCTACTGCGTTAACAGGAGCGTCTTCTTCTACAGGTGACTTATTAATTATTTCGTCTATAACTGTTTTATAATTTTTTGTCATAATCGTACTCCGAAATTATTTCTCCATTTTTTTCATAAACATCAATACCGAAACAAGTCATAAAAGGTTCTTCATTTATTTCTGATATTTCTCTTACTTCATTTAATAAATCATCATATTGATTAGTCTGTTTTAAATATTTAATAACAGCACCCTCAATAATATTTTTGTGTTCAACTAAGTTTTTATTTTCTTTTAGTATGAAAGCTAAAGCTGTGGCATAAGAAGACATTTTACCACCAAGACCAACTCTTTGTAGTATTCTCTTTATATTAAATACAAATCTATGTAAAACTGTATAAGAATCTTTTTCTTTTTCAGTTCTTAAATCTCTTGCCTTTCTTAACACTTCACCATTAGCATCAATGATGCCCATTTTATAGGCTTCGTGTTGGTTAAAAGGCATACCGATTAACTTTACAATACGATATGTAATTAATAGGTCAACTCCTCTATTTGCCATTATAGTTCTCCTAACATCTCTATTATCTTTTTATCTGGTCTCACCTCATACAATTCGTGTGGATACAGATAATTCAAATAATCCAAAACAGATTTTAAAGAGGGCCAAAACTTTGTATCTAGTTTATATAACAATAAAGTTATAGCCGCTTCTACTCCAAAAACATTCTGTAAAACTATAATGTGATTGACTATCAATCTTACATTAATATCACCTGTGAGTTCATACTTACGAAATAACCTTTTAAGATATTTAAATCTTTTTAAGTCTTCGTAAAACTCTTTTTCTTTTTCCAAAGTAGGATTGTCATAATTTGCTTGAGCAAATAACAACCAATTATCTTTGGTAATCTGTTTATACATACGCTAATATATTATATTAGCTTAGCGTAAACCTTGGATGTATTGTTATTTAATTTTTCATATTTAAATTCAATTTTTAGACCGCCTTCTTTTCTATGTGAAATGCCGTCATCATTAATAACATCTTCAGGTTTGCTGTCAACATCTTTACCATATCGACCGCCAAATTGTTTAACTTCAACTGTAACAGTTCCGTTATCGCCTTCAAGTGATACATTACCAAATGACAATCCGACTCTGCCTAATTTTTCTCTTAGTTCGCTTATAGCGTGTTCAGGATCAATATATTCCATATCTGCTATTGAGCCCACAAAAGCATTAACTTTTTTTAATACTTCAGGATTTTCTATATTGTGAGCACCGATTTTACCGTCCTCAACAGAATTTTCCATACCTTGTGTGCCAACACCAGCTGCGTCACCCTTGTAACCGCCTTCTTTGATGTGTTGTTTAAAAGTTCTCATTTTACTCCTTCTTATTTGTATTTTTCTGACTTTCGCTTAGATCCATCACTACGTGGTATCAGACCTTTTGCTTTTAAGTGTGCCTTGTCGGTAAAACCTGCCTTACCTGCCTTATATCTCGCCATTGCGTCAGCAGTATTAGGTGGTGTTTCTTTCAAAACATCCTCTTCAAAGTCTTTTAAGTTCTCATCTATTACGTAAGACTTAAATGTTTTCATTAGCTTGTAGCAACATTTAATGCCTTTTGTTTTGAATCAGGCATTTTACTTGCTTCTCCCTTTACGTTTACCACTTTCAATAATTTATCTGTTTGTTGAATTGCTCCATAAACAGCATTTAAATTATTTTTCATTTGTTCTAAATCTTTCTCCACTTTTTTAATATTTTCTGTAAGAGTATTAAAATCTTTTTGTAGATTTTCTCTTTCAGTTTTTAATAAAGTTTCATCAATCGCCATAATATCTCCTAATTATTAACTTACAGTATAACTATTACCTGCAATAATATTCCAATTTGAATTTTTAAATAATAAAGTTACTGTATCACCCACAGCATTTAATACTACACTTGTACCACCTCTTAAATTAGAAGGTGTTATTGTGATTATATTAGAACCTGTGGCCATTATAAAGGTTTTAACTTGACCGTTTGAACCGTCTGCTAATGTAACTGTACCAGTTCCACCTGATGAATCTACCTCTGTGATAGCACTTGTAACATCAGCTGCTAATGTTGTAGAACCATCGGAAGTTAATTCTTGTGAATCTTGTTTGATACCTAACCAACTTGGAATGTTATTGAAAACATCTTCAGCTGATATTTTTTTATTGATTGGTGTACCTGACGGATCGTCAACTACGTGAAACAAGTCTGCACTTGCTATTCCGTTACCTAAATCGGTTAACGCTGTTATTTTTTTGTCTGCCATTTTTTCTCCTTAAACCCTTTCGGGAATGCTACTCTAGGTATTTTCCTAGATCAATTTGTTCATATAGTATATAGGCGCCCCTAAGGACGCCTATGTTGTTTGTTATTAAGCTGCGTTTGTTAATGCAACTAATGTTTCGTATTGAACTCTGCTTGATCTTCCGCCAGAACCAGTAATTTTTAGGTTCCAACCTGCGTGACCAGCACCTGCTGGTACTTCGCCATCTGCATAGTTAAAAAGACCCAACGTGATTCCTGTAATAAAGTTATCAGCTGTTGCGTCTTCAAATAAGTTTGTTCTATTAACACTTGTAGGTGCTAAATTAGCAGCTGCACAAGCCCATAATGGTGCCCCTGCGGCTGAGTCTGCACTTGACCAACTTGACATATTATTCTCTCCCTTGTTTTTTTAAATTATATAAAAGGTACTCACTTTGTTTATAGTACCTATATTTATAATGGAGAGTGATTAGAAACCGTGTTTTTTTAACTCGGCGATAGTTTGACTTGCGTTTTTGAATGTGATTCCGATACCACCTGCGTTAGTAAACTCTTTAGTGTTTTTATCGTAATCATCTATTAAAATAGCAGGTTGACCAGCTACTTTAGCATAATTTTTCTTTTGACTTCTCATTACAAGATTAATTCTATTTCTTGGAATGCCAGCCTTTTGCATAGCCCATTTAGCTTTTCCAGGAATGCAATTTGGATCGTTTGCGTGTTCTACATATGCACTTAATATATGTGGTTGAAATTTCTTAACATATTGAAGTAATCTCTGACCCTCGTTATTCCAAGGAGCAGTAGACCAAAAGTCTTTTCTAGCGATTACAGGATCCCAACGTTTTCGTCTGTCTAAAGTAGCCCATTTTGATATAGGCATTTTGACAGTAGCTTCTAATTGTTTTTCGAAGTCAACTAACACACCGTCCATATCTAAGTATATTCTCGGTAAGTTTTTCATAGTGTTTTCCTTTTTATTTTATGCTTTATAATAACACAAAACAATCTATTTGTCAATTGACAAAATGTCGCACTTTTTACTTGGTTTCCATTTTAGGATCAACGTCCACCTTAGTCATTGGACTACCTGTCATTGCCTTACCTTTAGTTTCTTTTTTCATCTCTTTGTAAGACTTTTTATGTGATGATTCTTTCTTCTCATCTTTTTCAATTGACTTGGCAATATCGTGTGCTTTTGTAACTGTTGATTTCTTTAGAGGTGGTTTATCACCTGTTTTTTTCATAGCAGCTGCCATACCTACTGCATATGGATTATCTACCTTTTCTTTTACTTCTTTTTTCTTTTCGTCTGAACTATGACCAAAAGATTTATGTACAAGATTATCTAACTTCTTATGAAACTTATTAATTTCCTTATCAGTTGCACCTTCATTTTTTGCTTTGTACTTAGAATCCATTTTATCAAAAAATGCTTTCTTTTCAGCGTCTGACATTTGAGGTATTGTTTTACCAGTTTTTTCTAATTCTTTTTTGAACATCTTTTGATATTCAGTTTCTTCACTAACTACCTTTGAAACAGCTGCTTCTATTGAATCAGGTCTAACATCTAAGTAATTTTTTGGTGATGAACCTAATTTTGGATCTTCAGCTTTTTCAACTCTTATATTTTTTTCAGCAGTTTTCTTAACTGCGTCTTCAAGTGATCCATCTCTTATGTCTAAATATTTTTTCATTTTATTATTTACTCCCTTTAACTTTTTTTGCTAAATCACTATCTGCACCGCCCCAGGTTCCAGATGATTTAGTTACAAATGAATTTACTCGAGCTAATGCCCATTGAACTTGTGTTGCGCCTGGTCTATGACCGCCTTTCCAAGCCGCCATACCTCTATCGTAAACTTGTTTTAATACAGAGTACGGCATTCCTGTTTTTTCTGCTTTCTTTTTAACTGCAGCTATACTTTCATATGTCATTTTTGCCCCTAAAAGTTTTGGTTTAGGGTCAACAATCTTCTTTTCACCTTTTTTAGGATCAGCATATGCTGTATGTTTTTTCTGATTGATTGGTTCTGTAGGTAAATCGTTTGCTTCAACTAAAGTAATATCACTTGGTTTGCATTTTACGTTTTCACCACTATCTGACATCTTTACAGTATAGTAAGCACCAGTTTCAGGTGTATCTATATGTACAATTTGTCCTGGTTTATTGTTTACAGTTACGTGTGAATTTACTTTGTAATGTGATTCACCTAATATTGACTTAACAGTTGATACTGACATTCCCATAACTTTAGCAATTTCTTCAGCACTTTTACCTTGCTTCATCATTGTAGCAATTTGTTTCATCTTACCTTCTTCTAAATCAACCTCTTCAGGTACTATCTTAGATATAACATTAATATTAGCGTGTGCAACTGCAGCTCTTGTTGGAGCGTCCATATCTTTTAACATCTTCTTAATGCCAGGTGTTACATCTTTCATAGTTTTTTTAGCCCAAACTTTTTTTAAGTTGGCTAATTGTGTATCTGTAATTCTACCTTTTAGACCATAGTCTTGCATTTCTTCTAACTGTTCTAATTCAACTTCTTCCAGTTTTAGTTTAACACCTGCTGGTCTAGGAATACCTTTTTGTATCATTTTTGACATTGCCATTACAGATATAAAAGGAATATCTGCTTTGTATAAATCAACTAAACCACTATTTGGAATATTTTTAAACATTTTAGATAACTTATTAGCATTATCCACTGAAATCTTTTTACCTCTCAATACTTCATATTCTTTTTTAAGTCTATCTATTTGAGATTTACTAAAACTTTCTTCAACTTGTTCTTTCTCTTTTGCCATCTTATCTTTAAGATGTTTGTATGCAATACCAACTTGTAAAAGTGGTTCACCTGTTTCAGGATTTACCATCTTCTCAGTTGATTTTTTTATAGCTTTTGCTTTTTCTGTTTCTGCTTGTTTTTTTAATTGAGCAATTTCATCATCTTTTTGATCTAATTGTTTTTTTAAACCATCTGTTTTATCTTCTTTCTTTTCATCTTTTTCATTGATGTTTTCTTCAGTTTTCAAATGTGAACTAGCAGCTAATTGCATATCTAAAATTGTTCTCATATTACCAGATAGTTGAATACCACCAGGAATATCTTTTACTTTTAAATTTTGTTGTTTTGCTAAAGATACCATATTAGATTTTTCTTTATCGGTTTTAAAACCTGTAATTTTACCAGTGCCTTCTTCTAATACTTCTTCATTAACTCTTTTTAATACTTTCAGTACATCTGGATGTTGAGATAAACCCTTTGCAATCTTTTCGATAGCTGCAACAGCACCTGAATAATTACCTGCTTTATATCTTGGATCATTTGCAACACCATAAGCCATTTTAATTTGTTGAGTAGTAAATGCTTCGTTCATATCAGGATTGTATTCCATATAATCTGCAACTGAATTAATATAGTCTTTTGCTTTTGTAATTTTAGATTGTACCCACGCTTCTAAAGGATTGCCATCATCAGATTTGTTTGAAAGGATAGAGGAAAGTTTTAATGCTTTATCTGAGATAGCTTCTAGTTCACCACGAGCCATTGATATTTCGTGGTCATCTTCTTCTTTAATATTTTCTTCAGCTTTAACTGTAGCGCCATAAAAGTTTTTAAGGTCTGTAGCATACTTGTTTAAGTCTTCGCCTTTGCCATCCAATTTCATAACTGTACCTTTAGCGTTAATAGTAAAACCGTGTTTAGCTAAGTCTGTTGATGCCTTTGCCATTTTTTCCATATTTGGAAAAGTAACGGTCATTTTTTTAAATTCTTTTAGTTCAGAGCCATTTCGAACTTTGTCTAATGCCTCTGCAAATAATTGTTTATAATTCATAGTTCCTCTATCTCTAAAATTAGTTGATCCTTTCCTTTTAATAATCTGTGGTAAACTTCTTTTTCAATTTTAAAATAACTACCTACTTTTAATTCTTTTGGTAATTCATTATCAAATTGAATTTTCCACCCCTCTCCATCTTTGACTTTGACAATTCTATCTCGTTTATCTCTATGCCAAATCAATTCATCACTATTCACTTGGTCGAAAGTCCTTACAAATCTACTATTAAATAAATTTAATTGATCTACGTAAGGTTTCATTACCAATAAAAATTTCCACCACCTGACATACCTAAACTTTTGGCATATCTAGGAAGATTACAAGCCCAATAGGCTGCCTTCGTTCTATCTTTTTGCTGGTCACATTTGTGCCTAGCTGCAAAAGATTTTCTTGCTTCTGGATTTTTTAACTTAACACTTAATCCAGTAGTATCGCCCCAAGTAACTTTCTTAATCTTATCACCATCTCGGACAAATACGTAAAACTTTTTTGGTCCACCTCTTTTTGGTTTGTTTAGAGGAGGATCTTTTTTATCTTCTTCTTGTATTGGGCAATCTAGTGGTACTTTTTGTCCTTCGTATTCACCAAACTCACCAATATTCGTTTCTAATAATGTTCTATCCCAATCTGTTAATTCAGTTAATAGGCCATCATTAAATAATTCTCTTGCTTCTCTAAAGAGTTTATAAAACTCTTCACTATGTACTCTATAGATATTCTCTGCAAAAGGTATATTATTTTCTATGTGATAATGTACCGATTTGCTTAATTTATCTTTATATTCACTAAATTTTAACATAATCTTTAAACGACATCATTTTTGCTTTGACTTCATCTATCTTAGATTTATAGTCTTCGCCGTATCGTTTCCTATATTTATATATTGTTTCATTTGAAGATGCCCATTCTTCTATATCTTTTTTAGATATATCTTTGTCTGTGGCACCTGGATTTAGAGGTATTTTCTTTTCTGGATTACCTCTTAATTTAGCATCTACAGGTTTAGCGTCTGGTGTTTGACCAGGTGTAACTTCCTTTGTATGATTAGCCCAATCTGCACCTATCTCATATGCTTCTGGCACACAATTAGGTACTTGTTTTCCATTTTTATTTTTCATTCCCACTTGTTTAAATCCTTTCCAACAAGCGTCTGCTAAATCAACTTTTAATTCTCCAAACATCTTTTTAAATTTTTGAGTATGTTTACTAGGTTTAGTTTTTGCACCTTTATCACCTGGTGCTGGTTTATACGGACCTTTTTCAGTATCCGTATTTTTAAAATGTGAAGCTCTTTTTTCTTTATCCGATTTAGACAGACCCTTATAATATTTTTTGGGTTGTGTTCCTTCTTTGTCTTTAACTTGCCTGTCTTGTGGTAAACTATCAGTGTGACCGTATTTTTTCTTTTCGGAAACTGCTGTAAATCCATAATCAATATCCAAATTATATTCTCTAATCGCAACTTCTTTATTTGAAGCAATTGGTATACAATCCCAAATCCACGCTTTATGCAAGTTGTCTTTATTGTCTTCTATGACAATGTAATTTGTACTCTTACGAACAACTTTACCTTTTATATCTTCTTTGACATAATCAACTTCATCACCAATATTAAAAATCATTTCTCTAATATAAAGGTCTCTTATTTGTTGTTGTTCAAATTCTTCTAATGAGGCAATTGGTTTATTTCCATAGCCTAAATGATGATTAACTGAAGCAGCTAATTTCATTCCTTTTCTAACTTGTTTCATAATATCGTCTGCATTAACACCTCTTGGTAATCCTTTTTTAAAACTATTTAAATCACCTTTGGCAGCTGCAGCTCTCATTTTAGACGCTGACATACCAGTTGCACCTTCGGCATCCGGATCTCTTTCGCCAGCAGATATAACTTCTATTTTATCAAAGTTATAAAAACCGTGTCTATTTCTTTGATTGTTATATTTCTTTAAAATAGTTTCAAATTCTCTTACTCTATCTGAACCTGCAACCATTTTAATTTCTCTAAACCCTCTATTGTATAAGTCTGTTGCTAAGTCTAAAACCATATTAGTTTTATTAATCATAATTTTAGAACTATATTGAGGAAACATTCTTTTCATTATCATAAGTTTTTGTTGTGGTGATAATGGATTCTTTTTTGGATCCTCACTTCTACTTAAATAAATTCTGTAATCGTTTGCTGGTACACTAGCAACTTTCTTTATTAATTTTTCGTGTCCAATTGTAGGTGGGTTAAATCTACCAAAAGCAAAGGCTACTGATTTACCAGCTGCTTCTGTTTTTAAACTATCTATTTCTGCGTCTGTTACCACACCATCTTCTAAAATCTTTTTACATTTTTTATAGAATTTTAAATAGTGATACTTTTCCAACATTTTATAAATTACATTTTTAGGTAATCTATTTTTAACACCGTATGTTCTAATTTCATCTGGTGTCATATCAGTATCAAATGCAGCTCTTCTTTCTGCATCCACTGTATCGCCTATCTTAACAATTTGTTCTATACTATCTTCTATTTCATCTAATTTATCTTTTATTTTTTCTTGTAAATCTAATACATCATTAGGTGTTAATTCTTGTAATTCATCATAATCAATTATATCTCTTTTTAATTCGCCCTTTACTACATCAATCTCTTGTACTTTTCTATTAAAATCATTAATATATAATTCAACATCAAAAGTAAACTCTTCAGGTCTTTTTATAAATGAATTACTTTCAATATCAAATACAGCATCTGCTTTATTTTCCTGGTCTTTATATGTTTCTGCGTTTGTGATGAAATAATAATTAATAGGATGTTGTGTACCTGTAACTAATTTACCTTGTACACTATCTGCACTACTAGCTGACAAATACTTTTTAGAAAGTCTTAATCTTTCCTCTTCTTGTTTATCAGCAGGTATATCGAACAATATATTGATATCTAAGTCTGCGTCATTTCTATATCGTTTAGTTAAAATAGAACCTATAAGACCTGTTTTTAAAATTGGGTATTCAATACTAAACAAATCTAATTGATCCTGTATCTGTTTTAAGACAGATGGTTTAATCTTTGGATTATCTGTGTTAGCATCATCAAATACACCAGGTGCATATGTTTTACGTGGTATATCAATAATACTTTCTTTTATGTAATCTTTAAATCTCATCTTCTTCTTTTTGCCTCTAATTCTTTTTGTATCCATTTTTTAGCAATATAACTTTTAATAGGTGTACTTAATAATCTTCTAACGGCATTATTTACTTTATTCATAGTCATTGTAACTAGTTCTTGTTCGCTTCTATTATTATCAACAACAAGAAAATTACTTGCACCAAATAAATTTTGAAATTTACCCATATTACTTTGAACCACATTCCAACTCTTTGTTGCAATATATTCAGGTACAGTTCTTTCTCTTTTTCTATTTCTTTCTAATGCAACTTCTAAACTTGTGTTTACAAATATCATTGAGGTATCATATCCTAATTGTTTTAACATTGCATTTTGATTACTAATTAATTGATAATCTCTACCAGTAGCGTCTATAATAATGCCTAAACGACCATTAATATAACTATCTAACATATTTGAAGAAGTTGCTTTTGCTCTTGCTCTTACCATATTTCTAAAATATTCTTCTTCATCTGGCATTCTCATAGATAGACCAGCTTTGCTTAATGCTTTTTCAAATACTGTATCTGAGTTTACAACTTTTAAACCTGAACCAGAAAATGCGTTTCTTGTTACAAAAGTTTTACCTGAACCTGGACCACCTGCTAAAAAGAAAGCCTTAAAGATGTTCTTATCATAAACACCTTCAGATAAATTAAATTTTAATTCTGTAAATGATCTCATTTTATTTTGTCTAATATATTGTTTGCTATACTTTCAGGTGTACCACCTTCGGCTTTAATATTTATTATACTATCTTTAAAATAATCTAATAAAGGTTTGGTTTGTTGATTATAAACTTCTAATCTTTTTTTAATAATTTCAGGTTTATCATCTTCTCTACCTCTAGCTGTCAATCTTTTAATTACTTCTTCCTCAGATACTACTAAGTTAATTACATAATCATACTCTATATTTTCCTCTTTCATTCTTTTTGCTTGTTCAACATTACGAGGAAAACCATCAAATACATAACCATTTTGTGCGTCTGGTTTTTCTAATCTTTTTTTAACAGTATCAATTACAATACCTAAAGGTGCAAATTTACCTTGTGATAATAAATCTTTTACCTTTTGGCCATCTGGTGTATCTTGTTTTGCAAGTTTTCTCATCATATCACCTGTATAGATATGTGGTATATTCAGTTTCTTTGTAATAATTTCTGAATATGTTGACTTGCCTGCACCTGGACCACCAATCATAATTATTTTTGGTCCGTTTATTGCTTCGAAAAAATATTGTTTAAAACTTTTCAT
>Ga0070746_10001586_pt1 | contig 13550 bp, 28 predicted proteins | sample VirMetDEL_Mar_21_FD_77016 | JGI IMG/M metagenome (GOLD analysis project Ga0070746, IMG submission 77016) | Aqueous microbial communities from the Delaware River and Bay under freshwater to marine salinity gradient to study organic matter... | ecosystem: Environmental > Aquatic > Marine >... | reverse complement strand
CAAGGCGCTTGGTGTTAAATGCTCCAACCTGGGCATTGTTGCTTCCTGCAAAAGCATTTCCATCATATTTATGGGTATAACTATCTGCGCCATAATTATCTTTTATAACTTTCCAGTCTCCAAGTTGTTGATCTAATGAAAATTTAGGATCTGCAGTTCTCCAAGCTGCACCATCATAAATAATACATTTATTAGTGTCTGTTTCAAATAACATATCTCCAGTACTAGGAGACGAAGGTCTTGTTGATGATGTGCAGGTATTTAAAGTGCTCATGATACGTATTTTCTAAATTCTATATTAATGTCTAGCGAAGTTCTTCCAAATGCTTCCCATGGCATCCAGTCGATACATGTTATGCCTTTCATGTTTAATGGGCTAGTGAAGAAAAATGTAAAAAATACTTCTTGGGGCATGTTAGCTCCTCCATATATACCAAAACCATTAGAGGAAATGCCTCCAGCTAAACTTCTATTAAGGAAAGAATTCCTTGCTTGCGAGTAGTTTCCAAAAGAGCTATAACTTCCAGAATCTCCTGGATTCCAATTTTTAAAAGAGTGGCTGGTCCCATGGACTGCCCACCAATCCGTATTACTGCTCTTTGTGTCATCTTTACTTTTTGGGTCTGCTTCTATAACCATATTTCTTAAACCATTCTTTGCAGTGCCAGTTGTTCCATCGTTCAAAAGAACTGATGTATGATCGCCATGTACAAAATCTAAACCTTTAAGAGTTGATTGTGATGGATCCGTGGAAGTCGAGATTCCTAAGGTTCCTCGTGTTTTAGTGGTATTATTCGCATATCTGTATGAATATCGACCAGGATTAGTTGCAGTTTGATAGTTTGTAAAACGAAGAAGGTGAAAGCCAAAAGATCCAGCTCCTGCTGAAGGTCTATTACATCTAAATCTTATAGCATCAATTAAAACATCGTCACTTCCATTAAAAATATTCATTCCTATGTCTGAGGAAAAATTCTGAAGAGTGCTAGTAGAATCCCAAACATGCCCTCCTAGCTTAGAGCTATCAGCGGAATACATCCAGTAATTATAACTTACCATGGTGTTGCCTGTTCCATTGTATATACTATTTCTATGTGGTAATTCTACAGTTATCCATTCGCTATTACTTATATAATTATCTGCTTCCCATTCTTTCCATGCTGCACCGTCCCAGCATAGCATTTTTTGGGTGTCCGTCTCATATAACAAAGCTCCGTTATCAGGAGAAGAAGGTCTAGTTGAAGAAGTGCAAGTATTTAAAACGCTCATTTTTAATCATTGTTATAGACTTGCCATTTAGACCCATCAAATACATACAAGTCATTTGTATCTGTTCCATAGTATATGGAAAAATCTTCAGGATTTGCCAATGAAATAATTTCACTATGAGTTAATAAATCTGCAACTTTAAATCCACTTGTTGTTGCTGGCTCAAACAATAAAGAGTTTCCAGCTCCGTAGTAAGGATCACTTAAATCTGTTTTTATACAAAGGCTTCTTTTATTAACATTTGTAGTAATATTTTTTATTTTTATGTCAGCCCAAATATTATGATGAGTTTCTATAACAACATTTGCATCATCAGGGCTTTTAGTAAAAGCAGAGGTTGTATCCCATGGAGTACTCCCAACTCTTATCAAATATGTTTTTTCCACACTTTGATAATCTCCATTTAAATCATATTTATATACACAAATTTCTGAATATTTAGTGTTGTTAGCTTCATGCCAAAAAGACGCTCTTCTTGCGATCCTTTTTCCTTGAATAGCTTTTTTACTTACCTTTTGGTCTTGTTTGGGCGGGGACCATTTTGGGGAATTTTTTTGATGTCTATATACATACCCAGACGAAGAATTTGCATGTTTTGTCTTTTTTAAAGTAAACGTTGTTGCCATATAATATATATACACTAAAGGTTTAATTTCGCGCGCTAATTAATAGAATTTTCTCTTTTTTTCTCTTTTTTCTCTTACAATGTGCTAACATTTTTTTTCCTTTTTTCAAATTTGGAGCGTTCCTTTTTTTTAGTTTTTGTTTTTTTTAATAAATTTTAATAAAACGCGAATTTACCTAAATACCCCCCCCACCTACGGCTTACCCTTTATTATAATACTTTATTCTAATGTCTATTTTGATTTTTCAATATTGAAGAAAGGGCCCTGGGACTTAAAACTGATAAGAGGATCGTGCAAATATTCTAGTTAATAGGGTAGGGTGTTTTCTAGGCACAGAAAAGCCTCAGATCCGCGCGGATCTGAGGCTTTGGCTTAAGATCTGAGGATCTTCCTAGGAAGTCCTCTCGATCTCTTCTTCTACTAACTTATGACAAAGGTTGATCGCCATCTCTGAGCAGGTGATGGCGGCGGCTCTCTCTCCTTCTGAGTGGCGTAAGGTGTAATCCCTGAGATCCTCGAAAGTCTGAGGAGTGTGAAAGAGTCCGTTTTTGAGGATCGGATTGACAGGAGTGGGTTTTCCTGTGAAGAAGTTCAGATCTTTTCCTTTGTTATGTCCTTGGAGGATCTCCCTCAGTAGATCGAACTCTTTGCATGGGATCATTGGCTCGAATCCGTGGAGGATCATCCTAGGATCTTCTCCTGCCTGCTCTGTCATGATATGTCTGAGGATCGTTCCTAGATCATGATGAAGTTGTGAGAGAGTGGCTTTTCCTTGATCGACCTTTTGGAGAGAGATCATGATGAAGTTGAGTAGGTGTCTTGCTATGTTCATAATAGTAGTAGTTAGTAGTAGTTAACGATTGAATGTGAAGTCTTAAGATAATCACAGATCTAGATCCGTGTCAAACTCTTTTTGCATTTTATAGATCCAAACTCCATAGACAACCCAAGGAAGCAGGAGAGAGATCCCATTAGTAAGACCCGCCAAGAAGAATGAGGCAGGAGCGATAGTAAGAAGTAGAATGTTCATACTACTACTATAAGCATAGATCTAGATCCGTGTCAACTTTTCTTTTGTTTAGTTTCTTCCGTTCGGATCTGCACGGACAAAGACACTTCCAACCCTCTTGGAAGTTTACTTTTTAACTTCCATCCGTAGATCTGCCTCAGATCCGTAGATCCGTAGATCTGCCTCAGATCCGTAGATCCGTAGATCTGCCTCAGATCCGTAGATCCGTAGATGCTCACGTAGATCTGTTTAGTTTGTTTACTCTCTCTTTCTTTCTCTCTTTCTCTCTTGTTATTTCACTCTATTTAGTTTCTTTCCTATTTCTTTCTATTTAGGTTCTATTTCGTTTCTTTCTTATTTAGCCATACAGGCACAAAAAAGCCCTCCTTTCGGAGGGCTAAGGTTTAGGGCAAAAGGATTGCCAGAAGCAATCCTAAGCATAAGACAAGGGCAATCATACCGCTAATACTTCAGTGATTGCATTGCGAACCTTGACAGGAAAAGCATTGTCAGCCAAGGCGCGAAAACGATTTTCTTCCCTAGTGGTTTGCTCGGTTTCCCTAGTTACTCGATCATGAGTTTGGTAAGCGGTGAAAGCATTGAACGCGTCCCAAGCGGTTTCACCGAAAGCACCAAGGCGCTCGTTTGTGAATTGAGCCCTTACCGTTTCCCTTGCGGTTTCAGCTTGCTTAGATTCGCCCTTGAAAACGATTTGATTGATTAGATCAAACTCGGCAGGCGTTACTTCCCTAAGTGACAAGTCAGTAACGTCATCGGTGAGAGTTTGAATGATTTGCCTGACGCCTGTGGCTTGCTCTAAAGCGGTTGCCATAATTGCCCTTTGGTTCTTAGTATGCTTTACCTTGGCAATGCGATTGCTCTTATCCCATGAGGCGCAACCGTTAGCGCACCAAACTCTAAGTATCTCGATTTGAATCACCGTTGCAAGTGAACCGTCAAAGCTAGTTCTTGCGGTGACTCGAATCTCAAGAACGTCACCGACTTTCCTTTGCCCTTTGGCAGGAACCTCGATAGTGGTTTCCATTTTACCGCTAATGAAAAGCTGACGTCCTTGGTGAGTGAAACCTGCTTTGTCGTAAGTGAAACCTAAGTGTTCTTTAAGCGCATCGAGGAAAGCAAACGCCTCGGTTGGCTGAAGCAAATCATATGTTTCGCTTACGATAGTCAAGGGCTCGCCTCGATCATCCTTAATAAGTTTGAAACCGTTGCAAACGTGATTCAGTGACTCGGTTGAATAGTTGCCAACGTCTAAGGTTGAAAGAACCTCGTTAACGTCTTTGCATTCGCTAACGTCTTCAGGGCGAAAGGTTCTTGCTTGGCTTGGTGCTGAATTTATGAAGTAACTCATTTTTATATCCTTATGTTTAGATTAATAATTAACTGTGAAACCATAGAATCGCATAAGTAGATAGTAACGTCAAATCTTTTTTTAATTAGTTTAAAATTGTTTTAAATAGATCGTTTTACCTTTGTTCTAATTAGTTTGTTTTTACCTAGCAAAATGCTCTAATCAAATAAGGCTCTAGAAAGGGCTTGCTTAGTCGATACGATACAAGGCTCACGTCTTACCTTGAAAAGCAATTCACTTAAAATAAAAATCTAATCAAATAAATAATGTTCTAGATAGTTTGTTTTATATATCTCTCTTTTCTCTCTCTTCTCTCTTCTATTTATTTATTATTTATTTATTTCTTTTTTATTTCTTATTTAATTAATTTGTTTTTGCTATTTGAACACAAAAAAAACCACCTTTTGCAAGGTGGAAAGAATAATTTCTTTTTTTAGTTCAGTTCTTAGTCGAGAATAATTTCTTCGCCATGAATTCGCATTGAAAGAATGTTTTCAAGTTGAACGTCTCGCAAGATAATTTTCTTGTCTAGTTCTTCTTGAGTTGAACTTTCCGAACGTTTTGGAAAGAATTCTTGAATCTTTTCTTTTTCGATTTGCTCGCCATTTTCAAGAAAATAATTTACCTCGAAAGTTTTTTCAATTTTACATTCAAGATAATGTTTTCCGTTATATTCAACTAATGCGCAATTATCTAAACGTTTTCCCCAACGGCGCGGTTGAACTTGAAAATTAATATTCTTGTTTTCACGTTTTGCTTGGTTCTCTAAAGAATTAGAATAATGAAAACCAATGTTTGCCAATAATCTTGTTTTCTTTAGAACTTTGCCGTATGGGTTGCCACGTTTCAAAAGCCGTGCATCAGTTAAGATAGTTAAGCCAATGAGAGAATGTCCTTTGTAATTCAAGAAGAACTTTAGAACTGAACTAGATGTATAATTTTTTAATATCATGAAAACAGATTACCATAGCTAAATCATTGCGTCAAATAAATTTTAATCTTTTTTTTCAAGGTAAAAGAATAGTTAAAAGAATAGAACAAAGTAAAATTGAAATAATCATTTCAACCCTTTTAAAAGTTTAAAGATGTAACGCTCTTGCCAATGTCTAAAGTAAAACGTTTCAATTACTTTATCATTTTCTGTAATCTCTAGTATATATCTTTTTTCATTGTTATTCATTTTTTCCTTTCGCTTATTTTGTATTTGTTTAATTTATTTTTCGCTTGTTATTTGATCCTATTTTAAAAATTTCCTGTTTGTATTTGACGGAAAACAGGCAAAAACGTTTTATTTATTTAATTCTGTACAACGTGCCAATCAAATAAATTAATTACTTTAGCGCCGTTGTAGTATTGTTCGTGATCTTTTTGATAAACGTCAACGTTTAAGATCCCTTTTAAACGTTCTCTCGTTGTAGAAGATCCCCACCCTGCAAAGGTGAAAAGAATAACACCGCTTGGATCTCTTTTAATTATCTCGTTTCCATGTAGCCACACGGAATTTCCATCGGTAAACGTTGCATTTACTTTCTTTGTCTGCCGTGCAAAGAATGCTTTTTTAATTTGTTCTGTTACTTTTCGCATATTGTTTTTCCTCCTTTTAATTAATTGAATTTAATCTACTATTGCGCGCATTTAATCGATTGTCAAATTCTTTTTCTGAAATAAATAAATCTTCGTTAAAAGAATAATAACAATGAGATCTTTCCACTACATTGTAAACGTATATGTACCACCGCCCACTAATTTCAGACGGGATCTCGTCGCCACCGCACGCTATTCTGTAAGGATGTTGCCACCCGCTTTTCCAATCGTAAGGACATTGTATTGAATTATTCATACAAACAAATTCGCACGTTTAAATCATTACGTCAAATCTTTTTTAAAGTTTTTTTATCCTGGATCTTTACCAGGGAAAAAGTTCAAAGATCCCATTCGCCCGCTTTTACGTTGTCGATGTCTTGCATAGCTTTATCGTAGGCGGTCGATTCGCTTGTGTCGTTTATCTCGTCATCGTATAATTCAAGTATATCATTTGCATACTGAATATTAAAATCTTCTTCTTTAACTAATCTATTTAATTCTTTTTTTAATTGTTCTCTCATTTATTTTATTTATTTATTTATTTATTTTATTTAATATATTTGGCTTTTATTTAGGAAAAAGCCATAAAACCTTTTATTTAAATTATTGTTTCAAAAACTCCAAATCTTCTTTTATGCTTGGAATCTTTGTCACTTGTACAATCTCAACACTTTCCCATGGATCAAAACGACGTACAGCATTGCTCTTGGTATAACCTTTTTGAGTTGCGCTGTACTCTTTTTCTCCGTCCGAGTAAATGATTAGATAACTTAGTTCTTTTAATTCTGCTTTATTCATATAAATACAATCTCATATAATTTAGATAATTGCAAACTTTTTTTAAATAGTTTTGAAATTATCCAAAGCAAATTTTAAAGTCTCTAATTCGTTCTGATCAATTAGTTTTCTTTTCTCTACTTCTTCTAACGCTTGTTCAATAGTATAATTAAAACGTTTAACTAAATATAAAACTAATTCTTTACCTTCTACTAATTTATTTCTTTCTCTCATATTATTTAATCAATTAGAATTTCTTTCTTGTATTTCTTTCTATTATATTTCTTTTTATCTTTGTGTGGGCGTGACTTAGTAAACAAGACTTTTAGCCTTATCTTAATTACTTTATTCTTTTTCTTCTTGCCCATTAGTATTTTAAGATTAACCCTAATTCTCTTTTTGCCCAACGGCGTACTTCGTGAATTGCTCGCTCGCTGTAATGCATAAGATATTGCTCTTTAGCTTTAGGATGTCGCAGAAAAGCGCCGTTCTTTGTTTGTTGCATGACAACGCCGTTCTTCTTTAGTTGCTTAATGACTTTCTTCATTCCGTTGGATTGGTGTTTATTGTTCATGATATTACTTTCGCATTGATTGGTTCGCTTGTCAAACTTTTTTTTAATCGTAATCGTAAATAGTAGTTTCCAATTCGTCTAACTCTTTTTCGCTTAACTCTTTTATTCTTTGTTCAATTTGTTTTAATCCAATCATTCTGCCCATTTGATCCTCATACCAAAATTCTCCACCATGAGAAAATAAAAAGATTAATTGTCGGCTATCGATATATTGTTTTGTTAAATGTTCCATGCAACACTTATCTCATATAATTTAAACCAAGTCAAATAAAATATGAAAAAAGATTACAGGTAAAAAAATCGACAAGAATAAACTAATTAAATAATCCATTTCTATCCTTACGGTAATTGAATTGCTATTAAAAAACCTAAAATTAATATTCCCATTATTATCATATATTCCTTTCTTTTAATTATATAGTTTAAAGTTTTCGTTATCTAATTGTATTCTAATGTACGGTTCGGAATATTCGTCTACTTCCATATCTGCATAATTACAATCTTCAAACTCTCCAATGTCGTCCACGCCGTTATTATTGGCAAAAGTATTTACTTTAAATGAACAGATATCGTTTCCATAATAATCTTCTATTACTATCTTCATATATTTCTTTCTATTTAATTTATTTTCGCTTATTTTTTGATCTATTTAAAACAATAGCAAAAAACTTGGCGCTTAATGCGCCAAGTATGCTATAGGTTTTTTGAAGTCTTTAATAAAACAATTGTTGCAATTGTTTCCTGCGCAAGTATGATCATCTTTGTTTGACGTTGCAGGACAAACGGAATGCCCGTCCTTAATAGCTTTTTTGGCGCAACTATAGACTGACGTTCCTGCATCTAAACCTTCGACGTTTGGCGCTTTTTCATCGATATATAAAGCGCTTGGTTTAATTACAACGTTTGGCAAGCTTGCTAAATCTTTTAATGCTTCCATTTGACTTTCTCTAATCCACTCACGTGTTGGAAACCAAAATTTAATTTGAGGAAAATTTTCGCAAACTCTTTTCCAAGCATTGATATACTTTACTGAGAATAAGTCTCCACTATCGTGAACACGAAAAAGACTTGTATCGATATTCTTTAACTTTTTGGCAACGCCATTTTTAAAGTACTTTTTTTCGATTTGCTTAGATATCTCGTTGACAAACGTGTCGCCATTGTCTTTTCTTAAACTAGATAAAACAAAATCGGCTCTATCCTGCAAACTTTTCTTTACGTTAGCAAATTGATAAAAACCTTTGCAAGCATAACAACTTGAACAAATTAATTTATCTAGATTTTCTTTTACTTTCTTAAGTAAAATTTGCGCGGCAGGACAATACTTTAATGCAGGAATGTTAAAACCTACACAAGGCATTTTTGAAGGATTAGATAATAGATTCATACAAATACTTTCGCATAACTTTTTCGCAATTGCAAACTTTTTTTTTTAAAAAAAATAACCTAGGTTTTACCCTAGGTTAAATTGATTTAATTAAACTATAACGTCAAGCATCCACCAAGGTTTTGATGTGCTTGGCTTTTTCCATTGAAACGTTCCATCTTTTAGTCTAAATAGAATAAATCCATTTTTAGATTTTGTTTTACTTAGTTTAACTGCAATGATTTTTTTATTAATGTTCATTTGGTTATTTTCGCTTATTTATTTTCGCTTGTCAAATTTATTTTTTGATTATTTAGGACAAGGGGATTTCTCCCCTTGTCCTATTATATTAACTATTATAATCCAAATACTTTTGGATTGACTTGGCATCTCTTACGAGCGCTTCCATATTTATCCAACTATACTTGCCATCCTCTTGGTCTTTCTTCTCCTTCTCAAGGATAACATCGGCGTTTTTAACGATTTCGTCAAGGTAACGATTAAGTCCTTCTGCAAGGATAATGTTACCGAGTCCGAAGTGATTTCTTATGTATTCAATTTGATCCATATCTACACTTTACCACGTCTGCATCTCATTGCAAGTTTTTTTTAAAAAAGATTTAATCATAAATTTGCCTAAGCATTTCGACATCCACGCCGTCAACTAAAGACCTTGGTGTGTTATCTATATCACTATCATTAACTAATCCATTTATAACATCTTTGGCATTTTCTGCATCCATTGGTGGCATTTCATTCTTTGATTGAATTAATTGAATATCGAAACCTTCTTTGGTTATAACGATCTTCTCGTCTCCCCTTAGTTTATTTTGAATAAACTTTAATGCTACGTGCAACTCTTTCATTGATCTTTTATTTTGTCTAAATGCCATGTTATATAGTACATAGCAATCCAAGGAATTAAAATTAAAATGTCATCTACCTTATTTATAAAACTAATTATTTCGTTCATATTTATTTATTTATATTATTTAATACCCTAACCAAATTAATACGTATTGAGCATTATATTCTTCTTTAACTCCATAGATTGAATAAAAGTCATCTATCTCATTAAAAGCATTATGCTCTTTAATTTCTTGTATTGCTCTTTGTTTAGATATAACTAAACCCTCTGCGCTATCGTAATAATCCATTTAATTAATATGCTTGGATTACTAATCCTCCATTAGCTAATTCCAATACTAAAGTTTGATCTCTGAGATACTGAAGCGCATCTTCATCGTCTTCGTCTTCATCGTATGGAGTATAACCATAGTCCTGCTTCCATTCTTCAAGACTAGCATATTCGGTAAAGTCGCAACAAACTGCGATAGGATCAAGTTCCATTTCGGGAGAAAGCTCCTCAAACATTTCAAATAAAGCCTTTCGACCTGATACTGTGAAGTTACGCGCCCTGTCTACGTCGTCAAAAGATTTAACGAAATCCCATTCTGTAATTGTTTTAATCATAATAATTTAATTAATTTTGAGTTGTTGGTAGTTGTATAATATATACTCGCTCACATCTTCGATTTTGTCAAGCGCATCTTTAATAATTCTTTCTGTATCGCTTTTGCACATCATATCCTTTTGATTAAAATACTCTAAAGCTTTTAAATGCCCTTTGGCTTTAGATAAATCTAATAGTTTTTGATGCAATGGTTCTCTTATAATTTCTTTCATACTCATACTTTAAAACAGATTAATTTAAATGTCAAACTTTTTCTTTTCTTAATTGTTTGGTTTCGGGCGGATATACATGGCAGGGTTGATCTGCTCCATTCTGTTTAATATACCAAGCAGGTGGATCAAGGGGTTGGACAAGTAAACCAATATATCCATGCTCTACAAAGTATTTTAATACTTTTGACCTGCCGATATTATTCATTGGAACATCTATTTCAGTTCCCACGGGTGGAATTGGTTTATCTGAAGACCATTGAAGTTCTTCAAACTCAGTATAAGACGATACGGGTTGTTTTACTAATTCGTGCATATTTGGAATTTATAATAGATTAATTTAAATGTCAAACTTTTTTTTAAAAATAAATTGGTATCCTTTTTTGACAAATGAGAAAGGACGGAAAACTCTTAATCTGCTATCTTTTTCATCTGTGGATTCAATAGCTTGCAACAGCTGTGTTACTTGGGCTACTTGAAGAGCCTAGATTACTTCTATCTAGCAAAATTGTGAACCTCTTTCTCTCTCCCCGAAGGGTTGTAGGCGTGTTCTGACGCCTCGTTGTTCAATGCTTTCGCATCTACAGAAAGAGCAGTCCCCTGCAGGATTCGAACCTGCGTTTCCTAAATCACAGAACCTCCATACCAATGATCAGTTGGTTACAGGCTAACTAGTATTCTGTTGTGGAGTGGCGTCCTAGACCGAACTAGACGAAGGGGACACAAATAAAATTTTAAAGAACTAAAAAGAGTAAACCATATTATTTACTCTACGTCAAATAATTTTTTCTTTTTTTCTAAATATTCTTCTCTAGCTATTTTGCCAGTAGCTAAAGCTATTTCATAACCTAATCTATTTAATTCAATCTTGATCACTTTTATCTTTCCTTTGTGATCGGGAGAAGGATTTATTTTCTCCTTTTCTCTGATTAATTTTAATTCGTTATACCTGCTAATGAGATATTTCAATCTCTCCGTTGGTGTCATTGGTTTAATCTTCATACCTATATAAAGGGAAGATTATTTAATTTTTCCGTATTTATTTTTGAATATATTTTTCTTTATATTCTTTTGTTACTAGATTGTTTGTTTTTAGTCGCCTGATCAAGGCTTTATAAGTAATGAACGGAATCCTTATTTCGCATTCATTCCATAGTTTTATTATTTCGCTTAGGTTCATTTCGCTTTATTTACTTTGTTATAACCCACTTGCCCACCCAACGCCTTCCACTAATTATTTAATATATTTTAGCCAATTAAGGGCGTCGTATATTATTTACATCTATTTAGTTTATTTTGGGAACTCTTATTTATTTAGTTTATTTATTTCGGGCATAAAAAAACCCCCTCCGAAGAGGGGGCAGGTGGCAGACCTAAATTAATTAAGTGCCATGCACTCAGTCCAAACTCTGTTCATTAAGGTTGCATCTGCTCCGAGAGTGAGAGAAGTCAATCTATTCTCTGCGACACTTGAAGTTTCTGAGGAACGATGTGCTTTGCCGTGATTTTGATATTCAGTAATCCCATTAACTAAATCCCAAGCAGTTTCGCCTCTGTTGCCCATTCCCTTGTTAAAGCGACCATAAACCTCATCTCTGATGTTCTCTGCTCTTTTGGACTCACCCTTGAACAAGCGATTGATAACCTCCTTCGCATCACTAGAAGTCACAGGAGTCTCTGCTAAAGAGTAAATAATTTGTTTAGTTTCGGCATAAGCAGATTTAATTTCTTCCATCTGAGTATCTACATAAGTTTGCAACTTATCTTCCATTTGAGAAGAGTGTTTAACTTTAATGACTGATTGGCTATCCTTGGCAACCATTCCATTTGTGCAGACCAATCTCTCCAACATTTTGTTAATTGTGTGCTGAAGTGAACCATCAAACGATGTCCAAAAGTAAACAACTTCATCCATAGTATCGCCTACCTTGGGATCAATTACCAAAGCATTCTTCTTGCGAAGAGAGAGAAATAACCTGCGACCTCCCTTTGTGAAACCTGCGGTATCAAAGGTCATATCCAACCCTTCACGAAGTGAATCTACATAATTAAATGCTTTAGCAGGTTGCATAAGCGGATAGGTTTTGTTGACGATAGCAACAGGATTATCATTACCATCAAAGACTCCACGATAAGTTGGGAATTCTTTAATTGGGCGAAGAGAGTAATCTTGTTCTGCCCCGATGGTTTCTAATACTTCTGCTACTGAGTCACATTCTGATACGTTATTCATTTTTAATCCTTGTTTTGAGTTAATATTCATAAGACTATAAACACTATACTAAATAGATTAATTAATGTCAAATCTTTTTTTAATTAATTTAATTCGGGGTTTTGACCTAGGTCGCCTAACTCTATCTCATTAATTAAATCAGAGTTCTTATCTTTTAATTCTAAAATAGCTTCGCCCATTGCTCCTATTCCAATTGAAACAAATGCGCTTAATGAACTAGAAGTTTCGGGGTCTTTTATTTGATCTATTTTATTTAAAATGTTTTCTAGTAAAAATTCAAGAAAGTCAGCAACCTCTTTCGTTTTACTATTAATTAATTTATTTTTATTAAAATCTATCGCAAACTTAAATGAATTATAGTCGTCCACATCTCCAAAAAAATGCTCTTCATCTTCATCTTCATTTTCGCTTTCGGCTTTATATCTCATTTTAAATCAATTAGTTTTTCGTCTATATTTAATATAGTCTTATTTAGTATTGAAATCAATTTATTTCCTCCCTGCATTTTACTTGCTTCTTTTAATGCTTTTGTTTGAGCAAACCTTTCATCAAGTAAATCATTTATTTGACCCATGCGGGATTTATACTCAACAGGTTCGGGGAACTCCTCTCCAGGAGGGGTTGAGCTACCCCCACCCCCCCATGCTGAAAAATTGTCTTCGTGATATTCGTTATTATAATCCATATTATTTAAAAGATGGTTGTATCTGTTCAGATAATTCTTCAAGACTTTCGCAGTCTTCAGAAAAATAATTATTTACACTATTTTCCATATTATCTATTTCTTCCTCAATATCTTTATTTGTATAATCTATTACTTGATCTGCTTCTTCATAACTAGACTCTTCTTCTACTGCATTTGAGTTATTTAAATAATATTCTACATAATCTTCATCGGCAGGAGTTCTGCCGAAACGATTAACCCAATATTGCATTGCTTTGATTTTTATTAAATTATTCATTTTAATTTTCCTCGATTAATAATAATATTGTTAATAATAAACTAAGACCTAACATAACACATACAATCATGATGTCAAGGATTAGTTATAAAAAAGTT
>Ga0070746_10001583_pt1 | contig 13565 bp, 10 predicted proteins | sample VirMetDEL_Mar_21_FD_77016 | JGI IMG/M metagenome (GOLD analysis project Ga0070746, IMG submission 77016) | Aqueous microbial communities from the Delaware River and Bay under freshwater to marine salinity gradient to study organic matter... | ecosystem: Environmental > Aquatic > Marine >... | reverse complement strand
TACAAGGTAATGCTGATACAGCTCAAAATTTTGGAATTAATATTGAATTTAGATACTAATGCAAATTCATAGTTTAACAGCTTTAAAGCCTATGGAAGTGTTATATCGTCATGATGATGATATAAATATACCTAACTACGTAACTAATTTTCTTTACGGTTTAAACTTAGAGAGTAATAACTTATTTAATTTAGCAAAAGATGTATCAATAAATTATTATAACAGCTTTTTACTTTCTGAAAAATTTGATAAACAAGATTTTATTACTTTTTCTACCCCTGTATCAACAAGTTTCCCTAAAAAGTTTTCCACTACTTTACAAACCTTAAGATTGTCTGCATACGGGAGAGGTTTTTGGACGGATTATACCCAAAACTATTCCACGAGCAATGAAAGTTTATCGTGCGGTTCTTCTATATTTGCTAACGGGTCAATTTATAATATAGGTACCTGGAACATTTATGAAATAAATCTTTTAAATGAGAATAGATGTACTATTGGTAAATTAAGAGAAGTACCACCTTATTTAGAGCAAGAAAAACAAGAACTGCAATATGTTGATCTTATTACCGATCAAGGTTTAGATTTTGTGGTTTTTAAAAAAATAAATGAAGGTGAGGAAATACCGGAATTTAATTATGTGTATAATAGAGAAAGTAATACAATAATTTTTTACCGTATCCTCTACCCTATAGATAATCCTAATTCAGCAAGTCTTTTACTCTTAGCTCAATCAGGTGAAAGAATTGTTATAAAATCAGTTGACCTTAATATGGTTTCTGAAAGTGGTTTATTTAATACTGATTCTGTATTTTTAGTTTCCTATAGAGATGCAGATAAGAGAATGAGTGAATTTACAACAAGTCTTAATGAATATAAACAATATTTTTTCCCGACTGTAAATACTAATTTCTCTACAAGTGTTACAGGGTTGAAAAATAACTACTTAATTTCATCAGACGTACTTTACGAAGATAATAAATTTAAAATAAATTTTCAACCATTAAAAAATCAGCTTGACGTTGATTATAATTTTACAAAAAATTCTGATTTTCAAGGACAGGAATTTAATAATAGAGACTACCAAACAATAGTAACTGGAACTAATCAAGAATTAGGTTTACCTGATCTTACTCTTACTTACTACACATATAACGCTCCCCTTCAGTTTAAAAAAGGTGCTTTAACGTATTTTCATTTTCCTTTAAGCGCAACTCCATTTGTTAAGCTCAACATCAATGACACCAAGCTTGTTGATAACGGGTCATTTGCTGGTAATAACCCTCTTGATTCTGATAAAGTATTTAAAAAGAAAACACCTACAGTAAAAAGAGATAATATTATTGATGAACAAACTGGTTCATATCTTTGTACTTGGCTTTATATTTCTTCTTTTGATTCTAGACCGATTTGGCTTGATAGATATTACAATCCTAATTTTACTAACGTAAAAGATGCTTTTATTAATTACGCTTTTATTAATACTGTTGAAAGTCTTAACAAGGCAGAAAATTTAAGTTATTTTGATAAAGTAAGTGACTTGGTTTTTGAACCTAACGCAACTTATAGCTATTATAGAATTTCTGAAAAAGATCTTGAAAGAGCTAACTCTACTATAAAAGAAAAATCTGTAACAAGTAGTTATATTACTACATTTGATAACGAATATAATATAACGAGAAGAGAGAGTGAAACAATTCAAATCGGTAATGAAAAGGGTACAGTTTTTCAAACTGCATCCTCTCAGGGAGATTTAAGTATTTCATTTAATACTAAAGCAGATTCCTATAAAAACAAAAAAGGGGGTATCATTTTATCTACCTATAACGGGGAAAACGGATTTGTATTATCAAACGTTAAACAATTAAACTCTTTCACGTTTCTTACTTCTGGTGGAGAGATTTATATTTATGATTCAAAGTTTACTTTATTAGAAAGGGCTAAAGTCTATCTCAATAAAGATACATTCGAAACACCAGATAAAATCTTAAGTATAGATTACGATAATATAATAGATGGGTATTATATTACGAGCTGTACTACAACAGGATTGAGCAGTACGGTTTATGGAGATAGAAGCGATGTTACTTTCTATGTTTCAAAACTTAATAGTAATTTTATTACCATTAACACTAAAACCCTTACTGCCTTTACTGGTGATAATAAAGGGGAAGAAGCAGCTCTAGTTTCTTCCTTTGTAGATGATAAATTCTACTACGCTTTAACGACAAATATTAACGTTCTTAATATTAATTCAGAAGATCAAAATTATTTTATAACAAAATTCCCTATATCAAGTTTTGAAGACCCTCTACAAGATTTATCTTCTTATACTTCTAGTATAAGCGCAGATTTATATCCTTCAAATGTTAACGGTATAAGTGTAACTATAGATAAAGGATATTTTCAAAATTATAATTATACATACAATTTCTGTGTTTCAGGTTATACCCCAGTTTATTTTATTACTGACTATAGTCCTAATTCTCTTATTTTAGATGTTTATAAGAAACCTTGGTATGTTTTTAATAAAATATTATTTCACAGTGTAACGAATATAGGTTCTCTTTCTGGATTTAATATGGTATATGACAGAAAAGAAGACACAGATGGAAACTTGACTTTAAATAGTATTGACGGTATAACTACAGATAATAATGGTAATATATATTATATCACGAGAAACCCTAATACATACCAGGAAAATTTCTTAGTAAAACTTGACAATAAGAGAGTACCTCAATTTAAAAAGCCAATAACTTTCAATTCGGATAGTTTAAGCGCGTCCCATTATATTGATATAAAATATGAATTAATAAATGGTGTGGTCGAACCTAAAGTTGTTGTAGTTACTGATGATTATATACCAAGCCCTCTTTCAGCAGGTTACCTAAAAACTGCCCAAATATTTAACAATAAAGGAGAGTTAGAGAATTCTTACAATATTACTAATTATACAGATACTATAAATAGATCATCTAAATATCAATCAGCTTTAAGAAGAAGTCTATACAATAACCAAAATATTGTTCAGACTTACAATTTAAATAAAAATCTTTTTAAATTTGATTTATATTTAACAGATACAAATAACGATAAAGAAGTAATAACATTTGATTATGATATTTCTTACCTTACTAATGATGATTTGTTCTTTACTTATACTTTTGATTCGAGAACCGGTTTAATAAAACTGTATATTAATGGAGTACAAGTAAAAACTACTAGTACAGACGGTATAAAATACGAACAATGCGAATTTACCAACAATATATCTATTAATACATTAGATTTTCTCCCTCAGATTCTTTTTAAAGGTTTCTTTAACGGTGGAGATTTACAATTTTCAAGAGTAAGTGCATATAATAAAGTTCTCGATTTATATGATATAAGAAATCTTTATCTTAAAGATTCTAAATTACTTGATATGAACTGGAATGTGCCAGCTGGTAGAAGAAATATTCAAGAAACTATACAACATAACTTTAGTTTTGGTCTACCTCAATATAAAACAAATATTTTTGATTTAATTATTAACGGTACATCGGGTCTTAATGAAGCTCAAAAAACAGCTATAAGTGCGAGAATAAGAGAATATTTAAAAGGTAATATACCACTAAATTCTAATATTAATAAGATTGAAATAAGAAATAATGAATAATTTATTTACAGAACTGTCATCTACAGTTGGTTTTAATACAGTACTTGTTCCTACAAAAGAACAATTGCCTTATACTTTAGATGATGTTAAAATTAGACTTAATGATATTTTATCTACTGAAAATTTTAATTTTTCTCTATCTGCCTTATATACTAATTTTCTAAGTGTAGCTACAAAAAGTTATTTTTATAACTCTCAAATACCTGTAACTAATCCTTTTTTAGAAGCTAGTAACAACACTGTAAATACTCTTTGCGGTACTTTTGTTCCGTATCCAGGTAGTGAGGAAATTTTTAATTATAACGTCAACGGTATTATCCACTCATTATCTGCTTTTAATACAATATATGATACTCATGACTTTTATATAAATGATGAATATCTAACAATAGCTGTAGGTGTTTTAAGTTCAGGAGATCTAAGTTCTGAAAATAATTTTGATAATAAGTATTATTCTAAGTTACTTCTTTTAAATTATAGTCTTTCTAGTTTATATTCCTCAACTAATATTCCATATAGTGCGGGTTTTGGAAATCAAGGAATTAACAACAATATAATCCCAAACCATTCTTTAGTTTATAGCGATATAACAGGAAATAATTTATATTTAACAAAAATTAAAAAACTTAAATTCTTTAATAAAAATTTATACTTGCTTGATTCAGGTAATAATAGTTTTGTTCAAGTTGATACAAGCGATTTTATAATTAATAGAGGTATAACAAGTGATTATAAATTACCGAGAAAAAAATTAGGCTTTCTAATACCCTCAAATTTCTCTCAAACGAATATCGAAGCGTTTGCAATAAATAAAAATTATTTTGTTTTTTACAATTACATAAAAAACGCTTTTACAGTATTTTCCAACAGCTTTAAAAAATTATATGATTATTATGAACCGTCTATTACTTTAAATGGAGTAAATGGTACTGAATCTTTTGCTGATTTTGATTTTTCTCCAGACGGCGATCTTTATGTTCTTACTAAGAAAGGTAAAGTTTATAACTACAGTATAACAAACGAAATTTTAACACTAAAAAATACATTTACTTTAAATAACAAAACTGTATTAAATACTGAAAACTTTAGTCCTTCATTATCTTCCTATTTTGAAGTTTTTACAAATATTCTATTTTCTAAATCAGATGAAAAAATATATTATGTATCTACAGAGCGTAATATATATAAAAAATTTATTTCAAATAATCAGAGTGTCGGTCAGTTTAATACTAATATTTTAAACACAACATATTTTTCGACTTTAAGTGGAGAAATAGATACTCAAAATACTCTTACAACTGCTTTTCCAGATTATCAGAGAAATACATTCTTAAAATACAAAATAAGAGAAATAAATTCTTTAAAAGTTAACGATAAAGAACTTGTATCAGTAGGTTTTACTGATAACTGTACATATATTGATGTTACTTCTGATACATTAATAGAAAACGTAACTCCTCAAATTACTTTTAACGAGGCTTTGACCAGTAGTGGTTTAAATCCTGTTTCAGCTTCAGGTATATCCCTTTTTGTAGATAGCCCGAACTTCATTAATTTAAATAATGATGATTTAAGTAATATAAAAATATATGATTTTGACGATATAAAGGTAAAAAACGAAGAGTTTGTAACAGATTTTTCTATTAATAAATCTCTTAGAAAATTATTATATACAATCTTTAATTTTCAGACTTATCTTGTTTATAAGCCTATAATTTTAATTGATGTTAATAATAATCCTGTTTATAAAAAGCTAGAATATATTTCTACTTACCTCAAAGATCAAAACTATTCAAATTTTGACAATTTTGTTGGTATAAACGAAATTAATAGTACTGCTTTTATAAATAGATGTTTTACTAAAATTTATAACTTAATTGATAGTATTAATAATAATATTACTCCAGATGTAAGAGATATCTTCCCGAGATTTATTGATACTATACAAATTACTAACAACGATGATAATTTTGTTATTCTTTTTGAAGATAGTAAACAGTATATTACAGGTAGTTATAAGACAGAGTATTATCCTTTAAATAAAAATATATGTTTACCTTTACCTTCACCAACACCTACTAAAGCTCCTCAAGCTACAGGGTTAGGAAGCTCGCCGTCCAGCTCTAATACTCCTACACCAACACCTACTGGAGGAACGGTAAGTCCTACACCTACACCTTCCCCTGCTCCTACTGCACCTGCTTCTACAGCTAGTGTTTATAAGACTATTAAGCATGTAGTAGATATTTCTCTTGATAATACAGTAGGTATGCCTTTACCTCAAGAACCTTTCGGTACAAGTAGCTATACAATGTCCGCTCTTTATACATATAATAATACATCTAAAGAAACTTTGATTTCTAAAGTAGATGCAACTTTCGACGCTGTGGGATATGCATTGGATTTGATCGAAGTTAATGGAAATTACTATAAATTAATTGGTAAAAAGTATGGGGATTATACTATGACCTCATATACTTCAGCTACTAATACTGATTATAAAGTTGGGGGAAGAACAGAAAATAAAAATTATTTTGACTCTCCAGCAAGAGTTGTTTGGGAGGGGTTAGTTACTGTAACAGGTATAAGATCCTACGAAAGTATAAACATAGTAACAAATGAAGAAAACGCTGCTAATGTATACTCAACATTTGAAGATGTAACAGGTACATATTACGAGGAATCTGCAGGAGGTGTTGTTGATAACACAATTAGATATAGTATTACTGATACTGAAAATGATAGATTCAGAAGTACATTTAATTATTCTTTTTCAGCTTTTAGAGGGCCGATTCTAAGCCGCACTGTAATGATAGGAGCTAATTATATTAACAATGATACAGGTTATGATCTTCAATTAACTATGAATTCTTCTAATGTTAATTTAGCACCTACATTTAACTTTTACCCTTCATTTCCTTCTGGTTCGTCTTCCGATAGTAATCTAATTATAGTTCCTGCAGGAGCAAGAAACTACCCAGTCGTACTATGGTGTAAAGCTTATACAGGTCCTAATGAAATAGATTTTGATTTTGATCTTCAAATTGTAGGTTTATCTTCTACTTCTATTTCTGTATCAGGTAATTACGCGAGATATTAAAACTTGTTTTTCTTTTCAATTTTAATAACTATTATTAATGGAAAAAGAGGGATCTCTAGTTGATAAACTTCTCAACGACGCTAAAGAAGAAGCATTTAAGAGAAAAAATAAATATGCCGGTTCAGAGCATATACTTTTAGCGCTACTCAAATGCGGTAATAGAATGTTAAAAAGACTTTTTAAAAGTCTTGACGTCGATTACAATAATATTGTTTACATTATTGACAATATATTATTTTATAGCGTTACTGAAAAACCACCTACCTTAGACGAAATAAGTTTTACTCCTAAAGTAGAAAAAATATTTAAATACGCAAAGAAGATTTGTCAAAAACTAGAAAGTAAAGAGCTTACCCCTATACACATTTTTCTAGGCTTACTTTATGACAATCAAGGAAGCGCAATTTCTATTTTAAAGTCCGAAGGTGTTTTTTATAAGAATGTAAAAGATGTAGTTTGTAAGGAATTAAACGAAGAGCTGCTTCCCAACGAGCCTTTAGAAACATCAGTAGGTGATGAGGAGTTTGAGGAGTCTAAGTCAGAGTCTGATGTTGTTCAAGAAGAAGAAACAGAAGCTATACTAAAAGAATTTGGCGAGAATCTTAACTTAAAAGAACTTAACCAAAATTTTATTGGCGGTGAACCTTATATTGAAAGAATGGTTGAAATTCTTTGTAGAAAAAATAAGAGTAATGTTATTTTAATCGGAGAACCAGGTGTTGGAAAGACAACACAAGTATACAATCTTGTAGATAGAATAAAAAAGAATCAAGTACCTGAATTTCTTCAAGGTAAAAAAGTATACTCTTTAGATCTCAATGCATTAATAGCCGGAACAAAATTTAGAGGAGAGTTTGAAGAGAGACTTCAAGCAGTAATTTACTGTCTTTTAAACCGAGAGGATTTAATTGTTTATATTGATGAAATACACCAATTAACAAATATGGGAAAAAACAGTGGAACTGATATGAGTAGTGTGTTAAAATCTATTCTAACGAATGAAAACATCCGCTTCATCGGTTCTACAACTTTCTTTGACTACAAACAATCTTTTGAACAGGATAGGGCTTTAGAGAGAAGGTTTCAGAAATTAATAATTAAAGAACCTAATGCATCTGAAACTTATACAATTCTAAAAGGGGTAAAAGAGGAATATGAAAATTATTATCACTGTTCAATTACAGACAATATTTTAAAAAGAATTGTTAAGCTGTCAGATAGGTTCGTTACACAGAGAAAATTTCCAGATAAAGCAATTGATATACTTGACGAAGTTGGTTCTTTTTGTTATCGTAAGAAAAATATTGTTCCAAAATCCTTTACTAAAAAGCAAGAATCGATTTTTAACCTAATGCAAAGAAAGGAAGAAAATCTATTAAAAAATAATTTTGACAAAGCTCTTTCACTAAAAATAAAAGAAGAAATTGAGCTTGAACAACTTAATAAACAGTTTGATGAGTGGAAAAATAAGAATAAAAACAAATTAAGCATTAAATCAAAGGATGTTGATACAGTTGTAAGTAAATTAACTAATATACCAATCAATAAAATGAAGTCTGATGATACATTTTTCATTGAGCTCAAAGAAAACTTACATAAAAACGTATTTGGTCAAGAACATGCTTTAGAGAAAGTAATTAATCAGGTTAAAAAGGCTAAATTAGACCTTCAAGACCCTGACAAGCCACTAGGATCATTCCTTTTGGCTGGGTCTACAGGAGTTGGAAAGACCCATTTAGTTAAAACTCTGCATAACTTCCTATACTCAGGAAAAGAAACGTTTCTCCGCTTTGATATGTCAGAGTTTTCCGAAGCTCATTCGGTAGCTAAACTAATCGGCGCACCTCCAGGGTATATTGGGTATGAAGGCGGCGGTTTATTGACTGAATTAGTTAAAAACAACCCATATTCAGTCATTCTTTTCGATGAAATTGAAAAAGCCCACCCTCAAGTCTATACAATATTACTCCAATTGCTTGATGACGGTAGAATTACTGATAATTCTGGAGAAACTATTAATTTTAAGAATTGCTATCTATTTGCAACTACAAATATAGGTGTAACAAGTAAAAATAATATAGGTTTTGGTGAAAGTTCTACTGAAGAAAACTTCTTGAAAGAAATAGAAGCGTATTTTAAGCCGGAATTCCTAAATAGATTCGATGAAATCATTGTTTTTAATAGTCTCGATAAGAATAACATAATACAAAACATTATTGAAAAAGAAATTCTTATAATTATAAAAAGAATTATCGAAAAAACCTCTTTGCAAAATATTGAAATTGAAAGCGGTGTAATAGAGCTTATTAAAAAACAAAGCAATACTGATAAATACGGTGCAAGAGAGGTAAAAAGAAGCATTGAAAAATCTATCTTTAACCCTCTTATAACTTTTATTACTGAAACTAAAAAAATTAAACAAGTTAAAGTTTCTATTAATGAAAATAAAGAAATATTTTTCCTTGAACTCTAATTTTCTTTTACTATAATAAGTGTAATGAAAAATTATAAGATTACTGTCCGTAACTTCTATAGCCACGAAACTAACGATTTTACTATCCAAGAGGAAAGTGCTCAACTTGCCCATAAAAAGGGCTTGAGTAAAACTAATGCCCTCTTTGAGGATATCTCTGAAATTCATAATGAAGAAGGAATCAGAGTATACCACATCCTTAAAGGGTGGAACGAATAAAGTAAAAAATAGTTGATAACTTAGATATCAGAGTTATAAATACCTATATGAGTTTTATTAATATTAACGTAGATGAAAAACTAGGTAGTAAGATTGAGGCCCAGCAATCTCTATCTGATATTATTCAACAGTGTAGGTTAGATTTTCAACTTGAAAAACAGCTTATATACGACAAAGAAGGTAAGGTTATTAAGGATAATTTTCTTATTAGAAACGTTACTGACAATGTTGATTTAGGTATTGTAGGAAGGAAATACGAAATCGTTCCCGTTGAATCAATGTTAGAGCCATTTGACAAGCTTGTAAGGGATAATGGTTTAATATATGAGAATGCAGGAGTGATTGGTGATGGGGCTAAGTGTTGGGTATCAGCAAGGTTCGAAGATCCATTAAAGCTTAAGTTTAGACCAACTGATTTGCTTGAAAACAGAATTATTGCATTAATTTCCAATGATTCATCATATAAAAACTCTTTTATTAGCTTAAACAAGAGAGTATTTTGTAATAATCAATTCAAACAGATGACAGCTCAGTCAGCAGACGGTTTGCGAATTCAGCATACTGTTAATCACCAACGTAAGATTGATAAAAGTGTTGAAATTATTCAGAATTGTCTTACAGCTGGTCAAAAGTTTGTTGAGAAGGCAGATTTTCTCAACGATAAGTTAATGTCTGAGAGTGAAGCAAGGAACTTCGTTGATAAACTCTTTCCAACTAAGACAAGAACTAAACAAGCTCATAGAACCGAACACAAAAAGCTTATGATTCTTGAATTGTTTAGAAGTGGTCAAGGTAATATTGGAAAAACTCGTTGGGATATGTTTAACGGTGTAACAGAGTTTTTCGATCACTACAACAATACAAAGAAGATTGAGAAGTTTGGACGTCCTGCTTTAGAAAGAAGGTTTGTTACTAATTTAATCTTCGGAGAAGGGGTTCAAACCAAAACAAAGGCATTAGAATTGTTATTAAAGTAATGAACGGTGCGTTTGATAAACCAGGTGGAGGTACTCATGCTTATACAAGCGATTTTCTGCAATTACAACCTTTAATTGGCGGAAAAAGAGTCCTCGACCTGGGGTGTGGTAGTGGAGGTTTCTTAGAAAGAGGAAAAGAGTTTTGTAAAGAGGTAAAAGGTTATGATAATTATCCTGATGTTAGTAAACATACCAATGGTTTAGGGGATAATGCTGATCTTTCAAAAGTACAGGATTTTGGTTTGTATGATTGGGTAGTGAGTTTTGAGGTGGGAGAGCATATACCTAAAGAGTTTGAAAAAAACTTCTTTGAAAATCTTACTAAACACGCAAAAGAAGGAATTATAATAAGTTGGGCTGAAGAGGAACAAGTAGGGGAAGGTCATATTAACTGTAGAAGCAGTTATTACGTAGAGAAAAAATTAAGACAATATAACTTTCTTAAGGATAATTTATATACAAGACAATTAAAACAGTATTGCAAAAACCCTTTTCTTAAATTAAATATTCAAGTATTTGTAAAAGTAGAAATAAAACTTAAGGAATGGATATTTTTAGGTTGGGAAAGAAAATAATATTATGGAAGGTACAATAGGAGAAATTAAACTTTGGGGCGGGCAACTTCAACACGGCAAAATACCAGTAGGTTGGGTTGAATGTAATGGTCAAACTTTTGAAGTTATGAAAAATCAAGCTGCAGCTGCGGTTCTTGCTGAAAATATGACTAAAGATACAAAAGAATTTTCTGTACCCGTTATTGACTCCCCATGGCCTGACGCTAAATATATTATATGTATCGAGGGAAATTTTCCTCGATTTGATTAATACGGGGCGTAGGATAGTGGTTTAATCCGCGAGTTTTGGGAACTCGAAATCGCAAGTTCGAATCTTGCCGCCCCGACCACTACTCCGACCATTGATTTAATTTTCTTTCAAGCTCTTCTTTGTAAAAAGGTACTTCTAAAAAGTTAAATATATTACCGAAGTGGTTGAAAAAAATAGACTGAGCCATTATTTTATCCTTATTTATATCGTTAGTTAAACTCAACCATTTCTTTTCACCGATAATGTCTTTATACTGATCTCTTACCTGTTCGAAAAAACTTTCACTGTATATAACAATATCACATTCTTCAATATTAGGTACTACAGTGTAATTTATATAGGAAGCATACTCTTCGACTATTCTAGTCATAGTTTTACCATTTAAGAATAAAAAGATATTTTTCATAAGATTAAAAAAAAGGGCTCTATTAAAAAATAATAAAGCCCTAATCAGATTGTTCTAATAAGTTTTAGTTTCCGGGAACTTCAAAACTTGTAAAACAGTCTAATAAAGCTTTAGCTTCTTGAACGGCAGAGGTAACTGGACCTAATGTAGATGGATCATTCCCATTAAAAGGTAAATTTCCAAAAATAACAGTAAATCTTTCAGAAATTTGAGTTACCATGCCAACTGCAGCTGCATCATCTGCTTGAATACTAGATTCTGCGGTTGAGAAATCAGCATAATTTGCATTATCAAAGTCAATCTTTGCAGAGCTATGATCTAAATGCAATTGTTGTAATTGTTCTTTCTGTTCATCTGTCCAAGATAAGTAAAGTGTTTCTACTTGAGAAGGGACGAATTCTCCAGACATACCATACCCTAAGGTTGATATATTATTTGTAATAACATCGATAAGTGCCATAATAGTATTTATTATTTTTAAGTAATTTTAACTTCAATTTTTTTCTGAGAATCTTTACCCGCTTGAAACCAATTTGTTATACTAAAACTTATATTAGGGTTTCTAGCTATAGTTTCTAAATTTTTCGTTACATCCACAAAAACCATAGGTACTTCACTTACTTGCTTCATTACGAGTAGCGCACTAAAACTAGCTTTTTTTCTATAACTTGATAAAGCAGCAGCTCCCGCGAAATCCGGGATAGAGCTTGAAATACTTTGTTTATCTCCTCTTTTCCATGTATTGCTTTCTACCTTATCTCGAAATATACTTAGAAGTTCATCTTTTTTGTTTGTAATTATGTCTTTAATTACGGGATGATTAATCATCTCGGTTTTTTCTGCCTCAGAATCCCCGTCTGGGGAAACAAAATTCTTTAGAGCGTATATAATATCTTCTTCTTCTCCTGTTTCAACCGCTTTTCTCATTAATTCTTTTAGATTTTGGGTAGAAGGGTTAATATCTGTTAATTTCCCGCCTTTTGCTTTAACTTCTACTTTATAACCGTCAATATTAATATCCCCTTCTTCCGCTTTCCCGGAACCAGTTAAAACAGCTAAAATAAACTCACCTTCTCCAATATTTTTTCCTCCCTGTCTCCCTGAAACCCTCACTAAATTAAGCAAATCTGAAGAATAGTCGTTTACAATAGTAGAATCAAAGCTTTTTTCAATCATTGTGACAAGAGTTGTCCTTAAATTATTTTTACACGCAGATAAAAAATCGTTTTTAAATTTATTAGTATTTTCTTTATTATATTTTATACCAGTTTTTTTAATAAAATTAAAGACATCTGAATAAAATTCGCTTTTTTTAGATATTCTCATATCATCTAATATTTCATTAAGATATTTTCTATCAAAAAAATCATCTTTCTCATCGAAAGAGTTAATCATATCTTTTATAGTATCATCATATACATGTTTACTAACAACTGCTATACTTTCAGGAGCTTTTTCGCTTTTTGTGTGATCTTGCTTAAAGATTTCCACTTCTTCTCTAAGTATTTTGCTCGTATAAACTTGTTTTAGCCAGGAACTAATCATAAATATATTTATGTTTAGCGTGGCTTTTTTAAATAGCTATGTTAAAATAAAAAGAACTATGAAAAAAAATATATTAAGTGCGTTAATCGCTGTATTGGTTTCCGGTTCTGTTTATGCTGAAGGTGTTAACCTCGGTGTGTCCGGAGCTTATTCAAGTGATTATATTGTTAATGGTACCGTTAGAGCTACAGATGCTTTTAAGGGTGGGATCAATGCCTCTAAAGACATTGGACCATTTGTTTTGTCCTTGAACAGTGATTTCATTACCGATGGTGATGGTGGAACTGAACAGGCACACTGGGGCGTTAGTGGTAGTAAGGCCTTTGAGGTTGGAGGATACGGACTAACCCTTAATGCTG
>Ga0070746_10001582_pt1 | contig 13566 bp, 14 predicted proteins | sample VirMetDEL_Mar_21_FD_77016 | JGI IMG/M metagenome (GOLD analysis project Ga0070746, IMG submission 77016) | Aqueous microbial communities from the Delaware River and Bay under freshwater to marine salinity gradient to study organic matter... | ecosystem: Environmental > Aquatic > Marine >... | reverse complement strand
CAGCATCTCCAGCACCATGTACAATTGTCGCAATTGCGAAGGATGGAGCTGAATACATTGATGCTTCGTTCACAATCACAGCTGCAACTGGAATTAACGTTCCTGTCAATGGTGGTGATGAAAGAAACTACTCTAATCCAGCATAATAATAGATAAATAAATGAGAAAAGGCAATAAAAGTGGTAGCTCTAAAAAAGCTACCACAAAGCTTTCTGAGAAGGAAGTTAAGACAGTAGAAAAACTCAATAATAAAATCGAAAATTTAGACCTATCTGATATGTCCAAAAATGAAATTGATAAAGTAATTAAGTCATTTTCTCCTGAAGGACTAGAGCTAAGAAGAAAGAGAAAAGCAATTCGATATCAGTTATATCGACTGAGAACAGAATCTGAAGGAAAAGCATCAGCTGATTCTACAGATGAATTCAGAGAGTCTTTTTCAAACCAACCACTATTTGATGGTTGGAGATTTTTTGGAACTACGTGGGATGTAGCTTTCGACGATCCAATGAGAATTGTTCATAAAGATAAGTCAGAGCAACAAGAATGGGATGAATTAGTCGCTGCCAAATTCCCAACAATTGATGCAAATGGGAAGGTATCATATCCTGACATTAATGTAAGAAAGAAAGTAGAGGCTATCACGAAAAAATAAAAACAACAAGTGTCGAAAGTATCATTTGATATAGTCACGAGAATCATAACAATCACCATTCCCCCAGTCTTGGAGAATGGTGATCTCGTTATTGATATCGACGTACAAGAAGACTTATATTCTCAAGGGAAGATTGATTGGGTTGCTGACAGCAATTTAAGAAAGCTGTTGTTCCCTATTAGGGCAGTAGGAGGAGACGATTTACCTGGATCTAAGAAACTAGGAGACACATACTTTTTAGCAGCAGATTGGAAAATAGCACCATTTGAAAATAGTCATCGACTACGTGTTAATGGTAACTTTTATTCAGAAGACGGCACTTCGCCATTTAACAATACAGTAGGAAATTACAATCTGTTTTTAGAACAAACAGTAAGTTCATTAGTGGATAGTACAGTTCAGCAGTTAGAAGAGATTGAATTTGCTACATTTAACGGAGGAGTAACGATAGATGAAGTTAATGGGACATTAGATTTATTAACCGGATTACCTGGCTCACCAGCAAATCCAGTTAAGTTATTGGCTGATGCTAATGCAATTATCATACAAAGAATGTTGCCTAAAAAAGTATTTGTTGTAGGAAACCTAACAATAAATGATGCAGTAAGTTGGGTTGGATATGAGTTTGAAGGAGAATCACCATTAAAGTCTACCATAACTATTTTAGATGCAGCAATTGTAATGAACTGTGAATTCTATCAAGCGACAATAACTGGAATATTAGATGGCAATAGTCAAATAGAAAATGCAGTGATTTCAAACTTAGATTTCGTCGATGGATATATTTTCAATTGTGCTCTTGGACCAAACCCTATTATTTTAGGAACATCAACAAACGCCAATATATTTGCTAGCTTTTCAACAACGCCTGGAACATTAACACCGACAATTGATATGAATGGTACTGGGATTCTAGCTTTAAGAGATTATAATGGAGGAATTCTTTTGAGAAATTACAATGGAAGTGATTCACATAGTGTAGACTTATCCTCAGGACAAGTAAAACTAGATACAGCTACGATAACAAGCGGAACATTTGTGGTAAGAGGTGTAGGTAAATTAGTAGATGAGTTAGGTAATGTAATTCCTACTGGAATGTGGAATGGTGGAGTGACAATTATAAATGAAACAAATTCATATTTAATGTCAGTGTCTGGTGGAGGAGCAACCGCAGCTCAAGTATGGGAGTATCCAGTAGCAAGTTTATCAGGAAGTAAAACGACAATGGGGTATTGGGTTTCAAGAAAATTACTTACATTAAGTAGATGGCTAGCAAATAAGAAACGTGATTAGTTTAGATATAGATACAAGTGAATTATCCGCAGAGTTCTCGCTAACACAGCACGAAGTCAATCAAATGCTGGAATATACTGTAGAAGAAATATCAGCTCAGTTTGCACGTAAATGGGAGACTGAGGCTAAGTCAGTACTAAAATCAACTCGATCAATCTACGTCAACAGTATTCAAGTAAAGAAAAGAGGACAGTTCAGCGCAGCTGTATTTCTTAATCCAGCAAGTTGGTTAGCCAATGCACTGGAGATGGGAATGAGTTCATTTGACATGAAGGCTGGGTTCTTAGGAAGTAGTAAGATAAAGTACACCAAAAAAGGTAATCCATATTTAACAATTCCATTTAGGTTCGCTTCATCAAGTGCATTGGGAGAGAGTAGTGCATTTGCAGGAGTAATGCCTCAGGTGATTCACACAACAACAAAAAGTTTACCGCCAGGAGGAAGATTGAAGATGAGCAACATTCCATCTCAATATCACATTCCAAAGAGTGCTGCTTTGAGAAGTCAAGTTAAAAGTGGTAACTTTGCCAAAGTAACGGCAAGTACAAAAATGACATCAATCTATCAAGGGATGCAAAGAACCAATGGTGGATATGTCAATTTTAGAAGAGTGTCATTAAACTCACAAGACCAGAGTTGGATCCATCCAGGATTCGTCAAATTAGATTTAGCAAATAAAGCTCTATCGAAAATGGATGTCCCTCAAGAAGTCGATGTTGCAATCGATAATTATTTAAGTGGAATAGGATTTTAAAAACATAGACTATGATTATACCGGAATTAACCTTATCTAAGCTATTAATTGGCTTGATTAAGCAAGTTAAACTAGATTTTGAAGCAAATGTAGCAGATGAGACTAAATCGCTGTTATATCAGTACTTTAATGGATTAGTCGATCACAAGAAAGATTACTATGTTCAAGCGAAAGACTTATTCACAAGAGAACCGGATCATGCAAGAAATATTGAAGTGCGACTATTCTTCGATGCAAGTCGAGCTGCAGTACCAACAATTCACATAACAATGCCTAGTGAACAGCAAGGACAGAATAGTCTTGGATTAGGGGAATCAGGATATGACACGATTGATGTAGATGGTGAAAGAACAACTGCGTATGAAAGAAGATTTGACACACAATATCACATCGTGTGCACCTCTGACAATCATAGTGAAGTACTTTTGATGTATCACTTAGTTCGAGCGGGACTAATTAGCGTGTTCGATACCCTTTCATTAACTGGATTAGAAAACGCTCGTATATCAGGACAAGAATTAAAATTAAATGCCGATCTTGTACCTAATCATATTTTCATGAGAGCTGTTGGAGTGGACTGTTCTTATGATGTTTCGGTTCCTAGATGGTGGACTGAGACTTTGATAACAGCAATTTGCACAGAACCAATTACATTATTAAACCCGTAAAATGGAAGACATGGCACCAAAAAAAATTACAGCATTAGAGTATTCAAGACTCAAAGGACATACACAAAAGAACATTGCGTTTGTCATCAGTAAGCTGTATAAGAAGGATGAAACAAAAACACCTAACCAATGGAGAGATCAGATGGTGAAGGATAAAGTAATAGACAAAAAGAGTAAATAACATAAACTAAAGTACTAAATTTAAAGAATTATCTCTATTTTTAGGTAAATTTTCAATTTCTATGGCAACAAAATTTAACTTCAACGGCAAATTAGTCAAGTTACCTGGTGTGTATTCGCAGATTAAGTCTGGAATCAATAACCCACCATTAGATTTTTCATTCGGAAATGTTGTCATAGTAGATAATGACAACACATCCCTATATGGAGGTGGTTCTGGTGTTAACGGTGAACAAGAACAGAATACGGGATCCATTTATGGATTCGACAACGTTCAAGATCTGAGAGCGTTTGTAGGTGGTGGTCCAATTTGGGATATCGCAGCTCCGTTATTTAGACCTTTCGGTAGTGGTTCGCAAGGAGCTAGTACGGTTTGGATCATAAAAGGACAGACAACAGCAGGGGCAACAGAAACAATCAGTCTTACGACTGGAGGTGATGTAGCGCTCAAAACCAAGTATGAAGGACTTGGTGGTAATGGTGTTGAAGGAGTAACAAATCAACTAACTACTGGATTCGCTTGGACTATTGAAGCAGGGTCAATTGACCCAGCTAAATTCGTATTCAAGTTTTGGAGAGGAACATATAAAGGTGTTGATGCAGCTGGATTAACTTTGGATAGTTTGTCATTAGCTGAATCACAACCAGAATTATTAGCTACTTCTCCAGAGATAGCAGCATTGAGTGAATTAGTAGCATGGTCACTTACAGACTATGCATTTAACAACTACTTCATACCAGCAGATGGAACTGGAATTACTGCAGACACAATTGTCGTAGGTGATTTAGCAGCCAATACTGGAAATCAATTATTTGCTGGAGGAACTGCATCAGCAGCTACAACAGACTTTGACGCTGCAATGGCAGCAATACAAGAATTAGACTACACATTTATCTTATCATTAGAGAGTGGAGCGAATGTTGCAAGTACAGATAACATCAAATTACAATACCACATTGAGAATGATGCTAAGTATCAAAAATATTTAGTTGTAGGTGGTAGTGATGATAAGACTGGTTTTGCAACGAATTCAATAGCAGCAGCAGCAACTTACAATAGCAACCGAGTTATGGTTGTTCATGGTGGATGCTACATTGCTGATAGAAGTGTAGGAGCAAATGGTTTAAGACAGAAAAACTCATTATATAAAGCAGCATTCGTATTAGGAAGAACTTGTGGATTAGAACCTCAAATACCAATTACATTTAAAGGAATAGGTATTGCAGGGGAAGTTCATAAGCTAACAAATACTGAAAGAGAAACAGCACTAGATGCTGGTGTAATAACAACTTACTTTGAGCCAGAAATTGCAGGAGGAATTTTTGCAATCACTCAAGGTGTTAATACACTTCAGAACAACGATTTCATCGTCAATTCAGATGGGACATCACATTTAGTTTCTGTAGAAAGAATTGCAGCTCAATTGAATAAGGAAATTGAGATCAATGCGAAGAACACCTTATTAGGAAATCAGACCGCAGGGCCAAACAGATCAACGTTGAGTCTTGAAGTTGTTTCAGAATGGGTTGAAAATTATTTACGTAGAAAAGAGGCAACTCCAACTCAAGATAATTTGATTCTTTCATTTCAAGACATAACTGTTGCAATCAAGCAAGACGCTTACTGTATCAATTATGCTTTTGTTCCGAATTTTGAAGTAAACAAACTATTTGTTACTGGGTTGATAATCGATCCAAACATAACATAACATTAACTCTATTACACACTCAATATGAAAGTATTAACAGCTCCATTAGCAATTGTCAAAGTAGATGGCATCACTGTAGGTAAAATGAAAAATATTACCTGTACAGAGACATTTAGAAGAGGAAGAGTTAGTGGTTTAGGAGAATTAACTCCACAAGAATTACCAGCTACTGAATGGAATGGTACAATGACTTGTGAATTTTACGAAACAGAATTCGACAAAGCAGGTATCCCAGAAGCTATCAAAAGAAAAGCAGGTTCATTGAGAGATTTCGTTGATAACGTTTTACTTCAAGAAGAAGGTGTAGATGTAACAATCTACAAAAAGGTTAAAGACGTTGTTGATCCAGCCACTGGCTTAATCAAATCTAAACTGCAAAAACATGCGACGATTAAAGGATGTTTCATTGACAGAGAGGGTATGAACATAGCAGAAGGACAGATCTCTTCTCACAACCAGGATTTCACATATGTAACACCGATATTATACTCGTTATAATATAATCTAAATTGTAAATAATGATAAAGACACCGAGTGTTGCTCCATTAACCTTCAAGGTTAAGGGCAACGATTATTCAGTAAGCCGTATTACGATAGGAAATTTAATGAAGATCGAAATTGCCAAGGCAGAATTAGCTGGAGGTAAATATGGACAGATTTTAGCCAATAAAACAACATGGTCTGAATACACTCTTGACAACATTGATATGTTCGCTCACTTGTATGTGTTCTTCCCTAGTTTAATTACCGACTTGAAAGTCGATTCTTGGGAAGACTTGGATCCATTCGACTTGAAGGAACTTAAAGATCAATACAGAGATCAATTCACGCCATGGTTTAGTACTTTTGTAGAGTTACTAAGAAAACCAATCGTGGCAGATGTTCCAGACAAATAATCAAACAGATCAATTAAGAAATGATATCCGACGTTCAGTAGAGCGTTGGAACTTTCTATATCCACTAGATAAGTGGTATAGAGACAAATATTCTATACGCTATAATTCCGATGAACATCGTTCAATTGACATTGTTGATATCAGAATGGAGTATGAAGAAGAACACTTATATAGAAGTACGCTGATTGATATAGCACTATCTAAGAAATCTACATACATACCTGGTAGAGGTGAGTGGTTGCAAAAACAACCCGAAGTTGAGGACATGAATAAAGATCAAATTGACGACCTTTACGATAAAGTCAGCATAAAAGATATTGATGATGACGCAGAAGAAATTATAATATAGATGAATAGAGAAATAGTATTTTCGGCACGTGATAACGGTGTTACCAGCTTCATGGATAAGATGAGACAATCATCTGTTGATGTTGGTAGGGGCATTCTACAAGATTCAATGGCACAAAGTAAAAGCGCCAAAGAAGCAATTTCAAATTACGAACGACAGATTTCTCTAATCGAAAAGAAGAATAGATTAGAGCGTGATAGCGCTAAACTTGATGCTGAAAGAAATAGGGACGCTAAATTAGGGTCAGCTACAACCAGTACTGATAGAGCTGCAATTGACGATAAGTACAAGACTACAATTAAGGATATAGATCGAGGTACAAAAGAAGATAAAGTACAGACCGACCTTTTAAGAGAACTAATCCAAACAGTCAAAACTACATCAAATCAAGAACTACGTTCAGATGCGATTACTGGTCAGGGTCAAGAAGATGATTTAGAAAGATTTTTGTCAGGAGCTGATTCAACAGAATTTAGAAAAGCTGCAGAACAGCTACGTGAAGAAAGAGAAGGTGTTTCTAAAGATAAGAAAAGTGGCGGTGGCGGTGGCGGCATTGTTGCAGGGGCTGCAGGTGTCGCTGGATCCGGAAGTGGAGATCAAGCAATTCAAAGAACATTAGGTGAAGTAGGTAAAGGACCGATTTTAGGTACTATTGCAGGGTTAATTGCAATTGCTGTCGCTGGATTAACAATAAGATCACAAAGAGAAAAGTCAGCTGAACAATATGCTGCAATGTCAGGACGTTCAGTTGGATCAATTATAGATGGTCCTGAAGGAGCAACAGATTTCTTTGGAGGATATGGTCCTTCAAAATTAGGTGTTAGTAGAGAAGATTTTCTATCAACCAATGTTCCAGGTGCAGTTCGTGCAGCAGGAACGAGTAGAGGTGGTGCTGAAAGAGCAATGAGACATCTTGAAATTGAGAAAGCATTAGCACTTACCAGCGGTACTGGAGATACAATGGCTAAACTTGGAAGAGCTACTGGTGGCGATGCCACATCAATGACAAATCAAATTTTTAGTGCAATGAGTGGTACCGGCGCATTTGGTGGCGGAACAGATATGGCTCGTATGCAAGATATCATTAGTGGTATCATGGGATTTCAAGAAGGAGAACTTTCACGTGCTGGAGTAACTAGTATGAGAGGTACACTTGCTGGTAGAAGAGGATTAGAACGATTAGGTGGAAGATTCACACGTGATGACTATTCAATGCAGACACTTGCTCAAATGAATCAAGGACTAACATCTGAGGGAAGTCCTGAAGCAAGAGCAATTAAATTTGATATTTTAAGAAGACAAAATCCCAACAAATCATTCTTTGAGCTTCAAACTGAAATGGAGCAGGGGATCAACAGTAAAGGGTATATGCAAGGAATGTTGAATTTCGTAAAAGGTACGGGAGGAGATATGAATGCTCAATCAATATTACTCGATTCATTGACTGGTGGTGCTATGAGAAAGAAAGATATCTCAAGTATACTGCAAGGGAATATGAGTCTCGAAGACTTTGATACACAAACACTTGATACGAAGGGTAGAGCACTATCATCAACATCACGAGCAAATGAACAACTATTGAACGCAACTGAGCAGTTTAAAGATGTAATGAGTGGTCTTGGTGGAGGAGTTGAGGCTGGAATAGAAATGATGCGTGGTATGGGAGAAACGATGGATGGTATAAGTAAATCAGTTGATAAAATTCTAAACTTCTTTGATTAATGGCATTAGGAACGGACGGCAATAAACTAATAAAGAAGTATGAGCGCAATCTAAGAAGCTCAACTAGTAATCCGAAGCCACATTTAGTGGCTTACCGAGATAGCGGCAATGTGTTGACTATTGGTTGGGGACATACTGGACCAGATGTGTTTGAAGGTCAAACAATATCTGAAGCGCAAGCAGAGACTTTATTCCAAAAGGATGTCAGATTAAAGGCTGAGAATTGGGTCGATAGATTCATTACTGTTCCAATCACACAAAAGCAGCGTGATGCACTTATAAGTTTCACATACAATGCTGGCTCAGGCTCATTACAAAATTCAGATATACGTACACTAATCAACAAGGATGACCATGTTGGTGCGGTTGCTAGATGGAAAAGTCAAAACATAAAAAATAGATTAGGAGTACAACAAGCGGGATTGGTAGTTCGACGTGAAGAAGAGTCTGAACTTTATTTGTCAGGAACAAATGAATCTCAAGTACAGAAATCACAAGGAGAAGACTTATCTGAGCCTCTTGAAGAGAAGAAGATCGACAATAAGCCGTATTTAATTCCATATACACATAGCAGAGGTGTTGATACGATGACAGTGGATGAGTTAATCAACTCGAAGCAATTCATCACCGCAGACCTTGTTAAAAAGGATTTACTTGAATTGAAATTTGAAGATAAGACAAATCATCAACGTTTATTTGAAGCTCTGACAATAACTCAAAAGAGACAGTACAATGACGACGATGAGACGTACAACGCTAATAAAGATTATCCTGTTGTAGTAGGTGCGACTATATATCTCAGTAGTGAAAAGATAAAAATTGATAGCACATATCAAAGCAATATAACAGTTCAAAATATAGTTGAAAATCAATATTGGCCTAACATTCTCAAATCAATCACCAATGATCCGGGATATGTGCCAGCATTTGAAGCAACTGGAGAACAGCATCGAGTAATTTATCCGCAGTTAAATGTGTATTTGTGGTCGAGAGCGTTGTATCTACAACAAGGAGAAACTGGCGGATTCATTAACATTACAAGACACATTGAGCGTGTAACTACTCAGTCCGACATGAGTATCGGGGGGAATTTTACAGTGACGATGGCACCAGTAATTGGGGAGTTGATTCAAAAGGAAAATGATAGTACTTGGGAGATTTCACAAGACCTTGGTCCAGTAACATTAGGTAACATTAACCGCACAGAGAGAAGAGAGGGAATTCGCAACCATAGCTACTATGAAAAGATAACACAGCAAAATGATGTGATATTCATTAGCTTTGAAAAGTTGCAATTAGAACAAGAGAGAGATAGATCTGATGTTATTCAAAACGAATGGGTTGATATGATTGGCTTGGTTGATGCAGTAGACGTTAATGTTGCTGGACAGAGCCTAGAATATGGCGTTACAATTAGAGGACGTGATTTGATTAAAGCACTAATGGATGATAACAGTTACTTCAATCCATACAGTATAGGGCACGTTAATAGTTTATTTGGTGGAGCGTTAGGTGAGAGATATCTTCAAGGGGAATTTAAAAGTACTGCAGCATATTTAGCGCTTTCGATTAAGCAAAAAGTTGAATTCATATTTCATAGAATTGCATCAATTGGATATGTACCAAATCAAGTATTTGATTCATTCAAGAATCTAACACAAGCAACTGAAGTGACTACTGGAACTTCCAGTGGTAAGTCTGTGACAGAGACAAAGGAAGCTAGAGGAATTTGGAGAATATGTAAAGTGTTTATTGACCCTTCGGTGTCTCAATTAATTTTAGCAGATGATAGTGTATCAAATCCTGATGGAAGTATAAATGATTTATTAAATAAGATTGCACAAGCACCATTTGTGGAGTTTTTCGCAGATACATATAAAGATAAGTTTTACTTGGTGTTTAGACAGCCGCCATATACACAGGCAGCACTTGAAGACTTAGCAGCCTTGACACAAGAGGATCCAACTCAAAATGAGAAGGTTGAAGAGCAAACTGAAGTAGGGCAAACCAAAGATGGTAGAATCACAAATGACGATCCAACCAAAACAATGTTTGTCAATGACGAAGAATCCAGTGCAGAGATTTCCAACACATTAGATGAAGTTAATATTTCAAATGGCAAATTTCCTAGTGTGATAAATATTAATGAAGTCGACGTGATTAGTGATAATTTAAGATTTTCAAATGAAGCGTATAGTTGGTTCCAGGTAGAACAGAAAGGAAACTTCGCAGGAACTACAGTTACATTAGGACACGTTCCAGCAATATACTTTGATGAATTTGCACAAGTATTTGGGAACCGAAGAAATAGTGTTACATCAAACTACAGTAACTACAAATTCTTTGAACATAAAGAGGGTCAGACAGAAAAAGACTTATATGCAGATCAAGCTGCACAGCAACTTGCATATTTAGTTGAGACATCAATTTACCTTCCATTTACCAGAACTGGATCCATTACAATTAATGGTGATAGAAGAATCAAAAAGGGGCAATGGATTTATTACAGACCTACACAAGAATTTTTCTACGTTAAATCAGTAAATCAGCAGATTTCAGTAAGTAAAGAAACCATTGATAGAGACACAACGATTCAAGTTGAGAGAGGGATGGTTCGTAAGTACATCAATGGGGTAGGTGCTACAGTTGAAGTTGATGGACAGCAAAAAGATATTACAGTTTCATATTTTAATATTGTAGATTTAACTAAACTAAGAGATGGAATATATGACACAATAACAAAGGGAAGTGCGTCAGACAAATTAGATTATAAAGCAGACATAAAAATTAACTCAGATGTATTCAATTACTTCTTGAGAAGAAGACAGTATTAATGAAGAGTAGAAGAAGGGTATATCGCCAAATTAAGCCTAGCAGCAATATAAAAGCTGGAGGAGATAGAGAAACTAATGGTTTCGCATATACTGTGATACCTAATGATCTTCCTAGAGATGAATATCTCAAGATAGTGTACCAAACTGGTTATGTTATGTTAATGACATCGAAAAGAGAGCTCCTTCGAGAAGTTAAAGTACCAAATCATTTGATTGACACATTGACATTTCCTGAGGAGCAAGATGAATATGGTGACTTAGTTTCATGGAGTGCAGTTGATTCATTCAATCAATTATACATTACTGGTGTATATACCAAACCAGGACAATTTCATCCATACCTTGAAAATGTTAATGTAAAGCACTATAACTCACAGTACAAGATAACTAGAAGTGTGGATGGAAACGTTCCAGTCTATATGATATCACTTGACAGTGAAGATTTAGCTAGTGGGGTAATTGAATTTAGAGCTAAGGGGGGTGGAGGTGTATCAAGTATCAGACTAAAGACTGACGGATCCATTGAAGTTAATGCTGACGATAAAGTTATTGGAGTGTTCGAGAACAGTATACAAATGCAGATTGGAACTAAGAAGGGAGAAATCTCTACAATCAAATTTGAAAAGGATGTAGGGCTAACATACACAGATCAATTTGATAATACAGTTGTAGCTGCAGATGGTAATGTTAGTGTTAATTCGAAAAAGATTAATCTTGGACAAGGAAGCTCTCCTGCAGTATTGGGAGATAAATTAAATGAATTACTACAAAAACTCATTACTCAAGTAGCAGCAATTACAGTACTTGGCTCATCGCCTGGAACTCCAACATCACCACCAACAAACATTGTGGCAATCAATCAATTATCAAGTGAATTGTCAGCTTTGTTGAGTAGTAAGGTTATTTTAGAATAATAAATCGAACAAAAATACCTATTTTTATGCCATGGGAAATTTTAAATTAAGTAAAAGAAGTTTGTCGAGATTGAATAATGTCGAGGCTGTATTGATAGCGATATTTGTTGATGCAATCAAGGATAGCCCACATGATTTTGGCATTCCAAGATTCGGAGGGCACCGAACAGCAGAGGACCAACATTCACTATACGCACAGCGACCTAAAATTACCACGAAGGATGGTTATAAGAAAAAGTCTAAGCATCAATCGGGAAGGGCGATTGATATATTTGCCTATGTTGATGGCAAAGCTACATGGGACCCTAAATATTATGAACCAATAGCAAGACACATTCAAAAAGTAGCTCTTGAACAATATAACATTAAACTAAGATGGGGAGGAGACTGGAAAACATTTGTTGATAGACCTCATTTCCAATTATAATAAAGTATGCCAGGAATAGATCAAATACGACCATTAATAACAAACATTGGGAAAGCAGGTGTTCACGCACTATTTCCTAATGATTTTGAGTACTATGCAGTTACATTAGAATTAACTGATTCTCAAGGTAGTACGATCGATTATTTGACATTTCCAGTTAGTCCTTCAATGATTAGTTATGATGACAGTAAAATCACAAACATCAAGAAAACAATGGGTGGGGTTACTGCACTGGATATTGAAGGAGATATTCCAAAGAAGATTAGTTTGAGTGGAATGTTTGGTAGAAAACTTAGAATATTATTAGGTCCTGGAACTGAAAGTGAGAGTGAATCAACAGCGAATGGAGTTTATGATAATGTAGTTCAAGGTGGACTGCAAGTTAAAACCTCACTATTCAACGCAAGACTGAAAACGGGATATGGCACAACAAAAGTATTGGAGGCTATACATAAGAAGTCTAGTGGGTTGGATAAGTATAATCGACCACACAGATTATTCTTATATATTCCTCCTTTAGGCCATAATTTTTTAGTGAAAACTAATCAACTACAATTGAATCAAGACTACTCATCATCAAATATGCTATGGAAATACACCATAAGTTTGACAACGTTGGCGAGTATTGAAAATATAAAAGATGCTGGTAGTGTAGCAAGTAGTTTATTGAAATCAACAGGGATAGATATATTACAAAAGCAAGCTAGTGGTGCAGTTAACAAAATTAAAAACGCGATATTTTAATGGCATTGCCAACAAACATAGTAACCAAAGTAAGTGAGATCATCCGATATGATTTAGCAACGTACCTTAATTTGTATGTTAGCTTCATTGAGAATGACCGCACCAATATCTTTGACTACTATTCTGGGAACGTTAAGAAAGCAAATCAAAAATCATTTGCGAGATTAACTAGTTTGTTAAAAGAGTCGGATAAGGTTGACAACTTAATTGACATTCATAAACATAGAATGGCAACAGCTGAATTCTGGGAGTTAATTGAATTATTAACTTCAATGACAGAATCTTTATTGACGATCGACAATTCTTCAAAATGGCTTAGAAGTGTTATAACGAAGAATAATTTCTCTCCTGAGGTAGAAGTCGAACTTGTCCTAAATCAGTTGCAGACGTTAGAAAATCTATCAAAAACAGTCGGATCTGT
>Ga0070746_10001581_pt1 | contig 13571 bp, 20 predicted proteins | sample VirMetDEL_Mar_21_FD_77016 | JGI IMG/M metagenome (GOLD analysis project Ga0070746, IMG submission 77016) | Aqueous microbial communities from the Delaware River and Bay under freshwater to marine salinity gradient to study organic matter... | ecosystem: Environmental > Aquatic > Marine >... | reverse complement strand
CTTGGAATGTTAATTTTTCCATACCATCTAGTTTTTTAAGCTTATCATACTCCATAGATAAATTATTAAGTGTGGTTTCCTGTAGCCTTATAGGTTTACCTCTACTGTACAGAGCATATTGCCCCTCTTTATATTGGTCACTATCAACAAAATCACTTTCTTTAGGCAGGGTTATTCCTGAACCCATGCCGTCTGGGGCAGGAGAACTGTCACCAGAGGAGTCTGTGTCTCTTGGATCTCCTCTTCTTGAAATAGTGTTAGAGTACGAATCTTCTACAGGTGTATCGTCTACAACATAACCATCAGGTATTGGGTACAAAGGATTACCTTCTTTATCAAATGACCACATCATAAAGTCATTAGGATCATCTGGGTTTATAACTTTTTTAATCTGTATGTCTGATGGTTGCATTGGCTCATCTAATGCACCCTTTATTTCTTGTTCTTCTTCTGGTGTGTACACAGTTGGGTCTTGTCCTGAATCACCTGTCTGAAATCTTGGGTCATCAAGTAAACTGCCACCGTTTGCTAATCCTACTGCACCACCTTCAGCTTTCTTTTCTTTATCTTCCATCTCACCTGATATAACAACTAAGTCTGCCATGCCGAATGGAACATCGTCTGGTATTTCAGCTTCCTCTGGGTTGCCAAGCTGTCCCATCTTTTCCATCATCTTTAAACCTTGCTTGGCATCTTGACGCATCTTCATCAGTGTTCCAAGACCAATGTATCGCACAACGTCTGCAGGGAACACAAACTCTCCTTCGCTTAACATTGCAGGTATATCATCTGCTACTTCTTCTTCAAGTGATCCAGAAGGAACTTTGTTACCTGACGTTGGCTCTGTTTTGCCACCATCGTCTTTCATGCCACCTTCGTTCATAAAAGCCATTTCTGTTTGTTGTCCTAGCATAGTTCCTCCTTGGTTTAAACCCTTGCTTCTTCTTTCGGCAGCTTCTTCTGCTTCCTCCCTAGAGTCGTGTACACTCGTTTCTTTTATTACACCTTCAATTAAAGCTCTCTTCAAAACAAAGTCTGAATATTTTTTATTGCCATATATAGTAGGTAGATTATAATGCTTGCCATCTATCTCTATTGTTGTAGACTTTTCAGATACTGTTTCACCTTCAGACGTTCTCTTCTTTGGTCTGCCTACTTTTGTAACTTCTCCTGTATCTTTTCCTACATTCTCATCTAATATTAAAGGCTCTCCCTGTCTACCTATGAGCTTACTTGCAAACTCTTCTAAGTCACTTACTGCAAGACCACCTGTATCATAAGTTTTAATTTTTCCATACACAGGATGTTCTTTACCACGAACCGATATAGTACCTACTTGTGAGCCTAATTCTATTTTACCTGTAACTGTAGGACGCAATCTAGGCTCACTTTTTTTATCTGGATACCTAGATAAATTAACACCTTTATCAAAATCTGTTTCTAAAGTATAAAAATGTTTGCCCTTATGCTCTACAGAAACTAACGTAGGTGCATCTTCATAACCTTCTGGGGCATCTTGCCACTTCCAACCTGCTTTCTTTTTAAACAGATTTACCCTTATTTTTGAACTACCTTTGTCTGTAGAACCTACGTTGTCCACATTATCATCCGATATTTTAAAAGAAGGTTTGCCCTCTGAAGTTACTTTTATATTGGCAGAGGATACATTTCTACCAGTTAAAGACTCTTTTGTAATAGGGTTTAAATAGTCTCCTCCCTTTGGTCTAGCATCCTCTGGAAACATTCTCTCTGGTTTTGGAAACACAGGTATATTAGCTTCCTTTTTAACAGGTATTTCTTTTGCACTGTCAACTAATTTATCAAGCTTACCCTGTACAATCTTTGTAGGATCAACTTTAATTTTTGTTCCTTTTAGGAGACTGCGAAAAAAAGGATTTCCCATTTACTTTCCTGCGTTGTTGACCACATCTCTTAATTGACGCAATCGTCTTAACATTAGAATAGCTCCCTGCGATCTATGCAGTATAACTAAATCATTTGTCTGTTCCATAATAGCGTGGTTCTGTGCTATTAAGTAATTAATGTAATCACTGAAGCTGTCCCATTGGTCCTTGTTGTTCACCAAAGGCTTCATTTTGTTGAGGAGCTTGTCCTGTAGGTTGTTGGTTTGGCTGTTGAGGTTGTTGTTCATTTCCTGTAAATCCTTGTTCTTGTGGCAACGGTGCTTGCCCTGTTCCTATAGTCGCACCACCTGCTCCAGTTGGATCTTGAGCATTTGCTCCTGCAGGAGGTGTCGGCTGTTGTGGAGGTTGTTGCTGTTGGAATTTTTTCATGATCTCTGCTTGCAGTGCAGCTTCGTCCATGTTGTTGGTTACTTTCTCTGGATCTAAGTCCAGTGACTTTGCTATCTCTCGTATTACGTATTGAAACTTTGCAAACGGTGCAAGAGACTGATTGCTTGCCACTTGTAGGAATGACATCAATCTTTGGCTACGCACTTCGTTTGCCATCAAGCTTTCTGTGCCACGAGCTTTTACTTCTAGATCACCCTTTAACATTTTGTTGTCAAAGTTAAACTGCATATTAAATCTAAACAGTCCTTCACCTAGAGGTCTTAACAGATAATCGTCTACGTTCTTTATAACATTCTTGATGCCACCACTTGCTGCGTTCATCAGCATGGATATACCTGACGCTGTACGTCCTACACCCATAACACCAGTTTGTCCATGAGCAAAGCTTGGCAGTCCTGTGCTTTCATCTGCAAGCACTCTGGCTTTGTCAAACAGTTGCATATTCTCGTTGGCTACGTTTGGAAACTTTGTGCCAAAAATAGCTTGTCCGGGTGCGCCACCTTGTCTTCTGAATATTTTTCCGGGATATACACTCAAGTCCTGTCCGGGAACTAAGTTAGTTTCATCTATCTCTATAAGCAGATTACCTGACATTACAGCATTGTCCACAGCCATACGCATGAAACCGTTCATCAATGTCTGTGTATCGTCCATGTTCTCTGCAATACCCACACCAAAGAAGCTGTATGGATTAAGTTCGTAGGGTGCAGCCATGTAAGGTATCTTTGCAGGTTTAAATGGATTTAATACCATTCGTAATATTTTACCATTACAAACCCATATGTTCGCTTGTATCTCGTCATAGTCTGTTAGCTCTTCAGGTATTTCTACCTGCTGTTCTTTGAGCATGTCTGTATCTACCATGCCCCAATACTCTAGCACTTCATATCGTGCTATAGAGTGTTCAGGAGAATAGTCTGATAAATCATCTTCCCAATATTCTTTGTTGTAGTTTTCCCCTAACATGATAGCTTCATCAATTATGTTGCTTCTAAAGTGAGGTCGCTTCTTTAAACTGCGTAGCTGTGATCGTGACATCTTGTGTCTCTCTATCACATACTGTGCTTCATCCATGTTGTTTGCATCTGGATCAGGAAAGAAGTTCCATACTGACACATGTGAAACTTGTGGTACAGTTTTAAATAGAGGGGAGTATTCTCCGTCAGGACTCCAGTTAGGATATTCTTTGTCTACAGCAAAAGGTCCTTTCATTACACCTGTACCAAACAGAGCCATCTCAAAGGCTGTGCTTCGTAAATGTTTATTTGCGTTGGACTCTTCTAGCTGATCGTGTATCTGCTTCTGCATATTCTTTGCAGCAATCATGGCAGGGCTAAATGTAACAGCCGTAGGTGTTTTGCCCACACCCTCTCGTAGATTATCTACATCATCAAATTTGCCTTCTAGAGGTCCTAGTTTTTCTGATAGGCTTTCTTTAGTAGCTCCTGCAGGTAAGTCTTTACCGTCCCCTGCAAAGCCATAGGGACTTTCTAAGTCATCGAGTCTTTCTCTAATATTCTCTGGTTCTTTTGGATCAAAGCTTACGTCAGCAACTACTCCGTCTGGTAGCTCTGTAGGATCTACGGTAAGTGGAAACTTATTATTAGCAAACAATACGTCAACAATTTGACCATACGCAGCCAATGTTTTAGTCTTTGTTACTTTAATAAATACTCTTGACTTCTCTGCTTCTGTAAACTGCACATCTGAACCATACAGTCCTCTGTAGTTTCTATAAGCTCGTAGCCATCTCTGCTCGTCCTGCTCTCGGTAGTCATCTGCTTTCTTGTAGCGTTCCATAATAAAGGGGATTATGTTGCCACTTTTAGAAGCATCTTCGCTTCCATTCTCTGTGTCTTCTATCGCAATAGAAGAGTCATCCATAAATACTTCTTCGTCTATTTTATCTTCAGCCATATTAATATCCAAATGTTGCGTCTGCTACAGGCATAGAGTTCTGTGCTTTCATATTAGGGTCATAGTCAAATATACTAAAACGTGGTCTTGACATTATACCATATCTTAATGCATCATACAAGTGATCTTCTGAATGAGTGTCTATATCTTCTGGATTTTTTTTGTCCAGTGGTATAGCAGGGAGTTGCGAAATGATGTTAGTACATGAGCTAAAGAAAACCAACCTCGGCTCTTCTGTAAATTCATCAATCTGTAACCTTCTATGTATCTCATTCTTACCTGATACTCTACTTCCTCGACTTCTATCTGAAGGTCTAAATCGGCATCCCTTCATAGTCATTTGTTCTGCTAAACTAGGTCCTGTGTCTCCACGTTTGTGCCAGAGAGAACTATCCAACACTCCGTACTTAATATTACCGTCTTCTGCTTCTGCTTCAAGTATCATATCAGCTAAGTCGGTAGCCAACACTTTTGATACGTACAACTCTCTATACACTACAAGTTGTTCAGATGGGCTAACAGCAAACCAGACAACGGCAGAATAACTTCCATACCCATAGTCACATGCCCTAAACTTAACCCAATTATTAGGTATATGGAAAGGCTCAACCACATGTAGCTTGCGATCAAACTCGGTGAAAGCTGCTCCTTCTTTAATATCCCAATCACCTTCCAGTAATTGTCTTCTTTGCTGTTCAGGAAGGGATAGAAGCATTGCTTCATAATCGCCCTGCTCTGAAAGATAAGGGTTGTCTGTAAGTCGTGCAGGTATAAACCTACGTTTAAATAAAGGCTGTCCTGCTTTTTGGTGTCCTGCAGGATATTTGAGGTCTTCTCCTGTTTCAATGTCTGTTGCATTAAATGCCTTGTTGTATGCTGCAGGATCAATGAACATCTTCTTAACCCAATGATGCCCTCGTCCTCCGGGGTTCGTTGTTGCTCTCATATACACTGGCAGATCAGATGATGTAGAGCGTAAACGTGATCTCATGTAGTTCCAAGCAAACGGTGTAGCCCACTGTGTAAGTTCGTCAAAGCCTATCCAACTAAACGCTAGTCCCTGATACCGTAGAACATCGTCATCTCTGTCGAGGTAAGACATCCACAGTCTCGCCCCTGACGGAGCAACCCACTGCATTTTTCGTTCTGACCACTTGATACCCTTCCAGATTTTTGGGTACAGTTCTTGGCTTTTAAATATAAGCTCTCGTAGTTCTTCAGTGGTGTGACGCAAGAGCAAGCCACTAAATGCAGGATGTCCCATATAACGTAAAGGGTCTGCAAGCATTGCGTAGGATTTGCCACCTCCTGCTGATCCACCATATAGAACTTCTCTTTCACCTGCTGCCAGAAACGATGTTTGAGGTCCTTTATTCGGCTGAAAGATAACATTACGTGACTCCTCTATCGGTAGGGCTTCTATAACAGTCTCTTTTATTTCAGGCTTCGGTGGTTGCTCCTGTACGGCTTTCTTCGATCTCCTTGGCTTTGTGTATCGCTTTTTCGGCATACTCTGCCCATCTGCGTAGGCTTGTAGCTTTGTTCTTACGTTGTCGCTCATTCTTTAATCGTTTCATTAGTCCTACGTGAGATATTTCTCTGCCACTGTTTTTTGTTAGCCAATTTGCTACCTCTCTGTAGGAATACTGTTTAATGTACTCTCGTGCTTTTTCTAGTAAGTCCAGTTCTACTTTTACTGGTTGTAGCACATCAGGGTCGTGTTCGTCTACCACATAGCCAAAAGGTATTGTTCTTGCTATTCTTGGTATTGTTGCCCACTCTTTTTCTTCTTTTAAGTCTGTAGGCTGTGGTAGTTTCCATTGCCCTATTGATCTAGTCATTGCTCGATTCTTTAGGTGGCATAAGCATAACACCACCAGATGCTTCCACCTGCATCTTTTCTGTTTTCACAAGTCCTGTTCTATCAAGTAGTTCTTTTGCTGCAGACAGTTTGTCACGTATTCCTAGCTCTGTAGGATCAAGCAGTCCTCCTGCAATAGCAACAGCAGCTCGTGGAGCATTTCTTGCCATATACTCTTGTGTAGCTTCAAGTATTTCTTCTTTGATACCCTTCACTACATCTGTAGTGCTAGATGTTTCAGCGTACCCTGCAAGTTTTTTAGCCATCACTACATCTCCACCTGCTTCGTCAAAAAGCACGTTGAGTAGCTTCTGTTGTTTTTCTGTTAGTTGTCTAGCCATATTAACACTTCCACCTTCTTCTTGCCTGTCGCAGTCTACTGTTTGGATTCTTTGCTGCGTTAGGAAATTGTTTCATTTGTCCTGCACTTCTCGCACAGTAAGACTTTCTTCTTTTAGCTGCTTTACTTCCGGGCTTTACTTTACCTGTAACGGCTGTCTTTAAGTTACCACCAGTTCTTCTGTTAATTTTATCTACTGCTCTTTGTGTTAACCCTGCTCCTTTGTTAGTAGGACGTTTAAGACCACTCTTAATAGTGATGCCCTTCATAACATCTGGATTTTTTCTTTTTACCCCTGCCATTATTTCTTCTTTGGCATACCACCGTAGAACATTCCTGTCTTACGATAATCTATCATACCACCTCTGGCTTTCTTTTGTATAGCACCACCTTTGTAAACACCTCCATGTCTTTCTCTAAAGCCTTGAGGATCTCTTAAATAATCCTTGTACAAATTCGTGCCATTGATTTCATCAAATCTTTTTAACTCTTCTAGCTCACTTTGTGTGTAGGGCTTAAAAACATTTTTACCTAGTTTCTTTTTCTTCTCTTCTTTTGCTTTTTCTGCTTTATCTTTTACATTCTCTTTAATATATTTTATAGCCTTTTTAGCACTTTCCATAATAGCATCCTTAATTTAATTGAAAATGAGGACCATCAATAAATGGCCGCCTATTTTGACTCCTACGTAAATCTACGTATGCGTTCATCGCATCTTCCATAGTGCCATCCCATGAGGTAATATCTTTTATATGCCACGCTGCTCCCCAACAAATTTTAGCTCCAGTTTCTAACGCTGCTGTTTTCATAGCGTCTGCTATGTCATCATACATCACGATGTCCCAACTTGGGTCACTGCCATCATATGCCATTAAATCTACAGCATGTGAGTATCCATCTTCCTGTACAAGGTGTTTGGACTTCATAGTCTGTGATCTTTTTGCTTCATACAATCTTTTTTGTTCTGCAAGGGAACGGACACCATAAATCACTCCAAAGTCCACCTTACTCACTTCAATGGCTCGTTTTACTGTGTCCACCAGTACAGGATGCACACCTTCTAATTTATTTAAACTTCTTCCTGATAACTTAAATGCCATTACTTCTTCCTTTTCTTTGAGGGTTTAGCACGATACTTTGGATCGTCAATAATAATAAATTTAAAATCTTCTTTTAATGTTTTTTTCTTTGAGGGTTTAGCACGATATTTTGGATCGTCAACATAAGTAAATTTAATGTCTTCTTTTGATGTTTTCTTTTTTCCTGCTCTCAAATTATATCGTGTGCCTACCTGACCTCTTTTTTGAGTATCTGTTACTGTTGTTTTTTTAGATGATTTTTTTGTCTGTTTTCTTTTTTGAGCATCTGACACAGTTGTCTTTGTACTCTGCATTTTTATCTTATCTATAACCTTTGGTTTTTTCAAAGGTGTCTTAACTTTCTTTTTAGTGTCTTTCTTTTTACCGTGATCTGTACCCATTATTTCTTCCTCATATTAAATAATTTACTCGCAGACCGTGTGGCAAAGCTTGCACTTACGATAGCTCCTAACGCAATCTGATACCACTGTGGCATACCTGCGAGTGCAGTAAAGCCATCTGCTACTATGCCCCTGCCCCACTCACCCATGAAGCTCAAGACCAGAGGAATACTGAATAGCAAAGTCAGCCATTCGTCCTTCCACGAGCTTTGGGATGCCCTCATAGCAGCTAAGTCCCAGTCTATCTCACCAGTAGCTTCTTTCATCCTTATAGTAGCTTCAGCTTTTTGTATAGCTGTCTTGCCTTCTATATAGGATGATGCTAAAGTAGATACGGAGCTAAGTATAGTTCCTATCATTATACGCAGTCACAATCATCGTGGCACTTCTTGTTCCACAATGCACACCATAATCTTTTAAAATACTTTCTCATCGTTCTTCCCTCTCCATTATCTTGGGTTCTGCTTTCTCTGCTCCCATCCATATGGCGAAAGATCCTGTCATCGCCCCAGTAATCACGGATATTAGTCCTGCTTGTTGAGTGGTCAACTCTGGCTGACTCAAAGCCCATTCTATACAACGAATATAAACTCCTGTCATCACTAGCATCATAAGTCTTGGTAGTATTCGCCATCTGTCAAGTGTCTCTGGAGTCATCTTTATCCTTTATAACTTCCTTTACCCAGTTCCCATTTTCTCCTGTTTGTTTACAATACTCACACTTATCATCTTCAATGTGATGTCCACAAATATCACAGGTAGGTTCATAAAGCATCTAGATCACGTTCTTCAATAAACTGTCGAACATTCTTTTCAGGTACGCAAAGAACTTTTTGTATTGGTCGTGGTCCATATTCTTCTACTAATGCCTTTATTAAAGGAAGAGGGTTGTCTTTTACGTAATCTTTACACTGCATCGCACTATGAAAGTGTCCATGCTCTTCTGGTTGTTGAAATATAAACACATCTTGTGTACCATCAGCGTGTGTTCCCAACATTACGGCTACGGCAAACCATGTTTCAGCTATCATTCTTCGAAATATCCTATATTATGTAACTTTTCTATAACTTCTCGTTTTTTTAGAGATGCCTTTAGGCTGTTTAACGAATTGTTTTCCTGCTGCCTTGCCTTTTCTTTTAGCTTTAGTTGTTGCTGCGTACTCTTGGGGTGATAAAGCCTTGATTGCAGCTTCTGGAAGATAGCGTTCTCCAGTTTTCCCACTGGGTTTACCACTTTTTGTTCTCCATTTTTGTTTTGTCCACGATTTAAGACTTCTTTGGCTTTTTGCTAGTGCCATGTTGTCTCCTTAATTGCTCTTTCGCCTTCTTTGCAAGGGCAGCTTGCTCAGTTTTTCCTGCAAACTTAGCTCGTTGCTCAAGAACGGTGAGGATTTGTATCTTCCTCGCATAGGATTTTTTAAGTTTCTTAACTTTTCTAATAGTTTCTTTTGCATCTTGCACCGTTGCGTACTTGATACTTACTGTATCTTTAGGATTCTCATCCGTGTAGAGTCTTCTATCACTACCTTTTGGCTTTTTACCTGTTCCTACTTTAGGATCAGCCACTATCTGTAGCCCCCACCCTTCTTTTTATACTGGGAAGCAAGTAGTTGAGCTTTTCTGGCACTCCACTGTCCGGGATTACCACCCTTACTCCCTGATTTTATACGATTAAACAGGTTTTTTCGCATAGTAGGTTTGGTATAGTTCCCGGCTTTGTTTACAGTTGACTTCGCCATTACGCTATTTTTACGAGTTTATAACCCATCTTTTTGGCTTCGGCTCGTAGTTTAGCAAGTGTCATCTTGCCACCTACTTTACCACCTTTAGCCATACCTTTTTTCTTCATCATCATGGTAGCTCCCCCTCTAGCGTAGCCTTTTTTCTTCATGCCACCTTTAGCCATGCCTTTTTTCTTCATCATTGCCATCGTTTTGATCCTTTTCTTTTGCATAGAGATTGTTAAACACTCTGCCTGTATCCCAGACATATTCAATCTCTTGTTTCGAATGGAACACTCTTTGACTTGGTAAAAAGTCTGGTGATCCTGTCCCTGTCTCAAACCACGCAGGGTGTGTTACTCGTACTCTGTTATTTGGTAACGCAACAATGTTACCTGTGTATTCTCCTGCGTTCATTAACTCTAGTACGTGTGACTGTTTATGTTGAGCAGGATCATCGGCTATTTCACTGTCTGTGTAGTCTACAGTAAAATAATACTTTGCAGGGTAGAACTCTCCATCAACTTTTGCTATCCAAGGTGCAGGAGTTGCCCTGTTTAAAACATATACACTGTGATCGTGAGACATACAATCCCAAGGTTGTGCGATGTACGAAGGTAACTCTTTCGCCCATTCATCTACTGGGGAGTCACCTACTAATGCCGTAATGGGCATCCTCGCCCACATTGCACCACCGTGTATGTTTTGTTCTTCTGTGTCATCGGCTTCGTAACCTGTAAAGATCACTTGAAACGATAGACATCTATTCGGCATTGATGTTACGGCTATTACCATACAATGTAGAAACTCACCGTGATATCTTTGAAAATTTGTTGTATACTCTCTTCGTACCCACGCTTTAAAGTAGGGTACGTTACTTTGTAAATAAGACACTCGTTACTTTCTCCTCGGTTTCCTCGCAGGTTGCCGTGACATATTCTTTTTGGCAGAAACAGCACGTAGGTTGGAACGTCTGTTATCGGTAGGTCGCATGTTTTTGTGGTCAACTTGCTTGTTATCGCCTACCTTTACTTTGCCTTCGTTCATTAGGATTCTTCTCGCTCTGTTTCTCGCAGCACGAGCTTTTCTCCTTTTGGGTAATCCATCGTAGGTTGCGTATTCTTTTTTGTAGTTACGCACTTACTTCTTCTTCTTTTTAGCTGCGCCACCTTTGTTCATGTAGCCCATCTTATTTCGTACAGGTGTTGGTAGCTTCTTGAGTCCCTTTTGAGCAGCAGTTGGTGTCTTTAATTTATTTGCCATTTGTATCTTCCTCTTTTAACCATCCTTCAGCTTTCATAGCGTCCTCTATATGCTTCAGGGTGTACCGTTCTCCAGTACGAGCTTCGATAGCATTACGTACATAGAAGACATCACTGTGGGGAATATGTAATTTACTTACAGTGTTAGTACGAATAGCTTCATAGAAATTTTCTATTACATCGTCTGTGTATAGTTTTACAGATTTTTTGCTCATTGTCAAGGACTATTTTATATTTACGAATATTTAACTATAAATGAACAGGCATTTATAATGTTACATTTAAATGTTTATATACATTTAAGTAATTATACAGTTATACTGTGTCACTTAAAGTGATAACATAGTTATACACTGTTTGTGTACACTTGTCAATAGCTTTTTTATGACATCTTACTTTTTTTGTGTATACTAGGATGTCGGCATTTTGACTATTAACATTGTGGTTAACAGTTGAAATACCTGATCTGTGTATTTATCCATGCACATATACGCTACCGGGGGCAGTGGCACTGGCGTAGGTGTGTGACATTTATGCAACAACCGATTTTTTGGATAATGCAAGCAATGGTTTGAGAAAATAATAAATATAAATACACCATCAATGCATAATAATTATATTTTATTAGTATATTTGAAATACGTTTAATTGTTATCTTATCAATTAACAATTAATAGTGATTCAAAAACAGTTGAAAATATTTTGTTGTAGAAAATAGAACGGACTATGCATTTACAGTATTAAAGAAAAAATATAACTAGCATGGTCATTTGTTCATGATTCGTTCTCATTAAAAAATGTAAAATTATAAAATAAATACCGATTCAGTAATTAGCTTAATTGCTTAATAATTAGGCAATAATTATTGAAACTGTTACACAAAAACCACACAAAACAACTAATTTATAAAAAAATGCATGGTGTCAAATTTTTATGCTATTGACAAAAACTTTTCTCATATAGAGTTAAAGAAATTAATTTAACAAAAGGATATTTATTATGACTATTTCAACAAACGCTTTAAACGATCTTTACAACTCTCATCTTGCTTCTAATGGTGGGAATTTTAATAGTGACGCTTTTAGTGATGTTTCATTACGAAAGAAGCTTATTGCTTTGCACGTTTCCAATAATCCCACGCTTAAAGCTTCACTAGACGCTAGTAATGTTTCATATGATGTTTCAGTTGATAATTCTAGCGATGAGCTTTTAGAAGCTAATTATGAGCTTGTACAGATAGCTAAAGGTTTAACGGAACAAGCTATTGATTTTATCACTACAGTTGAAAAAGGTATTAAGCGTATTGAAAGCGTAGGCGATAGCTTTGGTAAATCTCTAATGGATGACGATATAAGCTATGCTAACGATAGGTTAAAAAGAGCTTTAGACAATATTACTTGGATAAATAAAAAGCTTCCAAGTGTATTAGTTCAAAGAGTTTTTAAGGATATTGAGAGCTTTGAAAAAAGAGCTTCAAATATTCTTGAAAGTTTAACTAGTAAATCAGTTTAAATTTAAATCTCATATATAAGGAAAAAATATTATGAAAACTACAAAAGCAAAAATATTCGCAAACCTAATCTTAACAATAAATGGCAACAAAAAAGTTGTTTATTCTTTTATATCTAATAATGATGGTACAAGAGGATTTAGATTTAATATATTAAACTTAGTAAAAGGTTTTACAAGGTTTCGTAGAGATTGGAAAAAAGCAAATCCTGTAAATGCTATTAATAACTCATATAGACAATTACATTTCTCATTCATAACAATAGCTTTTGAGAAGCGTTCTAATCCTGTAAAGCTTTCAAGAACTTTCGCTAAAGCTAGAACGTAAATAATTTTAATCGAGTGTAGGCAATTAATTTTGTCTACACTCAAACAAGGAAAAAAATAATGATAGAGATATTAAACATAATTTATTCTAGTAATTTTCTTTTAGGTTATGCCACATTTACGGCAATAATGATTTTATTAATGGTAGCTATAAACGTGTATGATTATTATAAAATAAATAAAAGATTTAATGATATTGATAAAAAATACAAGCAATTAAGAAAAGGAATAAAATAATGAATTGCTCAAATACAAATAATAAACCTTTATTTCATCATTGTTATTCATCTAAGTTAATGGATAAAACCAAACAATTAAAAAAAGTTCATATCTCAAAAATGACAGGCAAGCTTTTAGGATTAAATGCAATATCAACTAATACAACAACTAACGAATTTTGTATTAAACAATTTCTTTCTAATAAAGACACTATTTGCAAAAATTGTTATTCTCATATAATGCTAAACAGCTATCGCAAGAATATGCAAGCTTGTTTGCAACGTAATAGTGACTTGCTTAGTTCTAGCATTTTACACACGCAACAATTACCTACAATACTAGACTTGTATTTCCGTTTTCAAGCTCATGGTGAATTGATAAATGATATTCATTTTATAAACTTAATTAATATATGTTTAAAAAATCCATTAACTGTTTTTGCTTGTTGGACTAAAAGAAAAGATATTGTAAACAAGGTTTTTAAAACTATGGATAAACCAAAAAACCTAATACTTATATTTTCTAATCCTATTAAATCAAAAATAATGCAACGTGTCCCTAATCACTTTGACAAAACTTTTAATAATGTTTTAGAAAATGAAAACGTAGAGCAACAAAAT
>Ga0070746_10001571_pt1 | contig 13615 bp, 8 predicted proteins | sample VirMetDEL_Mar_21_FD_77016 | JGI IMG/M metagenome (GOLD analysis project Ga0070746, IMG submission 77016) | Aqueous microbial communities from the Delaware River and Bay under freshwater to marine salinity gradient to study organic matter... | ecosystem: Environmental > Aquatic > Marine > Coastal... | reverse complement strand
AGCTTAAGAGAAAGAAGAATTATTACTCAAAGACTCTACTGTCAAGTTCCATTAATTATTGGATTCAGGAACAATAAGAAGTTTAGTCAGCATAGCTTAGTAGTGACAGAGGGGTTAGTTAAGCCTGATGCAACAGAATCTCTAGTTAAAGGGGATATTAGAGATCTGGCTACTCAGGGAAGAGCAGTTGTATATGAAGTACTTAATTCTAAAGGACAGAATGATCCATGGAAAACTTTTGAGCTGGCTCAGTACTGGAAAGACAATCATATGTTCCAGGGATTGATCCTACACTTTGATAGTATCGATCCTCGTCCATCGGGATATGATACTTCAGAAAATAATCCTTATTTTTTCAAAGATAGACAGTATCACGCAGAGATCATCGTGGTAATGCCTAAAGTTAATTCTCACTATGAAGGAAAATTCGAAAAAAATATTAGAACTGATATTAATTATCGAACTTTCATTCGTAACGGACTTGGCTTTTTCCAGTATAAATAAAATAAATTATATAAAGAAAAGAGCGTAAATGGCTGTTACTAAATCACTTGCAATTGAAGACGGGAATCTACAGACCCCGTCAATCATTACAAGTAGGAAAAGAAATTTTAGTGACCTAGACCTAACTTTTGGTATTAGGACTTCAGGAGATGTTTTTAAAAAGACAGATGCTGCTGCAGTAAAGCAATCTGTTAAAACCCTCTTGCAAACTAATTTTGGTGAAAGGCCATTTCAACCTTTTCTAGGTGCGAATTTAAGAGATAAACTGTTTGAAAATTTTACAGAAGAAGAAAATGCCATCGTCATTGAGGATAATATTAGAGATGTTTTATCATTCTATGAACCCAGAGCTAAGGTTTTAGGTGTAGTAGTTAACGATATCTCAGAAAGAAATTATTTCAGTGTACGTGTAGAGTTTCAGGTAGTTAACACAGAAGAAGTTGTAATACTCGAAACTTCAGTATCAAGGATTAGGTAAAAATGGCAACAAGTATTAAAGCATCAGATCTAGACTTTGATAACATCAAAGCATCATTAAAAAGCTATCTGTCTGCTAAGGATGAATTTTCTGACTATGACTTTGAAGGTTCTGCCCTTTCTAACCTTGTTGACGTATTAGCATATAATACCCACTTAAACGGTCTTATTGCAAACTTTGCTCTCAATGAAACATTTTTGCCTACAGCTCAGCTCAGAACTTCACTGGTTAACCATTCCCTTTCCTTTGGATATATCCCTAGATCTAAGACCTCGTCCAGAGCAACGTTAAACATATCTGTGAATCTACAGTCTGCCTCAACTAGACCAGAGACGGTAACTCTTCCTGCAGGTTGGGCATTTACTAGTGTGGTCGACGGAGTAGAATATACATTTAGAACTTTGATCGATTATATCGGATATGATACTACTGGAACTGGAATTTATACCTTTGTAGATCCTTTAGGAAGACCGGAAGTTACCGTACTTGAAGGAGAAGTTACGGTTAAAACTTTCATTGCAGAACCTAGCAACGATCGACAGGTATACGTCGTTCCAGATCAAGATCTAGATCTTTCTACTGTTGCTGTACAGGTCTATGATGATATTAACTCTGATAACTTTACCAGCTACTTTAGTGCAAACGCTACTTCTGGGGGTCAAATCATTTCTACCATTTCCGAAGATACGGCACTCTATCTTCCTCTTGAAACTTACAACGGCTACTGGGAAATTAACTTTGCTATTGGGGGATTGACCGGTAACAACCCAACCGAAGGTCAGGTCATTCGTGTTACGTATTTAAAGACCAATGGTAAGGATGCAAACGGTGCTTCAGTATTTACCCCGACCTTCCCGGTTCTCAGTATTAACAATGTATCCTATCCACTATCTATTACAACCACATCTAAATCTGCATTTGGTGCTGATAAGGAATCTACAGAGTCTATTCGAGTAAATGCTCCTTTATCTTACCTTGCACAGAACAGACTGGTTGCTCCTAATGACTATCGTGGAGTAATTGCTAACGGTGTTCCGGGTATTAAATCTATCAACGCTTGGGGTGGCGAGGACAATGTTCCTGCCAAGTACGGTAAGACTATGGTGTCTATTGTATATGAAGATACTCTAACCCCTGCACAAGTTGCCGCAACAGAGCAAGCAATTAAGATTAACCTCACTGATCCACTTTCTGTTGTAGGTGTTGAAGCAGAGTTTGTACAGCCTACATTCCAATACATTAACGTTAATACCTCATTTAGATATAATGTGTCCAATACAAATTTGACTCTAGAGGGTATTAACTCTAAAGTTAGAAATGGCATTTCTTCCTATTTTTCAGATAACAGTGGTAAGTTTAACGATGTTATTAGAAAATCTAGACTTCAATCGGTAGTAGATTCTATCGATCCTTCTATATTAGGAAATGACATTAAACTGACAATGTCTTCTAGATTTATTCCACTTAAGAATTCTGCAGGCACATTTGTTACAGCAGGCTATCAAATCAACTTCCTTAATACTATCGCCCTTCCTCAAATGACAGCTGAGGAATCTATTATTAGTAGTAGTAGATTTACATATAATGGAAGAACCTGTGAATTTAGAAATGCCCCACGCCATTCTACAGTTATTCAGATTGTAGATCTGTTTGGAAACGTAGTAGTTGACAATATTGGATCTTACAATCCTTCTACCGGGGTAGTTCAATTGACAGGATTTGCTCCAGAAAATATTATTACTGGAGAAGATTATATTAGTATTACTGCCGTTCCTAGAGATGGATCAGTATTTAAGCCATTAAGAAATACTTTGATTTCATTAGGAAGTAATTCCGCTAACGGTATTCCAGATATTAACCAAGCAACAAGCATTGCAGGGGCGACTAACTAATGTCTTCTAATATCAAAACTGTTATCGATTATGATAGAAAAGACGTTACTGTTCATGGTGCCCAAGTCGATCCTGTAATTCCAGAGCACTTCCAAGAACAGTATCCGACCCTAGTTAAGTTTTTAAAAGCTTACTATGAATACTTAGATAGTGATGGACAGTTTGGATCTAGAATTAATAATCTATTTAATATTAGAGATGTTAATGAAGTAGATTCAGATATAGCTTCCCTCCTATTCGAGGAAAGAGTCCCAGGTATCGACACTGAAGCATTCATATCTCCTAGCTTTGCATATAAATTACTTCCTAACTTCTATAAAACTAAAGGAACTCAGGTATCTATTGACGGATTTTTTAGATATTTTTATAATTCCGACATTGAAAAAATCTTACCTAGGTATCAGATGTTTACGGTAGGCGAGAGTGAATTAGGGGCTCAATCAGAAAAATATATTCAAGATTCGTACTTCTATCAAATTTATTCTATTCTTCTAAAAACTAATTTGCCCGCTTCAGCCTATTCAGGGTATTATAAAAACTTTCTACATCCTGCAGGGTATGCGGCTTTCTACCAGAATTCTTTTGAAGAGGTAGCATCAGTTTCTTTTGCACCAGAATCAAACATAGCCCAATTGGAAATTGGTCAGTTTTCTTCTGGTACTCTTGTTGAAGCTTCGGCTGGATTACTAATGGGAGGTATTGGATCTATAACTCTGGTAGATTCTGCTATCGATAGAAGACTCAATGCGGGAACCACGATTAACTTCTATGAAGAAATGCAAAAGAATTATTTCGAAAGATTTGAAGATGTACTCTCAGATTCTCCTTACAATGGACAATATAATACTATTGCAGATATCTTAGATCCTAATTCCCCGAGATGGTCAAGTGATGTAGATAATAACAATATTTCTCTTAACATGTCGGATTCAAGTGAGGCAGGATTTGGCTCAGGACCAGACTTTGGTGATAGCGATGACCAAACATTTGATGCTAATCCATTCTCGATTAGTGGAACTACTAACCAGATAATCTTACCTGGAATTAAATTCTCTAATACTCTCGAAAGATTCGATGAAGATAAGTTCCAATTCTTTGATCCGTACGTATATCCTGATTCCGATCACATGCTTAACGATTCTGTCCCGGTCTAATTTTTACATAGGAAATAACTAATGACAACTACATATTTCGATTCTGGCCAGCTGATTGATATTGGTAGTGCACCCAATGCCAACGATGGGGACACGTTGAGAATTGCTGGTGCAAAAATTAACACTATCGCTCAATCTTTGGATAGTGCTTTAGATGCACTTGATAGTGATTTTAGGCAACAATTCGATTCAAATCAGATTGCTGATGGATCTATTAGTACAGATAAGATTCAAGATGGAGCTATTAATGCAGATAAGCTAGCCTTAGGTAGCTTAGATAATGGTAGCTATGCTGGATCTTTAAATTTTGATAGTACTGCTCCAGATAATGTAATTACTATCCTACCCAACGGTAACGTAGGAATTAATGATAGTAACCCGGGAAATAAATTTCAAGTAACGGGTAGTACTGGTTCAGCTACTGCTAAATTCTATGCCTTAACTGAAGCTACTATTAACCTTCAGTCTGGAGATAATATTTCTGGTCCTTTCAGGATGGTATCAAGCGATGATGCATTCTTCCTCAAGTCCCAAAATACAGGAATTTCCACCGACCAGGCTTTCTTAAAGTACGACGAGCCGACCAATAGCTTACGTTTAATGAACAACATTAATATCAATTCTAGCAATAACGTAGGCATCGGTAAAGCTCCGTCGTCTTACGGATTAGATGTTAATGGGTCAATCCAATCAACTAACTCCGGAGGGACTTCTGGCGTCCTTTTAAATAGCTCTGGCGCTATTGAAATCGCCAATACTGGAACAGAAGCATATATTGACTTCAAGAATGCTATTGGCGACGACTATGATATTAGAGTGCAGGCAACCACGGCTGGAGATTTTGAGATCTTAAAATCCGGAGCTGTTAATAATCTGTTTACAGTAAAAACAGACGGATCAGTCGGCGTCGGGATCGATCTTCCGACTGATAAATTACATGTAGCAGATGGTACAGTAAGATCTGAGTGGACGGCTCCGGCAGCCGACGTTGAAGCTTTCAGAGGACAAAGTAGTGATACGTCTGTAACAATGTTACATCTTCAGAATAGTACCGGGAACGTACAGTTCAGAAAAGATAATGGATTTAGTTCTATTAGACTTAGTGATGCATCAGATCTCAGATTCTATCATAATGGCGTATGGAAATACCAGTTCCAAGCCGACGGAGACTTTGTAGCAACCGGTGACATTACAGCATTCGGGTCTCTTTCCGATAAAAACCTGAAAGAGAATATCGAGAACATTCCTAACGCTCTGGAAAAGGTTTCCCAGCTTAACGGTGTAACCTTTAACTACATCGGCTCGAAAGAATCCATGACTGGTGTGATTGCTCAGGAAGTACAAGAAGTACTGCCAGAGGTTATCTACGAGACCGTAGACAATACCCGAGAAGATGGTAGAGCATTGGCAGTTAGATATGGGAACATGGTAGGTCTTTTGATTGAAGCCATCAAAGAATTGAAGGCTGAGGTTGAAGAGCTTAAGAATAATGTATAAATATTTACAATCAATAGATTTGAGTAGGTAATATGACAAAACAGATATTAGATCTAGGTACGAACGCAAACGACGGAACTGGCGATACGCTTAGATCTGGTGGTACCAAGATTAATGCCAACTTTACTGAGCTATATACTATTCTGGGCGGTGACAGCCGAAACGATTCTGTTGGTATGCTTTTTGATAGTAATGGCGTAATCTACAGTGATGGTACCTATCAAACAAAACTAGAATTCCATGAGCATGACGATTCTAATGTAACCGTCCATATGCCCCACCACCCAGGTGACCTGATTGTAATTGAATCTGGTGCCGGTGGGCATCACGGTGGAGCAGACAGATACATCGACCTGAAAGATTCTGATAGCGGTAGCGCGGCAAGGGTACTGTTCGGTAACGCCTATGATTCTGCTGGCGAGCTTCCTAGCTCTACCGTCTATCACGGTATGTTTGCTTTCCTTCACCATGAAGGGGTAGCAGTAGTTGCACACGACTCTGATGGTTGGGTTAATCTTATTGACAGCGATACTCTTACCAGTGGTCACGGTGCATACAGTGTTAATATGAAAACTGGTGCTGATCAGACCAACTTTACTAACCTTAGACTTACCACCCCTTATATTACTTCAGCTATTTTAGATTCTAACGCTAATGAGATTCTTAGCTTAACTAGTACTGGTATTCCAGCAAACCATTTGGAAATTTCTTCAAACGGGGGAAATCATCCAAAGCTATCAGCTGCGGGGGATAGTGCTAACGTAAGTATTGAAATCTCTGCTAAAGGATCCGGTGCAATTTGTCTAAATAAAACTGCATACCATCCTCAGACCATGGGCTCTAATGGGACTATTTCTGACTCTGCCTCTTTGATTATTTTCAATAGCGCCGTTGCTCTGGCCGTAGATCTCGATAGCGGAACAGATTCCGGAGAATATAAGATCTTAATCAACAAAGGTGCGGGAGCAACCACTGTAACTCCTTCTTCCTTCCATCAAGGAACTACATTTACTTTACAAAGTGGGGGAACAACTCAGGTCATCTGGGATGGTACGGATTGGTTCTTACTTGGCTCTAAAGATTCAGCTGACGCTGACATTTCAGTTACTTAAAAAGAGATAAAAAAATGCCTGCAATTATTACCGACGATACTAAAAAGTTATTGATCCAAAAGATCATCGAAGATACGTCAGATTCTGATACTAGATATTTCGTTGGTATCGGTCGGGCTGACACGTGGCAAGATTCCACTGATATTGCTCCTATTGCCGGACAAGTAATTAATTCTCCAAGAGAACAAATTAATTTTAGATCTAATCTTCAGTCTGTAATTTTGACAGATACTGTAAGCTTTGTTGCAAAGAGATATAACTGGTCTTCTGGTACGATCTATAAAGCATATCAAGGTGACGTTTCTGCTTTCGGTAATGGTACGTCTAATGATATTGGAAACGGACAGTACTATGTAATCACAGAAAACAACAGAATCTATATCTGTCTTGAGCAGGGTAAAACTGATACTGGATCTGTAAACCCTTCCTTGAATAACCCAGGTGACGAAATTCTTCCGTCTGAAGGAACTAAAAAGCTTGGAGATGGGTACATCTGGAAATTCTTAACTGTACTTGATCCAATTAAACTAAATAACTTTTCTACATCTAACTATATTCCAGTAGATAAAATTGATTCCGCAACTGGTGGTAGCTTTAATACCATTGCAGAACAACAACAATTGACAGTACAATCAGATGCTACTCCAGGAGAAATTGTTGGCTATAAAATTGTAACTGCAGGGGCAGGATACGATTCCGCAGATAGTGCTACAGTAAAAGGAAACGGATCAGGAGCAGGGTTTACATTTAAAGTCAGTCCTCAAGGTAGCATTGTTAAAGTGTCTGTAGACTCTGATGGATCCGGGGGATTCAGATTCGGTTCAGGATATGATTTTGCTAATATAGAAATTACTTCTACTACAGCAACAGTACCAGCTGTTATTAGACCAGTTATTTCTAAAAATGGGGTAGGAGCTGATATCAGAGATGATTTAAGAGCTACTGCTTTAATGGTAAATGCTAAGCTGGTGGGAGAAGCCGGATCTGGAGACTTTTTGGTTGAACAAGAATTTAGACAAGTAGGTCTTCTCAGAAACCTCAAGAAGCCTAACGATTCAGATTTTACTTCCAGTACTGGATCTGCTCTCAGGAAGCTTACCGTAGAGGGAGTAGCACTTCAAAAAGATATGACTGTTCAAGGTGGAGCAACCCTAGCTAAAGCTTTTGTAGATGATACAGAACCTACTGGGGTCGGATTAACTGACACTATTCTATATTATCATCAAAATGAAAAAACTGGGTTCTCTCAATTTGCTGCCACAGATACTGGAACTAATTCTATTAAAAATGTTTTAGATTCTAACGACTTTGGCAATTTCCTTTCTGATTCTGACCCCGAAGTTAATCCATTCTCAGGTGAATTACTTTACATAGATAATCGTGCAGCAATCACCCGTGACTCTGCAAGTACCGAAGACGTTAAGATCATTATCCAACTTTAAGAGAGTAAAAAATGCCCACATCTTTTAGCGATACCACATTCTCTAGTACCTATAAGGACGATTTTAAGGATAGTGATAATTATCATCGGATCCTATTTAATTCTGGTCGGGCTCTTCAGGCAAGAGAGCTTACCCAGCTTCAAACCATTACCCAGCGGGAAATGGAAAGATTCGGTCGTAATATTTTTAAAGAAGGATCTGTAGTTAATCCTGGTGGGTTTACCTTAGATACGTCTTATGAATTCATTAAGCTTCAAGGAAATCCTACTAACGTTAGTGCAGGGTCTATTCTTGAAGTTGATGGTGGAGGAATCACGGTCAGGGTTTTAGAATTCTTCCCTGAAGTCGATCCAGTTACAGAGCCGGCAACTGCTTATATTGAATACCTTGATGTAAGTACAACACCTGGGGGATCTAATACTACTAGACTGGGTGGCAATACTCTACTCAACGTTACTAATGGTACAGGTCAGGTAACTACTGTCCAACAGCAATCAGGAATTACAGTATCCGGTCAAGGATCTAGAGTTAGCGTAAACAATGGATCTTTCTTTATCCGAGGGCATTTCGTTCAGGCTAATGCTCAGTCTATTATCCTTAGCAAGTACTCTAGTACTCCTACAGCAAACGTAGGATTTATCGTCACAGAAGATATTATTACTTCTGATGATACTGATGCTTTATTTGATAACCAGAACGTGGAGCCTAACCGTACAGCTCCGGGAGCAGATCGCTATAGAATTAGACTTATTCTATCTACAGAAGATGCAGTTGATAGCGATGACAACTTTATTCTGATTAATAGAGTCGTAGACGGAGTAATTCAAGAAGAAATTGACAAGAATACGTATAATATTCTTGGCGACGAAATGGCCAAAAGGACTTTTGAAGAGTCTGGAAACTATACTGTTGAGCCATTCACTACTAAATTTTCTCAGAATGCCTCTGATACTAGTAAGTTAACTCTTAAAGTTTCCCCAGGCATTTCATATGTAAACGGCTATAGAAACGCTGAAGAAACAGAAACCGATATTTCTGTTGATAAGCCGAGAGCTAACGCTACGGAGCTAGTCGGAAGTGAAGCTATTAGTGCTAGATACGGGAACTACCTTCAGATTGATTCCATTGAAGGATTACCTGATGTTAGTACTCTAGAGAAGTGGACCCTGTATGATGCAGTAGGAGGATTCGGAGGTAATCCTATTGGTACTGCAAGAATTAGAAACGTTTCGACTTCTGGAGGTTACTATAGATTCCACATCTTTGATGTTAATATGGACCTGGGTTCCTTCCGAGATGTTAGAAGTATTGGTGATTCTGCAGATGCTACACGATACGGTAACTTGGTCTTGGAAGACGGGGTTGCTGTCGTTAAAGAAGTTAATCATAATAATGCATTCTTCGAACTTCCTAGAATTAGACCTCAAAATATTGATGTAACAGGACTGACTGAACAAAGATTCACTCAACAGCCTGCTAACGGATCAGGCGTCTTATTGCTTCCAGGTCTTACTGGTGAGGGATATGCCGATGCTTCCCTGTGGATTCTGACAGACAGCAATGGAGCAGTAGTTACTAATCCAGATATTAGGGACAGTGACGTCAATGCTAAAATCGAGGGTCTTAACGCCAACGAAACTTATAGCTTGATCTACTACATCAATCGTAAAAACTTAGCTCAAGAAAGAGGTAAGGATTTAATTCAGGACTATACCCAAACCGGGTCTTTGACTAACAGAGAATTAGTGTTAGATAAATCTGACATCTATCGACTAAAAGAAGTTTTGGATGCAGATAGTAATAATGTTACAAATCGATTCACTCTGGATAATGGTCAAAGAGATAATTTCTACGATAAGGGAAGAGTTAAGCTTCAAACTGGTAGTGTTACAGAACCTATTACTGTCAAGTATGATTATTTCCAGCATGATGTATCGGGAGATTTCTTTTCTGTAAATTCTTACATCGGTGAAGTAGCATATGAAGACATTCCAAAGTTTAGACAGAATAACGGGATTGAAGTTGAACTGAGAAACGTACTCGATTTTAGAAGTGTTAAGGATTCCAATGGGGACTTTGACCCCCAGTTGATTAACCAGCTTCCCAGAAATACTGATATCATTCAAGCAGATGTAACATACTACCAGTCTAGAAAAGATATTCTAATTGCAACAGAAGATGGATTGGAATATATTAAAGGTTCGCCGAATGTTAACCCTGTTAAGCCACCGGTTCCTGATAATGGCATGGAGTTATTCAGCTTTACTCTGAATCCATATACTGACGATGAAAACGACTTAGAAAAGAAATACGTTGACAATCGCCGTTATACTATGAGAGACATTGGTGGTATTGTAGAAAGAATTGATAATTTAGAAGAAACTGTATCTCTGAACCTTCTCGAGCTTGAGACTTCTACGGTTGAGGTATTCGATTCCAATGGTAACAATAGATTTAAGAATGGTTTCTTTGCAGACAATTTTAAAGATTTAGTATTCTCCGACATCCTAAATCCTTCTTATTCTGCTAGTCTTGATCGCGGTCGGAATATCATTCGTCCAGCAGTAAACACCCAGTCAGTTCTTTTCAAATTTGATAGTGCAACTTCCAGCGGTATTACAGCTATTGGCGATATTGCACTTCTCAATTATACTGAACAAGAATTAATTTATCAGGACATTGCAACAGAGACTGAAAACGTTAACCCGTTCGATGTAATCATTTACGCTGGGGACCTAGAGCTTGCTCCGGAGATTGATCTTTGGAGAGAAGATATTGTTGTAGGAACCGAAGAGCTCGGTAATGCAATTCAAACTCGTACTGGATTGAGACTACCAGGAAGAGTAAGAAGAAGCAGAAATGACCTTATTTCAACTCCTATCCTCAGATCAATTGCTCAGTCAATAGTTTTCCCAGATCTTCCTGGAAGTGAGGACTTAGGTTTACCTGAGATTGGAAGTATTATTGGAGAAAGCAGGGTTCTTTCCCGTAGAACTAGCACAGTTCGGACCAATACATCAATTGATACTATAACTACCGTTCGGACTTTAGTTGGACAAAGAGTAGTTGGCATTGACCTCATTCCATTCGTAAGATCCAGAAGGGTATTCTTCAGAGCTAACCAACTCGCTCCTAATAGACAGCATTTCCTATTCTTCGATGGATACAGTATGGCTGACTATGTAAAGAGTGAAAACTTCCGGACTTTCCAAGAGATTAATCCTCCAGATGATTTCCTTGGTGGAGAGTACACCGGTGCTACTAGCCACCCGAATACACCTACTGCTGCAACTTCGTTTGTGACAGATGCCTTCGGTCATATTGAAGGATCGTTCTTCATTCCTAACAATAATGAAATTAAGTTTGATGGTGGGAATAAGACTGTTAAAATCCTAGACATTAGTGTTGATGATGAAGACGCAGCCTTATCTGGAGCAGCAGCGGTTTACACTGCTGGCGGAGCACAAGTTTCTCTTGTTGATGTAATTTCAACTACTAGAACCAGAAGATCTAGACCTGTTCCTCGCCCTAGACCTACTCCTAGACCTCCAACTGGAAGACGGAGAAGGAGAGGTAAGCGGAGAGAGCCTATCGCTCAGTCTTTCCAGCTGCAGAATACTAATGGAGGATTTATTACAAGTATTGATATCTTCCTGGCTTCCAAATCGACTACTGTTCCTATTCGTCTTGAGGTTCGTCCTGTAAGAAATGGCGTACCTTCTCAGGATGAGATTATTCCAGGATCGGTAGTAGTTAAGAATCCTAGTGAGATTTCTAATGTATTCTCTGAAGCCGATGTTGTGAATAATCCTGGAAGTGCTGCCATTCAAGGTATTAGAGGTGCAAATACTAGATTCACGTTTGATAGACCAATTTATCTCGAAGGCTTTACGGAATATGCATTTGTTCTGATTGCTAATACCCAAGACTATACTGTTTGGGTAGCAGAGATTGAAGAGTTTATTGTAGGTACTACTTCTCAGCGTGTTACAAAGCAGCCATCTGTTGGTTCATTCTTTATGTCACAGAACGCTATTACCTGGACTCCAGATCAGCGTAGAGATATGATGTTTAGGATTAATAGAGCTAATTTCACCTCTTCAGGATCTTTCAATCTAGTTAATGACGGAGCTTCTACTCCCCCAGTTAACTTGTCTACTGATCCATTATTAACTGATAGTGGGGATAGCGCAGTTACTATTCTGCACAGTGGCCACGGATTCGTGTCTGGGGATAATGTTAATATTTCTGGATTCGATTCCAATTCTACGTATGCTGGTATCTCTGGATCTATCTTGAATGGAATCCAGCAAATCTCAAAAGTTGATGGATATGGATACCAATTCCGGGTTAGTACTCCTGCGAACTCTACTATCCAAACTGGCGGATCAGGTATCGTTTCTGAGCAAAACGTTCTGATGGACGAAATGGTACCAACCCTGGACGTATTTGCAGTGGAAGGAACTTCAAGTACCTTTAGCGGATCTTTTTCTGGTACCTTGTCGCTAGCTCAGGCTAATGATGTAACACCCTCGCCATACACGACCCCGAGCGGACGTGATATCCAACCGAACCAGTTAATTAGATTTGAAAGTCCTAGGGTTATTGCTAACTCCAGAATTGAAACTCAGCACTTGGCTACAGCAAAGTCTGCTAATATTTCTGGATTGTTTAGTACTACTGATACTTGGGTATCTCCAGTATTAGACCTTCAGACTGCTTCGGTTTTGGCTATCAGTAATATTATTGATAACCAGGATTCTGATCCTAATATTTCTTTCCCGTTTAATAATCCTATTGAATATGTTTCTGAAACTGATCCGTTCTCTGGCTCTGCTATGTCTAAGCATATCACTATTCCGATCACGTTGGAACAGTCTGCTGTAGGACTTAAGGTATTAGCTGCAGTAAACAGACCTACTGGATCTAACATTCAACTTTACTATAAAACTGTTCCAGAAGGTGAGGATCTGGATATTGATAACCAGTCGTGGGTTTATCAAGAAGCAGAAAACATCATTGCTGAAGATAACAATAGGGAAGTCTTTAGACAATATGAATGGTTGATCGGTGGTCCAGGTGGATCTATTAGTGAGTTTAGTGCATTCCAGTTAAAGATTGTAATGAACTCCAGCAATACCTCTAAGGTTCCATTGATCCAAGATTTGAGAGCGATCGCCCTGGGAACATAAAGCATGAATGATTATTTGAAAGTCGAAGGAAGCAGTACCCTGTATAAGAACAAAATTACAGGGTTTGTTTCCAATATTGATCCGGAAGGTTTAAGTAAAGCTAAAGCTAGAAAAAAAGCCCGTATTGAAAAAGATCAGAAGATTCATAATTTAGAAAATGAAATTAATGAACTAAAGAGCTTGGTTCAAGCTTTGGCTGAATCCAATTGATTATAAATAGCTATATCTATCAAAATCGTTTAAGAAGAAGCTTATGACTAAATACTCAGATCTACAGGTTCATCAAGGGGAAGATATTTCATTTCGACTTGAAATTGTAGATGAAAACGGTGCTGTTAAAGATT
>Ga0070746_10001570_pt1 | contig 13615 bp, 20 predicted proteins | sample VirMetDEL_Mar_21_FD_77016 | JGI IMG/M metagenome (GOLD analysis project Ga0070746, IMG submission 77016) | Aqueous microbial communities from the Delaware River and Bay under freshwater to marine salinity gradient to study organic matter... | ecosystem: Environmental > Aquatic > Marine >... | reverse complement strand
TTTGTGGCTTAAAGACCCACTATAGTTCTTCAAAAAATGAGGGTGGGAGGGATTCCATCGAAATATGGATTTCTAAATCTCGGGAAGCCTCTGAAGCATCTCCATCAAGATCCCAACTTCCGGTTTCTCCAGTAGTTCTATTCAGTAAACCAGCCAGTTCGTCATAAAACTTTTTCATTGTTTCTGCGTCAAACGATTTTGAAGGTATTGAGGATTCTAAGACACCTAATTCTATCAATTCTTGTTTAGTATATTTTTCTACTTCATCGGATTCGTTAGTTCCGACTACAATAATAGTTAATTCTTCCCCATCCCAATACCAATCATCGTAAAGACTTCCAGCGTTGCTGGTGTCTTTCATAAAACGAGAAATTTTTACTATGTCTTCATAATCTTCTTCGGAACTAAAATTTTCATAACGATTTTGAAGGTATTGAACAGAGTATGGATCTTCAGCGGTGCAACAAATTTCAGCGGCTTCCTGGTCACTACCATGAGCCATGCTACAACGACCGCAATACCAAACCGTGATTTTTTCGTCAAAGGCTTCGGCGGAATAAAGATGATCAAAAATCATATCATCCCACGCTTCACTGTGTTCAAAACATAGTTCGGAAGGAAATTCCATAAATTCTAATTTTTCTTCTCCTCTGCAAACAGGACAAATATCTTGTTCCATAATTAAAAGTGAAGTTTCGTTTTCAGCCGCCCACATATCCAAATCTAAAGAATTTCCAAAGTCGTTAGCGTCTTCTACTACTACATCTACTATAGAATCATTAGATGGTTCTTCAATTGGATTCATAAGTTCTTCAATTTCTGGATTGGTTCGCAATTTGTCCATTTGTAAAGCCGTCATAGCCAGCATTCCGGCAATGGCATTTACGATTTCCGGATCCATTTCTTTGGAGGACTCAGCCAAAGTTGCAGCCATACCAGAGCAAAGATAATCTATGCAATCAGTAAAAAATAATATTTCTATTTCCGCGGACTCATCGATAGCAGCATTCAATTTAGACATCAACCCTTCTAAGGCGGTAGCAAAGACTCCGGCTAATACTGCACTCGTTCTTTCGTTGCCCCATTCTTCAGTAGAATCTGCAGAGAATTCAGATTTAAATAAATTTTGTCCTTTCATATCTTCAAATGGAGTGAACTCGTCCGTAGATTCTGTATATACAAAGTTTCCAGTCGGCTTAATCCCAGTAATAACTGGTCGATTACTCATATCTACTTCAAAATCACAATTTTCGCAAGAATAAGTCCAATCTCTACCGAACTGATCCGTCCCCTCTAACTCTAAATAATTATCATTATTACCTTCGGGATTGCATAATGGACACGGACTTCCATCTTCTATATCTGGTTCTTCCTCTCCTATATAATAATTTATACTATCTGATGGAGAAGTATCGGAATCTTCACGAATATAAACAGTCATAGATGCAGGGGCAGTATCTTTTTCGGCTCCATATACTTTTGATATCCTCTCTGGAATAACTACGGTAGCATTGCAGGAATCGCAACATCGTGCACCTTCGGACATATCAGAAGGTTGTGGATTATTTCCGTAACCCTTAAAATAATCTTGGCAAAAACAGCACTGATATATTTTGTTCATGAAAAATCAACCTAATACTACTTGATTCACTCTGCTATTTAATGAATAGCAATTAACCTAATACTGGCTGTCCATTATCGTCATAACCGATACAATCGTGATTTCCATAGCAACAGAAGTGAATAGGAGCACTGTAACAAAATATTTCATCACAGAGAAGGCAAAGTTTTCTGGTAGACTGGTTATCAGAACAATTCACACAAGGACGAGGATCAGTATTAGGAATATCCGATAATAAACTCATACTTTTCGGTTCCCCCAGGGTTGCTTCACAACTGTATTTTTATTACAATGAAGGTGATGGCGGCGACCGCTGCGATCGGTAGTAAAAGGAGAGCCTAACAGAATAGGTTGTCGGCAAACTGGACAGTTGTAAATCATAATTACTCCTCCTCTGGAACTAAATTTTTAGAAATTTTTGTAGTAGTCTGGGTGAGAAATAAATCATAGACTAAACTATGTTGTTGGGACACACTATATAATTTAGGCTCTTGATACTTAATTGTTCTTGATTAAGGTAATTATTCTTCAGAATCATCAGGCCATATCACTTCTACTAAATCTGCGGAACAATTCATGCGAATGTATCCTTGAACAGTATAAGTTAAAACCACATCTCCACAAAAACAACGATATTCTCCTGGCTTTTCATGGTAAACTATGGTTTGTTCACAAGCCTTACAAATAAATTCAGTTTTCGTCATCAATTACCACCTATTGTCTTCAAGACCTGCCGAGAAGCGTTAGATTGATTGCTACTCCAATTGCCCTCCTCAGTTAAAAACTTTTTCAAGTTCGTAACCTTGGCCGGGCCTAACTTCCACAAAAAAGATTTCATGTAATCTGGATCCGAGTTTTCTGGATTTTCTAAATCAAATGAATTTAGATCTTCAAAGAATTCTGTAAAGGAATCATAATGAGCGGCAATCTTTTTGGCCGTAGTTCTGCCGATTCCAGGGATGGTTTCCAAAAAAGCATGAGATTGATTTCGAGTAGAAGAAACTACAGTAGGTTTTCGGACTAAAGAACCAAATTCGCCAGAATCTAAACGAGTCGCTAAAGCATTAAGATATCGCAATGTTCCAGATTGTCCAGAAGTATACACTACGGGACAAATTTCAGCAGAAATTCTATTTAAGAATGCTTGTAAGTTTTCGGCTTGTTTCTTGGCCTCACCTACTTTTCGTGAACCTCCAAATAAAGTTTCTTTCCGACCTTCGATCAATAAAATTACTTGAGAAGAATCCGATACATCCTCTCGCAATAGCATACGAGATAGTTGGTCTTCTAATCTTTTAGACCGCCAGGAATTATAAGCGTCAGACCAAGTTTTTCTTTCTACGAGAGCGACTCCATTGTTACTTTCATATTTGAAATCTCCTTCGGGCAACCCTTCATGGCTTCCGTTCAAATGTAAAGCAAACCAAGCGTCTTCGTGAATATCAATAGTCCAATTCATGTATTCAAGACCTCCTTATCTCCAATCTTTCATGTCGCCACGATCTCGAACTGATTTATTAGAAGCGGCTCGAGACTTTCGGGACTCAATTACGGTAGCATACGAACCGATAATAGCGTGAATGCCCTCATCAGCAAGTGTAGGATATCCCATTTCGTTTTCTTCGATGTAACCTTGGTTCTCTAACCAATCGATATACTTAAATTCTGGAAGAATACGATGTTTACTCCATCCAAAAGCATTAAAGTCATAAGAAATATGAATCCAAAGTTGACTGGGATGAATAATATTCCAGGCTCGGTGAATAATTTCTTCTCGCATTTGTAAATTAAAATCTATTATTTCTGGAGCCGGGTTTTCTTCGATAACCTCATCTACAATCTCGCAGAGATGTTCATACTGTTGTTGAACAGTCCACCCTTCGGACAACATATGGGCTTGAAGTTCGACCCACATTTCAAAATTAAACTCATCATCGAAAATATCTGTGTGATTAGACATAGTAATTACCACCAATTCCTATTAATAACATATTAATAGCACAGGTATACTACCTATTTAACTATATTGTAGAATTACCCGAATCCCAATCTTCGATGGCAGCCGAATCCGAATTATCACTACTATTATTAGAATTTATAATAGAGTCCTCGATATCTTTTATTTCAGAAGGATCAAAACCCATTGAGTTAAGAAACTCGCCAATATTGGATACATTGGACAAAGATTCGAAATCGTTTAAAGTGTCATCGAAAAATTCGTGCATAGTTTCGTGCATACATTCAATGTCGCTACGCATTGTTCTAAAAGCGATTAAAAGATAGCCCACACCAACTAAAAGTAGACCCAGTAGTATTAATACTATTTCTGAAAAACCAGAGGAAGTTTCCAAAATTTCCATAATCACTCCTCCAATTCAGTATTAGTAATATCATTAGTATTATTAATATTATTAGTATTCTCTATATTCTCTTTATAGTCTTCTGGCCATTTACCAGCAGACAAACCACAGGCTAAATTATCGAGATATTTAGCATAATCTTCATCAAATTCTGGTTCCGATTCTTCATCATACAAAACTATGCTATACTGTTTTCTCCAATTCCAGCCCGCTTCACGCAGCATACAAAGTAAATGGTATACCATTCGATGGTTTCCCTCACCTTGAGGCGAAGAAAATTCAATGGCTTCTTCTAAGTTCTTCAATGAAATACGCATCTCATTAGTCATTAATAAATCCACTAAAGACTACCTACTTAAGACTTCGCAAGTATTAGAATTAAATTAGAATTAATCTACCAGAAATCCTAATTATAAAATAGTCGAAGATTGATAATAAATTAACGATGGCAAAATCCAAGCCACGAGGAAGACCGGCTTCCTCGAAAGTTAAAACTCGGGCCGGCAATAATGTTGTAAGTTGGGCGGAAGCCACTCTGGACGATTGGTTGTATACTCATGGATTTGATTTTGTGTATGAACCAGAAGTAAAATTAGGAGAAAACGAAGAAAGTTTAGAAAGTTTTAAACCAGACTGGATTGTCTATGGAAAGGGAGGCTGGAAATTTGAATATCCAATCATTATTGAATACTGGGGATTATTGCGAACCGAAAATCGAGCCAAATGGTTAATTGATCGACTACCCACCTACATCGAAAGGAAAAATTACAAAGAAAAGTTTTATCTTAGATCTAAAAAATATTTATATTTTGGGGTGGATCCGTCCCAGGAAGGAAACATCACTGAACAAATGAAAAAAAATTTAACTCTGGCCATCGAAAGGCAATTTTATGATATCTCTATAAGTTAAGCAATGAGGTTTATAATTAGTTTTCAGAAAGCCATCTGATGAGCCAAGAATATGTTGAATCTTCAAATAATCTTCTCCCCAAATTTTCTTGATTTCTTGCTTCATGAGTCCCTTTAAGAAGTTACCATAATTATCTATACAATATTTATAGGAATATTTATTCTCGTTTCTCCAAGCCTCTAATTTTTGAGAAATATGTTCCGGATCTGCCACAAAATAAATTGTTAAATACTCATCTGGAATGTCTTCAAGACCCCCGTAGGTGGTTATTAGAGAACTGGCACGAGCAAAACCAGTTTCGGGACATCCGGGAATATTATCTGAGTTATCTCCGGTGATAGATTTTAGGTCAGCATACAGACTCCAACACGACAATGCGGCATTGTTACCATAAGTTCCTGTGAGCGACTTTGTGGTTTTCAAAGAAGCATCCGCTGTAACGGAATCAATTTGATTTTTCATATTGTGAAAAAGTATTGAAGTTGGGCTGATTGGATAGGTGTCTGAGTCAGAGCCTAAAAATTCTGGAGATTTTGGATCCGTATATTTGAATAGTTGCCAAAGATCCTGGTCTGAAGAAATAATTAATATTTTAGGATTGCTATTCGTAACTCGGTCGGAAAGGATTTCTAAAACTTTTTCTGCTATCAGATCGTCTGCTTCAGCATCCTCTCTATAGAGTGACTCCCAGTCATTCATTTTAGGAGATTTATAAGAAACTAATGTATCTGGGTTGTAACCATAGTCTATAAAATTTTTTCGGAGGTCGGGAATACTTCCGTCTTCTGATTTAAATTCACTGCCCGCATTTCGATGAGCCTTATACTGGTCAAATTTTTCTAATCTTTTTATTTTTCCATGCGTCCCATCATAGCAAACAATCACTTTTGTTCCCGGCTTTCCAAAACCAGAATTATTAATTCGAAACTTTAGGAATCCGATATCTTTTTTCATCTCTCGGGCACAAGCGTAAGTAAATTTTTTATAATTTTCCGGGGTAGGGTTATTTTTATAAATTCCCCAAGTGACTCTCGGGCTGGCTCGTGGTCGCCACCATCGAGATTGGCGACCTATGAAATAGCCCGCATCAATTAGAACATACCGCTGAACAGGAATTAATTTATGAGATGAATTACTCTGTCCCATAATATATATTAGTTATACTAACTACTTGATACTTCTTACGAAGTTAATGTTGAACTACTATCTTCATCCATTAATAAGCACCCAGTTGCACCAAAACAAATGTGGTAGCAACGGTAACAATTATCCATGCCAAAAATAAAACTAATTTATCCATATTCTAATTACCTCTACTGCACCAATTAATGTAATTTAGTATAATCCTTTTCCTAATAATATGCAAACTATCATAGTAGTAAACGAAATGAATAAAAGTAATTTAACTTCCCGGTCTAATTCCGGAAAGTCTGAATCCATTTTAATCCCTCAACTTTGGTAGTCCTTAAGATCGCTGATTCCGCCAACTACTCCGGCTTGACGCAGGTATAGATAGGCTACTCCGGCTCCAGCAATAAAAGTTTCCGGCCCTAAAAGTAGAGAGGCAATGCTACCTCCCTTATTTTTAATTCGATAGTATACTCCGTGAACAGTTTCGGCAACTCCAACTACTATCAATCCAAGTGCTAAAGTATAACCTGCAACGTGAAGTGGCTTCTTTTCAGTCTGATAAAATTTCTCAGGAATTTCGAGTCCGTAAGCCATCAGTTAATTACTAAACTATACGACTATATGAAGACTCGCACAATTATCTAATTTCATTTTCTAAAAATACCCAACGAGTTGGATCCGCTTTTACGACTTCAGTATCGATCGATTCTAAATAAGTTTTCACTTCTTCGAAGTCTTCAAAAATAAAATCTGGATTCATTCGGCCAAACATCCAATAATTCATTGACTTTTTTCCACCATTGATAACTACTAATGTGGGTTTATGTTGACGTAAACTAATAAATAATTCTTCCCAAGTGCCACACATCCCAATTTCGGGATCTAAATAAACAATTACAAAGTCTGAAACTTCTACCATTCTCAAGTCGGCTAAAACAATAGGCTTCATAGCCTCTCGAAGTTCGTGATATCTTCCCATATCTCTAAGTTTTTTCAAATTAAGTTGTTCTTCTCCAATTTCATTATAATGAGTATTGGAAGTTTTCTTGTCTGTGGGGTCTAAAACAGTAACTCCTTTTGATTCCAACCAAGGAGTGAGTTCTTTACGCCAGCCGACACCATCGTCTTCAGCGTGGTCGATTGGACCGGCTAAATATACTCTTTGGCCACGAAGTTTATTACTTTTACTTGAAGTTTTCACACCCATGTATCTATATAAATCTGGTAGGACCTATTTAACCCTACCTAATGCTTGATTTTGTGTATTCAAGACCCATCAGACTATTTCTGTGGCGGAAATGTTATTTTGTAACCAATCTCCACCTGTTCCACCAGGCGAATACCAAATTCGAGTAGTAAAACTGGCCGTATCTGAACTGGTTTGATAAGCGTATTCTACGGTATCGCCCGCACTGGCTCCATGAGTATCTACATAATCGAAAGGTGAAGAAAAAATATTTGTGCCAGTTGAATAAGACCCCGAACCTGATAAAACTGTCCAAGCACCAGAATTAATACGCCTAACTATATTTACTACACTATCCGTCACACCTGGATTTGCAGATACATGATGTAATACTCCGATAACTCTGGCTTGAGTTAATCCAGAAGTAATTGTAATGGTAGCAATTATTTCGGTGGGAGCGGCAATACTGTTATTAGTAATTATTTGTGAGCCAGAAGTAAAACCATTGATAGTGTCTTCACCGACAATAGTTCCATTGGTAAAATCACTATTTCCGGAACCTCCACCGCCCCCGCCAGTAATGATAGTGACTGTTCCACCACCATTATCAGTTAGAGTTCCATTAGAAACAATCATCTGTTGAACATTAGATACGCTGGTCAAAGCATCTACAGTTCGCACAGTTAAACTATTATTAGAAACTGCACCCGAATAGCGATTCGGTGTTATACCCATACAATTTTTTATGCTGTCTTGCTACTTATATCTTTATGGTGAATCCGGATCTCCATATTCAAAATATTCATGGTAACACAGTCGGAAACCATGAAGGAATCTCATGAGAATGTTCCCACTCAGGGCCACGACCATTGTTCATGTATTGTTTACCGTGTGAATAATAATGTCTATAATTTTGGACTGGATCTGCGGTGAGTAAATATTCTTCCGGCATAGCCTGGGCAAACTCAGTTAAATTGCCCAACGGTATAAATTTATTACAAATTTTTTCTAATTCAAACAAAACAGGTTCACAAGCATGAATTTTTCCAGAAGAAACTTCATATCGCTTGGCTAAAGTCATTCCGTGTAGCCAAAGCCAACCCCAATTGGCTAAATTTTCTTGCGTCCAGCGAGTGCATGGGTGATTTGCGTATCCGCCTTTCCAAACTTTGCCAGATTTAGTTAATGGTAAATCTGAATCTTGAGCACCGTGAAAACGAAGGGCTGAAACTAACATCTGGGTAGACTCTAAACACATTTTATTGATGTGCTTTTTACATAAACTCATAGCGGCCTTTACTGGATCCGAATCGACTGCAAAAATATTCATACTCAAAGACCCCTATTACTCCAATGTTTTTGTTTCAATACACAGAAAACAAGATATTGTTTTTGTTACTGGATGAATGGATAAATCATGCACATAATTATTACAAATAGAACAAGGTTTTCCGTGAGGAATTTGAGAACTATTTCGTGTATCCGAGTTCATCTACTTTTCACCTCTTTCCATACGGAAGTTCTTCAATACCTAATTGCTTTCTTATTTCTGTTTCAGATTCGGTTAAGGCTCTCATATCGAGTTTCTTGAGAATAACTCCGTCTACGACATTTAGATGACTAATAACTTTATCCGTCATACGACAAATCTCGGCTACTAATTCATCCGCAGACAGACCAATTAAATAATCTAATCGATCTTCGGTAATTCTAAATATTTGTTTATTACTATCCATAATTATCTCTCCAATATTAACCGACCTGCATAGTCCCATCAGTCATCATTTCTAAATCTTCCATAATGGCAAAACGATTCTTAGCCTTCCCGCCTATGTTCCAAATTGTATTCTTCTTAAAGTTATCTGAATCTCTGTCGGATGGCCAATCATAAATAGTAATTACATAAGTATCAGATTCTAAATCGAATAACTCTCCCTTTGCGGCTAACTCATCCCGAGATTTCCATCCATCTCGACCTACATAAGCCCTAACTTTTAGATTCCATTCGGCTGAAATTTGATCTTCCATTGGATAAGTATTAATGTTGGGTGCTCCAAAGAGAGTATAAAGTAGACCGTAATCTGCCTCAATAAAACCACATTTAGATGTTCCATTTATCCAAACTCTATCCTTATCGTCCCAGATATTTAATGGTTGAATTTCAAATGCTATGTTTTGAGTTTCCAAAGCATCTCCATCAAGATATAGATGTTTATCATAGTCCTCGTTGTGATGATTCCAAGTTCCGTATGCGGGCATGATTATAGCAGACAGAACTAAGTATTTATACTTTACTATAATGGTTCAAAGACCCACAGGGTTAGCATTGTTTGATAGCCTTACAATGGATGCAAAAATAATAACAATCTCCATAGGTTGCATGATATTTCCAATTGTGATTGCATTCCATTTCCATGTTAGCCATAGTAATTACCATCTATCAATACCATAGGTATACTACCTATTTAAATTTAATTATCTAAATTAGAAATCAAATCCATAATGCAACTCCATTCCATTTCGGGAATGTGTGCGGGTTGATCGGTAACATATGGTAGTGGATATCGCTGAGTTAAAATATTTTGTGATTCATCAGCCGTGTGCCAGGATTCTAATTTAGTATCTTCTTTAGACATTTCACGATACATCAGATCATAAGGTAAATATAAAATTTTTCTGGCTACTCCGGATTCTAATTCTGGCTGCGTCAGTTTCATTATTAAATCTACATCTTCGACTCGATTAATAGTTTCATCAAAGCCACCAACGGCTTTAAGAGCATTTCTACGCACTACTAATCCCGAAGGGTAAACGGGCACCGTCATAAAATAATAGTGCATTAAATCGGGATGCACAAATTCGATATCTTCATATTCTTCAAAGGGAAGAATTTGAACATCGTGTGCTCCGGTGATTTGAGAGATAACAACATTTTGATAAACAGCACGACAGAAAAACATATCATGATCGGGATGCGAAAATGCGGATCCAACCATGACTTCTAAATATTGTGATTCCCACCAATCGTCACCATCTAAAAAAGCAACCAATGGTGTATCTTCTTCTTCAAGGGCTTGATTTCGAGCGGCGGATACTCCAGGTCTTTTTTGTATCTTGTAAACTATTCGAGAATCTTCTTCAGCGGCTTTCAATACATAATCTTTTCTACAACTGGATAGATCCAATGATTCGGGAGATTCTATAATAGTTAATCTCCATTTTCGATACGACTGGCGTTGAACAGATTCTACTGCTCGCACGAATTTATCATAGGGAACATTATGAATAGGCATAATAATATGCACCCTATCAAAATGCTTCATAGCAGAGTGAGGGCTATGAGCCGCATTCATATTAGCCACAAATGCGACTTGATATTTAATAGAAGTATATTATGCCGCTGGCGGCGATTTATTTAGTTAAGTTAAATTAACATTAACTTATGGAGATTCGTCCCATTCTTCTAACATATCAGAGAATATTTCTGGTGGGAACGCTCCAGGAAAGAAATAACCGAGAACAGCAAAAGGAACTGGAGTGAGTAAAGTAAAAACGATTGCTGTCCATAATGGAAGCACATCTCGAACATATAATTGCCAAGGTATAATAAACATAAAGAAAGCAACAATATTGCATACTACCCAGATAGGATAATGAACAATATTATGTAGTATATTCTTAGACTCGGCTACTTCCCAAGCCCACCAATCTGCGAGTTTACCCATATTGAACACTCAATGAGAATGATTCTACTCAGTCAAATCTTCGTGCTCGCCAAAGTCTTCTACCCACTCAAATGAAGTGACTTCATCCGGCTTAGGTTCGGTAACATCACGAATAACAATTTCGTATTGACGACCATTACGAGTAATGGTAGCCTTCAAACTATTCTTTGAATCATTCTTCGACAAGTTTTCCATTGCATCAGCAGTATCCGAGTCATTCATTAAACTCTTGAATAGTTCATTCATTTCTCTCATGAGTTCGTCCATAGGTCTAATGCCAGAGGGTCCATATCTAAAATAGCGGTCATAGCGGTCAAATGGTGTATATCTTCGTCCCATAAATGACCATAATTACAATCAAGTATTTATACCTTTCTGTGTATCAAAGACCTTATAGGCTCTGATTGGTGAGCGGGATTAAAATAATATTGGGTAGGTTCTCTCGACCACTCAGATTTTTTGGGCACCTTACAAATATAACCTTTTGCCAATAAAGGCAGAATTCTTTGCACCACTCCTCCAGGTGTGAGCATCAGAGTAGGATGAACACTATTTAATTTATAACTAATTTCGGCAGCAGTCCAGCCAGTAGGGATAGGAGTAGTATGGTTTCCGGCCCGCAATTCTGATTCATAAGTATTATCTGAACCAGTCAAAACTGAGGATGTCGAATCAATTAGTTGCTTTGTCTTTAAAAATTGTAATATTTTAATGGTGTGCTTAATTCTCTTTCCAGAATAAGTTTTATGCTGGCATTCTTTGGAGCAAAAAATTTGATTAGCCCAGTTGTGAGCATAATTGAGCGTAAATTTGGATCCACAACATTCACAGTTATGCTCAATAGGTGGATTAGGCTTAAGTGGGTCTTGTGCAACCAATTTTTCTGCATAGGAAATAATCGAGGGCACACTACTAATTTTCCAACAGTATAGAGAGCAGTGGTCGTTAAAAAATGGTTGGCTCATTCGATTGCCTCCTTGTTGGCTAATATATCGGTCACAAGTAGACCGACAGCATTTAGTCATGGTTTCCAAAGTGGTGTTTGGATCATAAATATTATTTTTTCCAATCATAGATCTGCTCCATCCTCTGAAATTTCTTTATTTCGCTTAATAGCGAAATCGAAAGCGTCATTAAGCAAATCTTCAATGGTGTCGCCAGGATTGGCTTCATATTCTGGATTATTGCCTTCTAAAACTTCAAGCCCCGCAGCAGTCGTTCCACCAGCAGTGGCGACTTCATCAATTATTTCTTGCACTGGAATTTCTTCGTCATAAATTAATTCTGAAGTTGTTGAAAAAACTTTTGCGACAATATCGGCAGCCATATCAGATTGCATCCCTTTTCCAATAGCCCATTCTTGAAAAATTTGCTGTAAGTGAGCCACAAATGCAACTCCAGAACCCGCAATAATGGTGTGAATCTCTAATAAATGTTCATCCTCATTGCCCACTATAGTCAGATCTCCTAACTCAAAAAGAATTTCTTGAACATTAGCAAAATCAGTCCAGTTTGAAAATTTCGGTTCCATCAAACCTTTAGTAATGTGCTCTGGTAAGAGCACCATAGTATCTGCCTTTCCACGAGAAATTCCGATGTTGGTCATGGCTCGATAAAGATTTTTATACTTGTAATCTTCATATTTTACACCAGCGGCAAAAGAAATTATTGGAGTTTTGTCTGCATTTCCTCTTATGGTGAACATTACTGCTGGCAAATCCGCAGGACGAACTGCAATTAATAATAAATCCATTTTTTGAACGAAGTGTGCTCCTTCAGTAACCCAACGATTTCGATTAATCGTCCACACGTTTGGACGAGAAATAGATAATCTTTCACGAAGCAAAGTTCCTAAATGCCCATCTCCAATTATTCCGATATTCATAAATTATTCACCTTTATTTTTGTTTTTAGTTTTAGTATAGAAGTGTTCCAAAATATAAGTTCCGATACCTATCGAAATTAATCCTACTCCACAAGCGATTCCTTCTTCCATAGTCATACTCAAAGACCCTCCTTACTTCCTCAGTTTAATTTGTTAATTTTAATTTTAATTTTTTCTATATACAATAATTGCTTCCTGCAAAGGGCACACTAATTTTTAATTTTTCTTGCGATTTTGGTTTTGGAACACTCTGGCAAGTGGCACAAAAATGAGTCGTTCTTTTATCTTCGGTTTCTTCTCGAAGAACAGTATGTCCTACCGGACAATTTCTCTGAGCATATACTTTAAAATTATATTGGTGACCTCCAGGACTCCCGTCTGGTAAAACATAATTTTTAATTGTGGCTCCTTTGGCAGCATAAGCGGAATGAATATGCTTGATACAAGCATGATATAGATTTTCTATGTCGGTAGGGCTAAGTTGATTCACAGTAGTATACGGAGATAACTTAGTTTCAAATAGAATTTCTGCTTTCAAGTAGTTACCGATTCCGGCCACTACTTTTTGATTCATTAAAACTTTTGCCAGCGTCCAGTTGAATCGGGATCCTTTTCGAAGGGCTTCAGAAAACTTTTCCAAAGTTGGGCTGGGTGTGGCCAACAAATCAGGACCTAAATCTTTAGAAATCTTTTCCTGCAAAAGATCTCTGCCAGAAGGTCCCTTGAAAAATTTGAAAGTTCCAAAGCGTCTTCCATCTCGATACCAAATTTTGGAGCCATCTGAGAATTCCCATTGC
>Ga0070746_10001567_pt1 | contig 13626 bp, 15 predicted proteins | sample VirMetDEL_Mar_21_FD_77016 | JGI IMG/M metagenome (GOLD analysis project Ga0070746, IMG submission 77016) | Aqueous microbial communities from the Delaware River and Bay under freshwater to marine salinity gradient to study organic matter... | ecosystem: Environmental > Aquatic > Marine >... | reverse complement strand
TCGCCCTCGGACGGTAGAACGTACTAGAACGACTACAGCTAAACAAGCAACGGAAACTAGAAGTACTAGAAGTACAACAAGAACCGAAAGACCTAGAACAGAAACTAGAAGTACGACTAGAACCGAAAGAACTAGAACGGAAAGTAGAACATCTAAAAGAACTCCTAGACGTAAGAATGATGAAACTAACTAGTATTATATTAGAACAAGACGGACGCCCTAAAGTACTTGTAATGGCAGGCGGCGCAGGCGCCGGTAAAAGCTATGTGCTAGATCAGATTAGAATCCCTTCCGGAGTAGAAATACTTAACCCGGATAAGTATGTTGAAGCAGATAATATGCACTTGTCTGTCGCTTCTAGAATGGTAGACTCAGAAGCTGAGAAAAGAAAAGAGGAGGGTAGAAGCTTTGTCTGGGATACAACTGCCTCTAACAAGGAAAAAATTGTAGACCTCATGGAGGCCGGCTACGATGTTATGATGATTATGGTATACACACACCCAATCATCGCTTTCATTTCAAACTTTCAAAGGGATCGTAAGGTACCGAAGATAGGAGTAGTTTCAACCTGGGCTAATGTATACAGCCTGGTTGACGATTACCAAAGACTGTTAGGAGATAACTTTCAATTTTTTGTAAACCTTAGAGGGGGTAAGTTTAATAAAGAAATAGAGGAGTTTAACAAAGCTGCGAAAAAAGGTGGAAGAGGAATCTACGACTACCTCAACGATATGATGTCGAAAGATCCCGAAGCATATGCAAGTACTTTTAGAACACCTTACGATATCGAAGATCCGGAAGCTTTAAAAGCATACGAAGAAGAAACTAAAGGTATAGACTTCGACAGAGATGATGAATCGCTAGTTAAGCAGCTCAAAAAGTATTTCATGACAACCTACGATAAAAAAGGAGTAGGACCTGGAGTACAGAGAATGACTAAAAAAGTTAACACTATACTTACCGGAAGAGATAAAGAAGCTGATCGATACATGGGCAATCTAGATAAGATTGCTGATATGATAAACAGCCCTAAATTCCAGGACCTTATCGATACAGATTCTATCGGAGAAATCAAAGCTAAAGTAAACCAATTCTTCAAATGAGCGGTATAGCCCTTCTACCCGGAGGATTTAAACCTCCTACGTTAGGACATTTTAGTTTAGCTAAAGACTTAGCTACTAACTCCTTCGACTTAGCAAAGGTAAATGGACAGAGATTGGACGTTGCTGAGAAACCAGAAGATATCAAAGTAGATAAAGTTCTGGTTCTAATCGGAGCCAAAGAAAGAAACGGTATTACGTCCAAGGAAAGCAAACGCATTTGGGATATCTATAAGAGACATCTTCCTAGCAATGTAGAGATTGTTGAGACCGGTACCAATCCTATGAACTACTCTAAGGATTCGGTAGTAAAAAAGAACCCGGATACGCAATACTATGCAATTGTTGGTCTTAGATCATCTGAAGATCTTCCTGATTTAGGAAGGTCTACTACATACAGAAACTATCCGAACGTTAAAGTTCTTCCGGTACTCGGAAAATACACAGAGGTTAGAGCCTCTAGTCTTCGTCAAGCTATACTAGACGGTAAAGAAGAAGAGATAAGAAAGTATTTACCCGAAGAACTTTCTGATAAAGAACTACAAACGGTTGTCGACATTATAAAAGGAAACATTATGAGAGAGCAAATAGAGAGTAAAATATCTGAAGCTATGGGGGATGTCTTCGACTCGTTTGGTAACATTGAAGAAGGGAGCTCAGGGGCACCTATTGCAGCAATGTCTGCTATTCCGTCCAAGGATCGGAACAGGCTAGTATACATGTATAATCATTTGAGAAACCTAATGCCTGAAGGCTTCAGAATCGAGTTTATGCAGAATAAGATTGAGATTTCTATTAAGCATGAAGGAGAGATTAGCTATGATTATACCCCCTATATGGGCTCGATTACAGAATACATGCTTGATCAGGGTATGAAGATCTTACCTCTACCCGAAGTAAAGATCAGAAAAGATATAGCAGAAGCTTCAGATATATTTGGTAGAACAGCATATTACGATCCCGGCAAAAAAGAGATTGTTCTCTACGTAACCGGAAGACACCCTAAGGATGTACTTAGATCTTTTGCCCACGAGATGATTCACCATAAGCAGAATTTGGAAGAAAGATTACAGAACATTCAGACTACGAATACAAACGAAGACGGAAACTTACAGGAGCTAGAACAAGAAGCATACCTGATGGGCAATATGATGTTTAGAACATGGGAGGATAAAGTAAAAAATGAGCACGCTTAAAGATCTATTTGAAATAGAAGAACCGAAACCAGAATACGAATTATTCTGCGATATGGACGGAGTTCTAACTCACTTCGATGAGAGATTTGAACACTTTGCCGGAATGCTCCCAGACCAGTACGAGGACAAGTTTGGCACAAAAGCATTTTGGGAACTTATCGATAATAAGATTGGATTGACGTTTTGGTCTAAGATGCCCTGGACTCCTGGAGGTAGAAAGTTATGGGAGTTTATCAAACCTTATAACCCTAAACTTCTTACATCTCCTTCAAAAAACGAAGTTTCTAGGTTAGGTAAAAATACATGGGTTAAAGATCATTTAAATCCTCCCCCTAAAGTCATCTTCAAATATTCTAAAGAAAAGCATGATTATGCTCATAAGAATGCTATTCATATAGACGACAGAGAAGATATTATACAGAACTGGAGAGACGCAGGAGGGATTGGAATCTTATGTCCAAAGAACGGCGATACACAAGTAGTTATAGACCAGCTTAAAGAACTGGGATACAAATAGTTTTTATGTTAGATAACGTTTTAAAGAAAGAATTTAAAGAGCACGATGTGAATCGTGTTAGAAACTTAGTAAAGAAAGATTACGGAGCTAAAACAAAGACTGGTTCCGGGTACTCTAAAGCTAGAGTAAAACACGAAGAAGGAGACGTCTGGGAGGAAGATGGAAGAACTTGGACTATCAAGAACGGTATAAAGCAAAACATTACCAAGCTTGATAAAGCTAAAAAAGAAGCTCAGATCCCGCTTACCTGTCCAAAATGCAAAACCTCTATGAATTACTGGTTACATAAAAAGATGTACCGTATTCATGGATTCTGTTTTGACTGCACTGTAGACTATGAAGCACAGCTTAGAAGAGCTGGTCTTTTCGATCAATATGAAAAAGCTATGATGTCTAAAGGACAACAGGCTTTCGTCAAAGATGTAGAAGCCTGGGTACTAGACCAGGTTAGCTCTCAAGAAACATACGTCTCAGAGGAAGGAGAAGTTGATACATGGATTGGCGGGGACAAAACTAAAAAAGTAGTTTTAGATAAACTACAAGACTTTCTAGAGATTTCTAAGAAAGCAGTAGATGGGTGACTATGTATATAAGATCAACCATTTTCTAAAATGACACAAAAAGAGGCGATTGATTTAATACTTGTCGAGCTCGCTGCGATGAAGTCTAAACTTCCAAACGGTGAGCTTGTCCGTATGGCAGAATCTATGGAGGAGATGAAAGAAGACATTAGTGAACTTAAGTACATGCTTCTCAACCCAGAAGATGGAGTTATAGTAAAGGTTAATAAGAATTCCGACTTTAGAAAAAAATTTGAAATAAATGAAAAAGAATTCGATGACACTGTTAAAACTGTTGAAGAGCTTAGGCGTTTTAAAGAAACCGTTACTAAAGCTCTTTGGATCGTTTTCGCGGCGCTAGCCGGAATTGTTATTAGGATTATTATAATGGGAGGTGGAACAGTCTAAAAAGCAAATACCAGCCGATATGCATGCTTTCATGCGAGAGCTTATTAGAGAAGTTCTTGCTGAGACTATACGTAAAGTTGACGGAAAGTATGCCGTATACCCAAAAGGCGGTGGAAAACGGCTCGGTACCCATTCTTCAAGAAAAGCAGCTGAAAGGCAATTAACTGCGATACACCTTAATAAAGAAACGAAAGATATTGTTCCTGGCGGTCTAGCCAAAGGAATGTCCATAGAAGATCTAGCTAAAAAACACAACCTATCCGTCAAGCAAACCTCAGATCTTTTAAAAGTAGGAACCCAAGTCGAATTAGAACATACTACATCTCTAGAGGCAGCCAGAGAGATTGCAATGGATCATATATACGAAGATCCATATTATTACGAAAAGCTTGCTAAGATAGAGGAAAAGAGCCTTAGAAGCTGGTTTGACGAAAAGTGGGTCAGAATCGATACTCAGGGTAACATCACAGGAGCCTGCGGTACGATGAAAAACAAACAGAGACCTTCTAGGTGCTTACCTAAAGCTAAAGCACAGTCTCTTACAAAAGCACAAAGAGCTGCTACAGCTCGAAAAAAGAAAGCCGGTAAAGGTCAATTTGTACCTAATACCAAAAAAGCTAAAGTTACATCCGAAGAGTTATTTGAAACATTCTTTGCTATACTAGAATCAGATTATACTCCTACAAATAAGGACCTATGGTCTCGAGCCATAGCAGCAGCAAAAAGAAAATTCACTAAATATCCATCCGCATATGCTAATGCCTGGGCCTCGAAATGGTATAAGGGTAAAGGCGGTGGATGGAGAAAAAAGAAAAAGAAATGATCAAGTTTAAAGATATTCTGATGGAAGAAAAAGCCGACAGAGATTATGACGGCGATGGTAGAATTGAATCTCCCGAAGATGAGTACATGGGCTCGAAAGATAAAGCTATTAAGCAGGCCAAGCAAGGAAAGAAAGAAGAATCAATCAAGGAAGCCGAGCAGACATTGCAACAGTGGACTGACACACATGAAAAGCAGGGTCATAAAATTACAAAGGATAATAAGACCGCTACTTATCACGCATGGAATGGCACTAAACATGTAGATTCTTATCAAGCACACCGCAAGTTCACAAAAGAAGAACATGGTCCTGAGACTGAGCTTAAAATCGGTGACTATCAGACCAAACACTACCATATGTGCCCTGGAGCCAAAACACTCTATCAGGATATCGAAGGAAAGGTCGAGGATATGGATCTTGCCGTTCGTACAGCCAAGCTCCAAGATGCTCTTTTTGCCTTAGAAATGAGAGCATTAGAACATGGTGCCGTTGAAGCAGACGTCGATGCAGCCGAGCTTATTGCAGACCAGATTATGGCTATGGCTAGAATGCTTGGATTAGAGGAAGAGCATAACTACATTCAAGGGCATGTAGATAAGATTAAAGGAGCCGTAAAATGACGAAAGCTGAATTACGAGAGCTTGTTCTTGAGGTTATGTACGAGGGTGTACATGATCCTGTCAAACCAGGTATTCTAAAAAAGAGACTTGGAAAATTATCTTGCTCTAAAGTTCGGAAAGAAAGGTCTAAGCTCAAAGATAAAGGAACGCACTTTGCTAAAGCGCTTCAAAGATATTTAAACTACCACTGTCAATGAGAGGTTTAAAGGTTTTACAGACGGAACTAAGTAGAGATGGGTATTGGAATAAGCCGATCAACGATGGTAACCCGCTTTTAAATCCTGAAGCAGTAGCCATGTTTGACCAAAACGGCTACAACCTGACCTACCTGGAAAAAGAATACGCCGCCGTAAATGGTAATCCAGAGATAAGAAGATCCAGCGAAACCGTCCTTAGACAAGATTGGATGGTAACCGAGTATGTTAACGAAGGAGCCCATATTAATCACTGCGATCTATTCGAAAGAAAAGGGTATACAGGAGATGCATTAGTAGAGCTTGAGAAGTTTAGCGAACTTAATCCTCTCTTATGGAAGCTAATCAAACTCAAGCCAAAATGGGGTATAGACTTCAGCGTAGATTACGTAGATAGGAAAGGTAACGTTTTCGAGGTATTTCATTACGAATGGGATCATTTCGATTATTCGGCGGTTATGGAGAAAAAAGAGAAGATACAAGATCTTGCTCTCTTTACAGATTGGAACGATGTTGCTAAGAAATTATGGGACAGGAAAGATGAGTGGGCTCATTTAGATTTCTTTGCTCAAAGTAAATGGAAGACGGATTATTTTAACCTAGAACCAGAAAAGTTCAAAGACGTTATTTGGAGTTCGTAAGGTAGATTCTACTCTATTTATTTATAACGTAGTACCTAATTCAATAATGATGACTCTAGAATCTATTATTAAAACCACTATAAGGGATCTTCCAAAAGTTAAAGCAATGGCAGATAAGGAAGATACTATTAAAGTCGTAGATAAGACCGATACCGATAATATGTCCGAACAAGAAAACCTCGAAGCGTTAGATGACGCTACCCTCAAAGACCTGGGCAAGCAGACAGGTAAAGCTGTAGTAGCCGCTCTACATCAGATGGGAGATGAAATCTCGGACGTCCGGCTGGTAGTTCAAGGGAAGTACGATAATTCTTTCGCCGTCAAGGTAACGTATAAAAATAATGAGATCGATGTTTTTGATTTTATTGTTGATAACGGAAAGCTAATCCATCAAGATCACTCAGGTAACTACGATCTTACAAATGTGACCGTAAAACCTTCTGGCGGAGTTATCATCAACGCTGTTGAAGCTGCTAGAAATATGGTTAATAAGTTTAAAATGCCTTTAGAAGGAGTAGAAGAGAACCTGTCCGATGAATACGATACCGGAGACTTAGATGTAGGGCATCAAGATGATGAGCCAGACATGCTCAAAGGTACGGTACATGAGATCGTACATTATGCTGTAAAACTTTACAAGCTTCTACATCACTACGATAAAGTACCCGGTGAGGTTGATTTTCCTCATTGGTGGCAAGCAAAAGTAGTCAAAGCACACGACTACATCCAGAAAGCTGCCCACTACCTAGAATACGAAGCACACGAAGAAGAGATTGAAAAAGTAGTTGGAGCCTTAGAGGAGTCAACACATTTAGCGGATGGACCTAGATGGGATACAAGCACATTGGAGGATATTAAAGTCCTACCTGCTCTTCGATTTGCATCAGAAGTTTACAACTACGTTCAGAACGGCAGAAGAATAGATACGCATCCTTACGGAGCATCTGATCAGGACTTAATCGATACGTTACAATCTGTAATTAAATCACTTCAGAAGGCAGAAAGTACTCTTCAGATGCACGTTACATACGAAGACGAAGATCTTGCAGAAGGAGCAGAGAGTAACGTAGTGGATGAGTTTCATTCTAAGGAAGACAATATTATCATCAGACTAAGAAAATTAGATGTTCAGAATTTCAAAGTCGCAGTTGGAATAGCTACGAAATATGGCGCCTTCCACAGTACTCTCGATGAAATAGATTTTGCCGGAATCAACTCAGAAAAAAATGCTAAGGTGATGTTTGAATACTTGAAGAAGACTTCAAACAGCATTAAAAAGTAAACTCAAATGAACAAATACGAACTGAGAGAGATCATCGAAGATGTAGTATTCGAAGTGCTACGTGAACAGGAAGGTGAAGGAGCTGTCCTAGAAGATGCTACAGATGAGATTCTAGGCAAGTTTCCTACCCTTCATCGTACATTAGTAAATCTAATGACAGATGACTTTCGTACGTTCGTACAAGATGTTCAATGGGTTGCTCCCAAGCCGACTACATTCAAAGTACTTTTAAAGAATGGACAGATGTTCCATCTAAAATGGCTCGGTAAAGGCTTTGAGGCACAGATTGCAGGTAAGCGTTACTATATTGCAAAAGTAAATGACTTCCAACAGGCTCTAGACAAACTTAACGATATCTTAAAATACGGACCTGTTAAAGGAGCAGGAGAAGAAGGAGAAGAAGCAGCAGACGGAGACGGCTTCGAAGCAGGCGGAGGCGGTGGAGGTGGAGAGTTCCCCGGTGAAGAAGGCGGCGGTGGAGACTTTGAAGGAGGAGAGGAAGGCGGTGAAGAAGCACCTGCAGAAGAACCCGGAGAAGCAGAAATAGAATTCGAAGAACCAGGTGAATCACCAGACGAAGAGCTATAATGAATCTTTTAGATAAGATTATATTAGAGTGGGGTTACCGCTGTGATAAGGGCTATCCTGATTTAAACAGTGAAAAGGATCTAAGAGTATTTGAATCCTTGTTTGGATTTGATCTCAAAGAAGTTGCTTTACGTCCTAGAGAACTAGAGAAAATCAATTCAAAAACCGGGGAAGGTAGAGTAGACATTCTTATAAGAAAAATTAAAAACAACGAACCATTAGAACTCGAAAGCGGTGAAAAGCCTTTTCTAGTACACGATCCCGATGGATCTAAAGTTAAAGAGTTAGAAAACTGGTCTGTAGAAAAAGGTCCCGTGGCACTACAGGACGAGGAAGGAAATACAACTACTACATCTAAGTTAAAAAAAACAGCAGAGTTTGGTGGAACCGGTAGAAGTCAAGAAGAGAGAGGAGAGAGACAGGAAAGAGCATTTATTGAATTTGTTAATAGTGTAGAAGGAGTAAAAACTCTTGTAGGAAAGAATGGCGTAAAAATAGAAAATGTACTGTCAGCTGAAAAGGTAGAAAATATGCCTGGATATAACAAACAGCCCTATGCTGACATAGCGCTTAAGATCCAGAATGGACCTGATCATTTAATTTCTGCTAAAGGGACTTCCGCACCTTCGTTAGGAGGCGCAGGACTAGAAGGTATGACTTCTATGGGACCTGACGTTGTCTCGTTTGTTGAAACTTTTTACGAAAAAGCTTTCGATTTTTACAAGAAAGAATTCAACGCAAGTAACTTATCCTTCGATGATGATTTAAAATTGGTAGACGGCTTTAAAGACGTCAGTTTAAAAATACCCTTCGAAGTAATAACTCAGGTATTTAAAGGTACAAAAGAGATGGGTGGACCTATAGATAGCTATTACATAGGACCTATGGACACTGTAGCAGAAAAAATACAAGATAAAAACCTATACTTAAACGGGAAAATAATTTTGGTTGAAGAGTATGCTTCGTCAAAAGATTTTTACGCAGCTATAAGAAAAAGAGACGGCAGTTACTACTTTACAGATAAGTACTCCAAAGTAGGAAATTCTTTTGTTCCCGTAATATTTACCAATTCTCGAGGATCAGCAAGACAATCTAGGTTTATCATAACAAATACTCCTAGAGGAACACTGTTAAAATAAGTTATGAGCCAACAAGAGATTAAAAAGGCGATAGCGCAAGAGTTTCTTCGATGCGCTAACGACCCGGAATACTTCATGAAGAAGTATTGCTATATACAGCACCCTACCCGTGGTCGTATTCTATTCAATCTATACCCATTCCAGGGTAAAGTACTTAACCTCTTTAAAGACCACCAGTACCTCATAACTCTTAAGTCTAGACAGCTTGGTATATCTACTTTAGCAGCCGGATATTCTCTCTGGTTGATGCTCTTCCACAAAGACAAGAACATTCTTGCTCTTGCTACTACTCAGGCTACAGCCAGAAACTTGGTAACAAAAGTACAATTTATGTATGATAATTTACCAAAATGGCTTAAATTAAAGCATTCCGAATACAACAAACTTAGCCTTAGACTAAAAAATGGATCTCGAATTAAAGCTGTATCTTCTAATTCTGACTCTGCACGATCTGAAGCAGTATCTCTCCTACTTATCGATGAGGCTGCTTTTATCGACAACATTGAAGAAACTTTCACTGCAGCTCAACAGACCCTTGCTACAGGCGGCCAATGCTTGGCCCTTTCTACTCCTAACGGCGTAGGAAACTGGTTCCACCATACCTGGGAGAGAGCCGAGGTAAAAGAGAATAGCTTTGTACCAATCCGACTTCCCTGGCATGTCCATCCAGAAAGAAACCAGTCCTGGAGAGATCAACAGGATTCTGATCTAGGTGTCAGAATGGCTGCACAGGAATGTGACTGCGACTTCCTATCTTCTGGTGATACAGTATTCCTGCCAGAGGATATGATTCATTATGAATCGACTTTAATTAGAGATCCGGTAGAAAGACGAGGAGTAGACGGTAATTTATGGATATGGGAACAGGCGGACTATACCAAAGATTACATGGTAGTAGCAGACGTAGCCCGAGGAGATTCAACAGACTACTCAGCCTTTCATGTATTCGATATTGAAGAGGCAAAACAAGTAGCCGAGTATAAAGGTAAACTATCTCCAAAGGATTTCGGCAACGTATTGGTTGCAATAGGATCGGAGTTTAACGACGCACTACTAGTAGTTGAGAACGCAAATATAGGATGGGCTACCATTGAGCAGATACTTGAAAGAGAGTACCGAAACCTATATTACTCGCCAAGGTCCGAACATGAGACCGTAGAATCCTATATGGCTAAATACGAGAATAATAGACTCGTACCAGGCTTTACTATGTCGATGAAGTCACGTCCGCTTGTGATTGCCAAGATGATGGAGTACATCCGAGAACGGTCCGTAACTCTCTTTTCACAGCGGTTAATTAACGAAATGAGAGTATTTATATGGAAGAATGGTAAGGCACAGGCACAGTTAAATTATAACGACGACCTGGTAATGTCCTTCGCTACCGGGTTGTACGTAAGGGATACAGCACTAAGATTACGCCAACAGGGAATGGACCTAGCCAGAGCACAGCTCTCTTCATTCTCCAGTCTTAACCAAAGGAACCCGACCGTCATGACAAGTGTTGCTAGACAGCAAAATAATCCGTATCTTGTAGAGACTCCCCACGGTACGGAGGATATCGGGTGGATACTTAAGTAAGACTATTTATATATAAAATAACCTATAATGGCGGATCGATCACTATTTTCTAGACTACAGCGTCTTTTTTCAACAGACGTTGTTATTCGAAACGTTGGCGGAGACCAGCTCAAAGTAGCTGATATAAATCAGATTCAGACCTCAGGCAAGTACCAGACAAACGCTCTGATCGATCGTTTCTCCCGCCTGTACATCTACAATAATAAGAACATCTTCAATCCTAACCTGAACTATCAGACGCTTAGGATTCAGCTCTACTCCGACTATGAAGCAATGGACACCGATCCGATTATTGCATCGGCTCTTGATATTATTGCGGACGAGGCTACTCTAAAAAACGACCAGAGAGAGGTACTTTCCATTAAATCCTCGGATGAGAACATTCAGAGGGTACTCTACAACCTCTTCTACGACGTATTAAATATCGAGTTCAACCTCTGGTCTTGGACACGTAATATGTGTAAGTACGGAGACTTCTTCCTCAAGCTAGAAGTGTCCGATAAGTTCGGGGTCTACAACGTTTTACCGTACACTGTCTACCACATGGTTAGACGGGAAGGAGAGGATCCAGAAAATCCTCAGAAGGTAACCTTCACCATCGACCCCGATGGTCTAGCCTCACAGAACGATCCGAACTACATACCGAAATCCGACCAGAGAGTCATTCATCTCGACAATTACGAGGTAGCGCACTTCCGACTGATTTCGGACACAAACTACCTACCGTATGGTCGTTCCTACTTAGAACCTGCTAGAAAAGTGTTTAAGCAGATGACTCTGATGGAAGATGCAATGTTGATTCATCGCATCATGAGATCGCCTGAAAAGCGCATGTTTTACATTAACGTAGGAAACATTCCTCCTGCAGAGGTAGAGCAGTTTATGCAGAAGACAATCAACACGATGAAGAAAACACCGTATGTTGATTCGACTACTGGACAATATAATCTACGCTTTAACCTCCAGAATATGATGGAGGATTTCTATATTCCAGTCAGAGGTAACGATACGGCAACTCGAATCGATACTACCAAAGGACTCGACTATGACGGCATCCAGGACGTCGAGTACCTACGCGATAAGATGTTTGCCGCACTCAAGATTCCTAAGGCATATTTCGGGTATGAAGGGGATCTGCAGGGTAAAGCAACTCTTGCAGCAGAAGACATTCGCTTTGCCAGAACGGTAGAAAGAGTACAGAAGATTATGGAGAGTGAGCTAACCAAGATTGCTCTTGTACATCTCTACTCTCAAGGATTCACCGGGGAATCTCTTACAAACTTTGAGATCAACTTAACCGGTCCATCTATCATTTATGAGCAGGAAAAAGTTGCTCTCATGAAAGAAAAGATCGACCTAGCATCTCAGCTAATCGATTCTAAACTATTCTCTACCGACTATATTTACGACAATATCTTCGATATGTCAGAGGATACGTACAATGAGATGAGAGACCTTGTAAGAGAGGATCACAAGCGTATCTTCCGTCTCCTACAGATAGAAAACGAAGGAAACGATCCGGCGGAGTCTGGCCGCTCTTATGGTACTCCTCACGATCTAGCATCGATGTACGGTAGAAGAACAGATGCTTCAACTCGACTGCCGTTAGGGTACAACGAGAAGGATGTAGGAGGTCGCCCAAGAGAAAAAATGTCCATGTACGGTACTCAAGATGATCCACTAGGAGGTAGAGATAGACTGGGTACGCACGGTATGCAAGGTGGGTTCCCGAGCGATAACGAATATGTAAACGAAGCTAAAAAAGCAGATATAGTTTACTTACAGAATAAAGATATCTTTGAAGAGAAGAAACTAATCTTCAAACAAGATAAAGGAACAGTTGACGCTAACATGCTTGATGAATCTAATATTAAAGATTTAGAAGACTAGTACATATTTATTACAGTAACACTATATTATGAAAATCAAACATTCAAAGTATCGTAATACGGGACTCATCTTCGAATTGCTTGTAAAGCAGATCGCAGCCGATACCCTGTCTAAGAAAGATTCCCCTGCTGTAAAAGTACTTAAGAATTTCTACTCAGGCAATTCTTTTTTAGCTAAAGAGTACAAACTGTACGAATTTATTACGAAGAATCAAGGCATCAATCAAAGTAGGGCAGAATCTATCATCTCTACCATTCTAGAAGTATCCCGCAAACTAGATCGAGCCTCTCTCAAGAATCAAAAATACGATTTGATTAAAGAGATTAAGAAGCATTATAATTTAGATGACTTCTTCTCTATCAAGGTAAGAGACTACAAACCACTTGCTGCTCTTTACTGCTTGATGGAAGCACATAATACCGACAATCTAGTTAATCCTGATGTACTTGTAGAGAATAAAGTTACCATCCTAGAGCATTTAACAGCTGCACCGGTATCGGAAGAAGACGCTAAAGACTCTCTAATCGAAGACTTTTCTAAGTTTGATAAAGATCTTAGACTACTCACCTACAAAGTACTTCTAGAGAAGTTCAATAACAAATACTCAGGACTGCTTCCGGAGCAAAAAAGGATCTTAAGAGAGTTTATCACCTCGGTATCATCTCAGACTAAACTTCGTAAGATTGTCAACGAGGAATTAGACAATATTAGCAAGATCATCGACGCTAAGAAAGATTTAGTAACAGACGACATTACAAGAATTAAGCTAGACGAGATTCGTAAGCTTGTTACCCCTTTGACAAACAAGGATAAAATTACAGATAGTACTTTAGTATCATTGATGCAGTACTACGATCTCGTCCACGAATTAAAAAGTCTATGAAAAGAAGTCAGCTAGTAGCAATTGTTCAGGAAGTTCTTGAAGAGCTTTCGTCCACTGGTACTGGTGCGACTTTTACACCGGGTACCGGTGCCCAATATGCAACGCCGTTTGCATTCAGTAAGAAAGGTTTTGGTAAAAATAAGGCTACTAAGTACGGCGAGAAGCTTGGCTATAAAACAGTCAAGCGTAAGAAAAGACCTTTTA